>Ga0105046_10000975_pt1 | contig 42587 bp, 44 predicted proteins | sample MAT03_FD_78385 | JGI IMG/M metagenome (GOLD analysis project Ga0105046, IMG submission 78385) | Freshwater microbial communities from Lake Fryxell liftoff mats and glacier meltwater in Antarctica - MAT-03 (megahit assembly) | ecosystem: Environmental > Aquatic > Freshwater > Ice > Liftoff... | reverse complement strand
GGGCCGATCTACGCACTGGCCCAAGGCTTCTTCCTCGGTGTCATTTCCAAGGCCTTCAACGTTGACTACGAAGGCATCGTCGTGCAGGCCGTTGGGGCCACGCTCGCAGTGTTCGCCGTAATGCTGTTCCTCTACCAGTCGCGAATCATCAAGGTCACCGATCGGTTCCGTCGCATCGTGATCATGGCGACCATGGGCCTGATGGCGTTCTACCTGATCTCGATCGTGATCAACCTGGTCGGTGGCTCGGTGCCGTTCCTCCAGTCGGCTAGCCCGCTGGGCATTCTGTTCAGCGTGTTTGCCGCCGGCCTGGCAGCGATGATGCTGGCGGTCAACTTCGACACCATCGAACGTGGTGCCAAGGCCGGGTGGCCCAAGGGCATGGAGTGGTACTGCGCGTTCGGTCTACTGGCCACGCTGGTGTGGCTGTACCTCGAAATCCTGCAGCTGCTGGCCAAGCTCAACCGTCGCTGAGGCGGCCGAGCCCAACCACCTCTACAGCGTGCTGAGGAAGCTCAGCAGCGCGTCGTTGAATGCGGCTGGAGTCTCTTGCTGTACCCAGTGGCCGGAGGCGGGGATGATGGTCTCGCCGCGATAGTCGGGTAGTGCGCCACGCATGCGCTCCGGGCCCGTCGGGTCCATCAAGCGGACCACGTCGACATCACCGGTGATGAAGTAGCTGGGCATGGTCAAACGGTCGGCACCGAGCCCGGTCGCGCGGACTGCATTGGCGTCCAGGTTGCGGTACCAGCTGACCGGACCGAAGAACCCGCTGTGTGTGAACTCGGCGGTGTACATCGCCAGGTCGGCCTCCGTCAGCCACGCGCCCTCTGGGCCCGTGTATGGGGTTGGCGGCGGCGTAGCCATCATCGTGAGAAAGCCGGTGCCCTCCATCGGTGGAAGCTCCGTGGGCATCTCGCGCCCTGCGGTCGCAGCTCCCGACGCCCCGTACAGCATGTGGCTCATCGTCACTCCTGCGTCGGCGCCCAACTCTGCCTCCGGCGGGCCCACCTTCTGGAAGTACAGGATGTAGAAGAAGCGGTCGCCGTAAACCATCTGCATCAGCTTCGTGGGCGGCCCGGGCCACTCGACGTATGGCACGCTCACACCAACGACCGCACGTACGCGCTCGGGGCGGTGACGAGCGGCCTCCCACACGACCATCGAACCCCAGTCATGGCCAACGAACACGGCGTCGTCCTGGCCGTAGCGGTCGAGCAATCCGAACAGGTCGCCAGTCAGACTGTCCGTGCCGTAGGCGTCGATGGCGGTCGGCGCTGTCGAATGGCCATACCCGCGCTGGTCCGGTGCGATCACGTGGTAGCCGGCAGCGGCCAGTGGCGCCATCTGATGGCGCCAGCTGTACGCCAACTCGGGGAAGCCGTGGCTGAGCACCACGATCGGGTTGCCAACCTCGCCAGCCTCGTGCACGACAAGTTCGACGCCGTTGACAGCGATGATGGACACACGAGTCTCGGTCATATCGACATCATGTCGCGGCGCTCGCGATACTGATGGCTTCCAGCTCGCCCCACGTGAGCGCATCGGCCGCCCAGATCAGCGCGAATGCGGCGTCGGCTGCGTCGGTGAAGCCGTGGCGGTTGCGGAAATTGTAGATCCACCGCTGCTGGTTCACCTTCAAGCCATGTCGACTGAGGCGACCGGCGCAATACGTCTCCCACGCAGCCATCTGGCGCAGAGCCAGGTCTTCGTCGGTGGGAGCCTCACCGAAACCTCCCTGCAACCGGTCGCGCACGCGCAGCAGGATGCGGCCGAGGTTGACGGAGGTGGCCACTTCGCTCTGCTCGCGTGGCCGCTTCGAATCCTCGAAGGCACCACTTTCCACCTTGACGTTGATGGTGTCGTCGGGCCCGGTGCCGAAGGTGGCGCTCACGCGGCCTAGCGGGGTTGTCTCGTCAATCTCGATGTGCAGCGGCTGCTGCATGTTCAGCCATGCTGCAAGCTCCTCGGCAACGCGCGTGACGACGGCACTGTCGAACTTCACAAAGCGGAAGGTCTGCGGTGCGACGGTGACGGTCATACGTCGGCGAGCTGCTCGGCGGAGAAGGCTTTGCGCTCCTCCAGCGCCTTCAGGCTGACGTCGGCAATCTCCTCCACCTCTGTGTCGGTGAAACCTGCGAGTTCGCGGAAGCGACGAGCTAGACCGATGGGCGACTCTTTCGAATCGCTGCGAGTGCCGCCAAATGAGAAAATCTTGTCGACGACGCTCTGGAACTCCAGCGCCTTCTTGCGCCGGTCGGGGTCGTTCTCGGTGATGCGACGCAGCCAGTCGCTTCCCATCTTCACGTGGGTCACTTCGTCGGCCAACATCCAGTCCTCGCAGAACTCGAGGTACGGGTCGCCAGCCAGCTCGCCGAATTCCTTCATCGTCGTGAATACGTCGATGGCCAGGCCTTCGAGCGCACGATTCACGCCGGCCAGGCGCAACACCGGGTCGTTGCTGCAGGCCACTTCGAACAACACCGTGTTCTCGGCGAACTGGCCGATCTCGGAGCCCATCCAACTGCTGAGCTTGACGCTGATCTCCACGTGACGTGCCTCGTCCCACGCCTGGCGAGCCATATCCAGCTTGAGTGCGAAGGGGATGCTGTCGGGTGTGTCGCCGCCGCCGACTTGGAAGTCGTGGCATGTTCGGCCGGCGCCCTCGAGCGCCTGGATCTCGCCGACGAAGATGCCGTGCATCAGGCTGCGGGCGGCATCGCTGGCGTCCGCCCGATCCGGAGTGAGTCTGTTGGTCTTGGGACGCCTACCGGGCGTCTCGGAGACCAGCGCGCTGCGGGGGTCGGCCTGGCTTTGGCGCATGTTGATCTGGGTGAACCGCTCGTCGCGGGCCAGCTCCTCGACCGGAAAGAACTGTCTCATTGCGGGCCTCCAATGCTGCCGGGGCCGGCAATGCCGCCGGCCTCCACCATCAACTTCTCCAACTTCGCCTGGTGTGCTGCCGCACGATCGACCTCTTCGGGCGTTTCGATCAGCGACTGAATCATCATTTCGCCATCTCGCCAGTCGTCGAACTCGTCCTGCAACGCGAAGTTCAGCGAGCGAATCGTGGGGGCATCGGTGATCTCGCTGGTGTTGTTGCGGTGGTACGTGTAGGCGGCGATGAAGTGAGGGATGAACACCCGGTACACGCCGACCAGCTTCTCGATGGTTCGGTCGGCGGCTTCGGGCTCGGTGAGCGCCTCGACGAAACGCACCAGCGCCTCGTTGGCCGGTACGGTCAGCCGCTCGGGGTTCATCTCACGCAACTCCGGCAGTCGCTTGTGCCACAGCTCGGCATGCCAGGCGTGGTGGTAGCAGTGCGTGCCCATCCGCATCTTCACGTCGAGCTCGGGCACTGTCGCCACCCATCCACCGAGTGCCTCGAACAGCTTCATCTCGGCCCACTTGTAGTTGCCGACGCGCCGAGCCGTCTCCTCCACGTCGAAGGTGCCCGGCAGCTGCCGGCGGTCCCACGGCGCAAACGGTGCTCTCGGCTTGTACGGATCGGCCACGAAAACCCCCTCCAGTGGTGCGCCGTATCGGCGCAGGCAGTGGTCGGCACATTACCCGCGTGCCGACCACTGCCCGAAGCGGACGGTCGTGACTACAGCTCAGGGTTGGCGGCAAACAGCGCAGTCACCGCTGCCTCGAGGGCGTCGCTGGTATCTGCCTGGGCCAGGATTGCCGTGCTGCCCGTCAGCGTGGTGAACGACGAGCGACCGTCGATGAGGAACGCCTTGCCTGGGCGACCGTCAACGTCGACGTCGATGATGCTGGTGCCGCCAGCGGTTGCGGCCTCGTAGTAGGCATCGGCGTCAGCACCGGTGAACGCTTGGTTGAGGCCGAAGAAGATGACCAACACCTGATCGGTCGTCGCGTCATCCTGCAGCATGATCGCGCCAACCGCTGTGAGCTCGCTGCTCAGGGTTTGATCAGCACTGACCTGCTCGACGAGCGCCTCGGCGACGCCGTCGGGAAGGGGCAGGAAGGTGTAGCCGGTGATTGGGTTGAGCAGCTCCTGCGGGTCTTGGAACGGAACGGTGACCATGGTTGCTTCGGTCGTGTCCGGGGCGGTGATGGTCACCTCCGGCTCCGTCGGTGCGGTCGTCGTGCCGGGCGCGTCGGTCGTCTCGACCGCGATGGTGGTCTCGGGTGCTGCGATGGTGGTGCTCTGCGTTGCCGAGTCGTCACCGCAGGCGGCGAGCAGAAGGGTGCCGGCGGTGAGCACGGCGGGAACGATGCGACGAATCTTGCGGTACATGGTGGTGCTCCTGTGAAGTGATTTCGAAGTGAGGGTTGTGGGGTGGATTGGGGTTCGTGTGGTGTGGTTCAGAACGTTGTCCAGCGACGAGTCAGGCGGCGGCGGCCAACTCGGAGGAGGCGGCCTTCCACGCCGTCGACTGGCGGCGACCGGTGATCAGGTTCATGGTCTGCCACAGCGCGCCGCCGCTCGGGTACGAGAGACAGGCGAGCCACGAGCGGCCTTGGACGGTGATCTCCATGGCGGCACCGGCAGGTGTGGCGATTGCGGTGACGACGGCCATGCCCTGTGCCTCGGCCACGTCGCGCGCGGCGGCGAGTCGGCTCTTCTTAACCCCGGCTGGGCCGACGAAGGCAATGTCGTGGCGTCGACCCGCGCCGCGGTCGGCCTGAATCGTTGCCATCTCGGTGACGCGGCCCACCACGTCGCGCGCTCCCGTCGCGTCCATTGCTTTCGGAGTGTAGAGACGTGCGACCGCCGCGTCGTATCGTTACGAGCGCCAGGCGAGTTCGGCTTCGCCCATTGCCGTGGCGGGCGGCCCGTCATGCAAGTACTCCAGCAACATCGCTCGCCACGGAGCCTCCACCTCGAGCTTGCCGAGGATGGCGTTCACGCCCCACACCACGCGGTCGAGAATCACGAAACTGGGCGGAATGTTGAGGCGTTCGATGACTGCTGCGTGCGGACCCTTCACATCGATGATCGTGGCCATGGCCTGCTTGGTGAAGTCGCGGGTGTAGGCGAACGTGTCGGTGAGATACGGGGTGTACGGCGCGCTCACGTAATCCCACACCGTCTGCGCGTCCAGCCCATGGCCGGAGTGGAGGAAGCCGACCGCCTCCATCGCCGCCATCAGTTCTTCAGGGTCGCGATTCACGATCACGGCTTCCAGTGTGGGCAGCAACTGCTCCCACTGACCGGGCGTCCACCGCTTCACCAACCCGAAGTCGAGAAACGTCACGTCACCGTTGGGCGTGAAGCGGTAGTTGCCCGGGTGCGGGTCGCCGTTGAACGCACCGAGGTGATGTAATGCGTGCTGAGTGAAGCGCCAGATGCTCTCGCCGGCGCGCCGCTTGGCGGCCGGGCTCGCGGTAGCGAGGAACTCGGCGAAGCCAATGCCCTCAACCCACTCGGTGGTCAACACGCGCTGCGTGCTGCTGGCTGCCACGACATCGGGAATGCTGACGAACGGATGGCCGGCGAAGTGAGCAGCGAACTCGCGCTGGTTGTCGGCCTCCAGCCGGTAATCGAGTTCGTCACGCATCCGGTCGCGCAGCTCGTCGACGAGGCCCTTCGTGTCGAGGCCTTTGAGAGCGAACGCGCCGACCAACCGGTACATGCCCTCGGTGTTGTTGAGGTCGGTCTCGATCGCGTCGCCCACGCCCGGGTACTGCACCTTGACCGCCACATCGCGACCATCGCGGGTGACGGCGCGGTGCACCTGTCCCACGCTGGCTGCGGCGATCGGTGTCTCCTGCCAATCAAGGAAGACCTTCTGCGGCGAAGCACCCAACTCAGCGCGCACCACGCCCTCGGCGGCTGCCGGCGACATGGGTGGTGCATCGGCCTGCAGGGTCGCCAGCGCGGCCTGCGCCTCGGGCGGCAGAGCTTCCACGATGAAGCTGAGAAGCTGCCCGAACTTCATCAGCGCGCCCTTCATATTGCCCAGCTCGCGGGCCACGTCCTGTGCGCTGCGTATCGCGAACTGGTTGTCCATCTCCTCGTGATGCGAGGAGCCGGCGAACAGCCGCTTCGTGCGATGGACAACGAATCGCGCCCCGTTGCGCGCCATCAGCCGCCACACGCGCACGGTGCGCCGCGCACGTAACAGGCGAGCGCTGCTCACCGGGTCAGCCGTTCACCGGTTACACGGTACCGGCGCGGCGGGCGGTGGGTGTCGCGGCCAAGAGCTCGGCCGACAGTTCCACGCCGGTGACCTCATCGGTCCAGTAGGTGCTTGCGTCGAGGCGGGTCAGCGCCACCTCGACATCGGCCAGATCGCGCTCGATGCCGTCCAGATCGAGCGGTGCGTCGACGGCGCCAGGTTCGGTGGGCGACTGCTCGGTGTCCATTCGGTGAAGGTTAGCGATGGACCGGTGCGACTTGCCCACGTATGGCGTATGGTGCGGCCGTGGCACAGGTGCGGTTGGAACAGGTGACCAAGACCTTCGGTGAAGGTGTCGATGAGGTGACTGCGGTCGACCACGTCTCGCTGGACGTGCAGGACCACGAGTTCATGATTCTCCTCGGGCCCTCGGGCTGTGGGAAGAGCACACTCCTACGCATGGTCGCCGGTCTCGAAGACCCCACCGGCGGCGACGTGTTCATCGGAGATCGTCGGGTCAACGATGTCGAGCCGAAACTGCGCGATATCGCGATGGTGTTCCAGAGCTACGCGCTGTACCCGCACAAGACCGTTGCCGCAAACATCGAGTTCCCCCTGAAGGTTCGGGGCGTTGACAAGTCGGAACGCGCAGCGCAGGCGCTGAAGGCCGCCGACGTGCTGGGTCTGACCGACTACATGAAGCGCAAGCCAGGGCAACTCAGCGGTGGCCAGCGCCAACGGGTCGCGCTTGCCCGTGCGATCGTCCGCGACCCGGCCGTGTTCTTGATGGACGAGCCGCTCAGCAACCTCGACGCCAAGCTGCGCGGCGACACCCGCGCCGAGTTGGTGGAGCTGCATCGCCGTCTCGACAGCACTTTCATCTACGTCACCCACGACCAGGTGGAAGCAATGACGATGGGCAGTCGCGTCGCGGTCCTCAACGGCGGCCGGCTCGAGCAGGTCGGCACGCCGCAGGATGTCTACGACCATCCTGCGTCGGCGTTCGTCGCGCAGTTCATCGGTACGCCGCCGATGAACCTGCTGCAGCCAGGGCAGCTGGGTTCGTCCGATGTCCAGGTCGGTATCCGGCCCGAGCACCTGCTGATTGCTGCCGATGGTGCTTTGGAAGGCACGGTGTGCCAGATCGAACACCTCGGTCACGAAGTTTTGCTGCTCACAGAGTCGCCCACGGGTCGACTGACCGCTCGCGTCGCGCCGCACGCCGATCTGCCCGCGGTGGGCGACACCGTGCGTTTCGATGTGGCCGACGGTCACCTCCATCGATTTGACGCGGTCACCGGAGTGCGGGTGTCGTGAAGCGTCGCTTGCGTGATGCCCCCGCTGCGCTTCTGATGTTGGGCACCTCGTTGGTGCTGCTCGGAGTGTGGACCATCTACCCGCTGGTGCGTGCCATCCAGACCGGCCACCTCAGCTGCAACCAGACGGGTACTCGGTGCATCGACACTGGCTGGAGCACCTACTTCGACGTCTTCATGAGCGAGCAGTTCCAGGACGCGCTCAAGGTGTCGTTCTGGCTTGCCGTCATGACTGTGCCTGCCGGGCTCATTCTCGGCGTAGGCCTCGCTGTGCTCGCAGACAAGCACCTGCGCGGCATCGGCTTCTTCCGCACCGTGTTCTCCAGCACGGTTGCCACCAGCGTGGCGGTGGCCAGCCTGGTGTGGTTCGTGCTGCTGCAACCCGAGATCGGTGTGTTGTCGGACTTGTTCAGCAATTGGATCCCCGCGCTCAAGAATCCGGGTCTGCTACGCGACCCTGGCACGGCATTGCCCGCGGTAGCGCTCAGCAGCATCTGGGCGAGCTTGGGGTTTACATTCATCGTGATCACCGCTGGGCTGCAGAGCGTGCCCAAAGAGTTGTACGAGAGTGCCTATGTCGATGGTGCTGGCAGTTTCCGCCGCTTCACCAACGTGACGCTGCCGATGCTGTCGCCGTCGATTTTGTTCATCAGCGTGGTGCTCACCACCCGAGCGCTGCAGACCTATGGCGAGGTGGCACTGCTCACGGGCGGTGGGCCAGAGCCGGAGAAGTCCACCACCACCATCCCGTATCTCATCTACGGGAGGAACTCCATCATCAGCCAGGACATTGGTCTCAAGTCGGCGGCCGCAGTGCTGCTGTTTCTGATCTCACTGGTCTTCGCGCTGGTGCAATTCCGAGGGTTCGAGAAGCGGGTGCACTATGGCAACTGACATTGCCTCGGTGGGCGCGACTCACGGCTGGCGCAAGGTCGGCCGCTACTCGCTGCTGACATTCATCGCGGTGGTCGTGCTCTTCCCGATCTATGCGGTGCTGTTGCAGGCACTCAAGTCCGGGCCCGACTCGCTCGATCACCCGCGATCGCTGCTGCCCGTCGACCTGACCTTCTCCACGATTCGTGCGGCATGGGACCAGGGCGACCTCGGCCGACTGCTGCTGAACAGTCTGTTCGTCGCAGTGGTTGTGACCACCGGTGTGATCATCACCAGCCTGCTCGCGGCGTACGCATTTGCGTTCTTGGAGTTCCCCTTCAAGGGCCCCATCTTCGTGTTCTTCCTGGCGACGATGCTCGTGCCCGGCGAAGTCACCGTGGTGTTCAATCAGCGCACCGCTGATTCGCTCGGCTGGATCAACAGCTATCAGGGTCTCATCGTGCCCTCGTTGGCCAGCACGTTCGGCGTGTTTCTCGTGCGCCAGGTCTTTCTTCAGCTACCGCACGAACTTCGCGAGGCCGCCTCGCTCGACGGCGTGGGCCACATGCGTTTCCTGTGGGAAGTCGCCGCTCCCCTGAGCCGGCCGACTCTTGGCGCACTCGGACTGTTTACATTTCTCGGTACGTGGAACGCGTACCTTTGGCCGTCGCAGGTGATCCGCGGTGATCGTGCGCACGAAACGATTCAGATCGGTCTCGACCGGCTGAAGTCGTCAGACATCAGCAGGCTCAATCTCGTCACAGGAGGACTCGTGGTCGCTGCACTTCCCATCTTCATTCTGTTGGTCGTCTTCCAACGCCAACTCGTACGCGGTCTCACCGCCGGGGCGGTGAAGGGCTGATGCGCGCTCGATCCAATCGCGTTGCATTCTTGGTAGCCGCTGTCAGTCTTGTGGCCGCGTGCAGCGGCGGTGGCGACATCACCGACTCGGGCGATGCGGTGACGACTCCGTCGGCCCCTCCTCAGCAGAGTGTGGCCCCAGGTGAGACGGCCGCCGCTGTCACCACCACGACTGTCTCGCCCGACACGTTGCCGGACTGCCCGACCAATGCGCTGGCCACCGCCACCGGCACCACCGAGATCACGTTCTGGCACAGCATGTCAGCCGCGCTCGGCGAGGAAGTCGTCAAGCTCACCGACGCCTACAACGCCAGCCAGGACAAGGTGAAGGTCAATCTGGTGCAAGGCAGCTACGAGGAGACGGCCGACAACTACTACCTCGCCAGCCAAGGCGACCGACCCGACCTCGTACAGCTACCCGAGTACCAGATGCAGGCCATGGTCGACAGCGCCAGCACCGTTCCGGTCGGCAGGTGCATCGAGGCCAGCGGTTACGACACCTCCGCATTCCTCCCCACGGCGCTCGCTGCGTACGCAACGCAGGGCGTGCAGTGGTCGATTCCTTTCAACATCTCCAACCCGGTACTCTTCTACAACAAGAAGGCCTTCGCCGCTGCTGGGCTTGACCCGAACGTGCCGCCAAAGTCGCTCGACGAGGTGCGTGCCTTCAGCAAGCAGCTCGTCGACTCCGGTGCATCCAAGTATGGGCTCGCACTTGAGTCGGGCTTCGATTCCGGTGGCGGCTGGTATGTGGAGCAATGGTTCTGCAAGGCGCAGGAGTTCTACACGGACGGCGACAACGGCCGCACCAGTCGCGCGACCGAAGTGTTGTTCAACGCCCCGACCGGCGTCGAGGTGCTGACCTATCTACAGCAGCTGTTGCAGGACGGTCTCGCAGTCGACGTTGGTGACAACACGCAAACCGGGTTCGACAACCTGCTCAAGTTGGCTGACGACAAGGAGCCGGCGGCGATGACCATGGCGACGTCAGCATCGCTTGGCCAGGTACTCGCAGTGCTCGCCGGTGGCCAGTTCCCACAGATCGGGCCCGACGATGTGGGTGTTGGACCGATGCCCGGCCCCGATGGCTTGCCCGGCGCGCTCATCGGTGGCGCCTCGTTGTGGCCGGTGGATACCGGCGACGACGTGCGTACAGCCGCGACGTGGGATTTCATCACCTACCTCGTGGCTGCACAGCAGCAAAGCCAGTGGGCGGCGGCAACGGGCTACATCCCGGTGCGCACCGACGCCCTCGAGCTGGACCCGTACAAGTCCACATTGGCCACCGACCCCCGTTTCGGGGTGGCGTACGCGCAGCTGCTCTCCTCGCCCGACGCAGCCACATCAGCCGGCCCCGTGATGGGCCCGCTGCGTGAGGTGCGCTCCGTGCTCGCGACAGCGATCGCAGCGATCTTCGACGGTGCCGACGTGACCGCCACCCTCAACGCCGCCGCCGAGCAGTCCAACGGCCTCATCACCGACTACAACATCCGCAACTCCTAACCCGCCTCACCCTCAAGGGACACCACCACCCCACCGCTGGGACGCCACCACCCTATTTGCGCGCGCAAGTAGTTTCTGGGCGAAGGGGGTTCCAGATTCGATTCTGGGTGTGTCTAGTCCCGGCTTCCGGGACTGGATACACCTAGTTCAACGCGCGGGGAGTGGTCACGACCACCGTGCCGCCGCTGCTCGAATTCCATCCGCCACTTTCTGCGGGGAATCGTTGAGCGCCCTCCATGTGAAGTGCACCGGGATGTAGCCCTCGGCGACGAGCTCAGCGTTGCGAATTCGATCAAACTCGAACTGATCGCGGTCGAGTGCGTGGCTACCCCATCCGTCACATTCCAGGACGATGGGAGTTCCGACGACGAGGAAGTCGACCTCGTACCCGGCGACCATCGCATGGAATTCCACGGGCGGAAGGTCGTAGTTCGCGATGAGCGTTGACATCCTCGACTCCAGCAAGCTGTCGGGCGGCAACTCGTCGCCGACCCACCTGTCGAGCGCCAGTCGAAGTGGGGTGATGCCGCTACGTCCGCGACGCGAGTGACGGGCGAGCGCTGCGCGAATGGCGATCGGCGACACGACCTTCGACACCAGAATTGCGATCATCGCCGCATCAACGGAACCCTCGTCGACGGCTCCCAGATCGACCAGCATCCGAGTCGGGCTGCAGGTCGGCACCTTGTTGCGCATGATCGGTCGGAGATCGAGCACGTCGCGTGGCCGATGAAGGATAACGCCGGGACGCTTCGGCATTCTGGTACGTGAGGTGACGATGACATCGATCGGATCATCCGCTGGCCGCTCGACGCCCCACAGCGCAGCGGAAGTTCGGTGAGATGCCATCGACCCGGGCCCAACTGCCCACACGGCCGCGAGCGCCCGTTGAGGGAGCGTTGACGGGGTGCCGTGCAGGCGGACAACCCCCGGGAAGAGCTGCTCGAGGTAGCCACTTTCGATTGCTCGATACCAGCTGCTGCATCCGACGCCCAAGTTCGCAGCGGTTTCCTGGGTGATGAGCCGTGATGGCGGGTGGCGAAGGCGTCGAGTCGTTGGAGTTTCATACCCGTAGTGGGCATGGTGAGATCTCCGATTCGGCAATATTCGTGGCCGAGGTGCGCATCTGGGAGTCGTTCGTTCCCGGATTCCGAAACTGGACACACCCAGATTCAGCTGAGGGGACGTTCCCTGCCCACAAACTCCTTGCACGCGCAAATGGGTGTCAGCGGTGGCAGGGGAAGGGGCTTGGTCAGGGCAAGCAGGTTGGGAAAGTCGGTATCGTTGCGGTATGGCTACACCGTTCCCCGCCCTTGATGGTTCCGCTCCTGTGTCGCAGCAGTTCGACCAGTCCCCCGAATTCGGCATCGACGCGTCGAAGCGTTACACGGCCACGATGGAAACCTCGATGGGCACGATGGTCATCGCACTCGACGCCATCAACGCACCCAACACCGTCAACAACTTCGTGTTCCTCGCCGCCCACCACTACTACGACGGTGTCATCTTCCACCGCATCATCAACGGCTTCATGTGCCAAGGCGGAGACCCCAGCGGCACAGGACACGGCGACCGTAACCGCTACCCGGGCTATAAGTTCAACGACGAGCCGGTCAAGCAGAAGTATCAGATCGGCTCGCTCGCCATGGCCAACGCCGGCCCCAACACCAACGGCAGCCAGTTCTTCTTGATCAGTGGCCCCAGCGGCGTTGGTCTGCCTGCGCAGTACAACCACTTCGGCCAGGTCGTGAAGGGGCTGGAGATTGTCGATGCCATGCAGCGCGTCGACACCGACCACAGCGACCGCCCGCGTACGCCTGTGGTCATCAACTCCATCACCATCACCGTCGCCGACTGACCGCGTCACCGAACGACCACGTCACCGCACGACCACGTCACCGAACGGCAAAGGGGTCACCGACTCGATGGCAACGCAGAAGTTGTCACTGGCGCAAGCACGTCGAATTGCGCTCGCTGCCCAAGGGTTTGCCGACCCGCGACCCAGTGGGCGCGTCGACCGTCGCCACTTCCGACGTGCGCTCGACCGGATGGGCCTCATTCAAATTGATTCGGTCAACGTGCTGGTGCGCAGTCAGGAGCTGCCGCTGTTCGCCCGCCTTGGCCCGCACCCGCGCTCGATGATTGCCGATGCCACCGCCAACGGCGAGCTGTTCGAGTATTGGGTGCACGAGGCCAGTCACGTGCCTACCGAGCATCACCATCTGCACCGCTGGCGGATGGAGGGCACGCACAAGTGGGAGCGCTACTGGACGATGACCAAGCGGCGACCCGGCTACCTCGACGAGGTGCTGCGTCGCATCGAGCTCGACGGCCCGCTGGCCAGCGGCGACCTCAACGAGCGAGTGGGCAAGAAGGGCACCTGGTGGGATTGGGACGACGGCAAGGTGGCGCTGGAGCACCTGTTCTGGAGCGGCGAGATCACCGCAGTGCGCCGCCCCTACGACTTCGCCCGCGTGTACGACCTCACCCATCGGGTGATCCCTCCGCATGTCATGGCAACGCCGACGCCGAGTGAGACCGACGCGCGTAAAGCGCTTCTGATGCTGGCGGCCAAGCACCACGGCGTCGGCACCATGCAGGACCTCACCGACTACCACCGCCAGAAGAACCCGCCGTGCAAACCACTGCTCGACGAGCTGGTGGAGGACGGGCAACTGCTACTCGCGCAGGTGCAGGGCTGGGAGAAGCCCGCGTACTTGCACCCGCAGGCGAAGCTGCCGCGCCGCATTGATGCGTGCGCATTCCTCAGCCCGTTCGACCCCGTCTGTTGGAACCGCAACCGCAGTGAGCGCCTCTTCGGTTTCCACTACAGAATCGAGATCTACACGCCGGCACCGAAACGCATCTATGGGTACTACGTGCTGCCGATTCTGTGGGGGGACTCGCTCGTTGGCCGGGTGGATCTGAAGGCCGACCGCCACAACAGTGTGCTGCTGGTGCAGGGCTCGTATGCCGAGCCAGGTGTGCCGATGGATGAACTCGCAACGGATGTGGTGCGCGAACTGCGGTCGATGGCGGGCTGGCTCGGGCTCGAACGGGTCCACATCGCCGACCGTGGCGACTTGGCCTCCACCCTGGTGCGGGTGGCAGGTCACTACAGTTCCAGCTGATGACACTTCTTGAGCCCTCGCCGTCCCCGGACCGGATGCCGCGCTGGGTGTGGAAGGCAGTAGCAGTTTTCTGGGGTGGCGCGGTGGCGGCCCTGGCGTTCCGCTCACTGTGGGCCAGCCTTTACACGTTCTTCCTGCTGCTCCTCGTCTCGCTTTTTCTGTCGCTCGCCGTCGAACCGGGTGTGAATCGGCTCGCCAGGCGTGGCTGGCGGCGCGGCACGGCCACCGTTGTCATTCTCCTTGGAGTGCTGGTCGCGTTCCTGGTGTTCCTCATCGCGATCGGTGCGCTTGTGGGCCAGCAGATTGCCGAGCTGCTGGGCAACTCCGAAAAGTACGTCACGCGCACCGTCAACTTTCTGAACGACACGTTTGGCGCACACATCGATGCCAGTCAGGTGATTGATGAAATCAACAAGCCCGACGGTGCGGTCCAATCGTTCATCAATAGTCAGCAGAATCGTGTGGTCGACCTCTCGGTGACCGCTCTGGGCTTTCTGGTGCAGGGCCTGTCGGTGATGTTGTTCACGTTCTATTTGGTGGCCGATGGGCCAAAGCTGCGCCGCGTGATCTGCAGTCGGCTGCGGCCAGAACGGCAGCGTTCAGTACTCGACACGTGGGATCTGGCCATCGAAAAGACCGGCGGCTATCTGTATTCGCGAGCGTTGCTGGGCGGTCTCTCCGCCTTCTCGCATTGGGTCGTGTTGCAGGCGCTGGGCACGAAGGCGCCGGTTGCGCTGGCCCTTTGGGTGGGTGTGATCAGTCAATTTCTGCCAGTGGTCGGTACCTACATCGCGGGTGCCCTACCGGTTCTGGTGACGTTCATCGATTCGCCGACGAAGGCGCTGGCGGTGCTGATCTTCGTCGCCATCTATCAGCAGATCGAGAACTACCTCTTCCTGCCGCGTATCACGGCTCGCACGATGGATCTGCACCCGGCCGTGGCATTCGGCTCTGCAATTGCCGGCGCCGCCGTGCTGGGTGGTGTGGGCGCGATTCTGGCGATTCCCGGCGCGGCGATGGTGCAGGCGTTGCTCAGCAATACCGGCGTCCGCCACGAGGTGATCGACAACGAACTCACCGTGCTCAAACCAAAGTTGCGTCGCGATCAGCGCCGCGCCGCGCGCATCAAACATCCGACCGCAGAGACAGATGCCGACTCCTGAATCGTTCGTACCGGTTGCCATCACCACTCGCAGCGGCATGGACGAATCTGTGCACTTCGGTGCCGTCGTCGGCCTTGGGCCCAGTGGTGAGATCGAGTTCTCAGTCGGCGACCCGAACGCAATCATCTACCCGCGCTCGGCCAACAAGCCGATGCAGGCAGTCGCAATGGTCCGCGCCGGGCTGTCGCTGCCGCCGCAGCTCCTGGCGTTGACCTGCGCCAGTCACGACGGCACGCCGATGCACATCGAGGGCGTGCGCCGCATCCTGACGACCGCCGGGTTGCAGCCCGGGGCGTTGGCCAACACTCCAGGGTTGCCGCTAAACCCGGCCGCCGCCGCCGATGTTCTGCGAGCGGGCGGCGCACCCACTGCGCTCCTGATGACGTGCAGCGGTAAGCACAGCAGCATGTTGGCCACCTGTGTGCACAGCGGTTGGGAGCACGACTCGTCGTACCTCGACGTAGCGCACCCATTGCAGGTCGCTGTCTCCGCGGTCATCGACGAGTTGAGCGGCGAACCACACGCCCACATCGGTGTCGACGGTTGTGGAGCCCCGGCGCACGCGATGTCGTTGGTCGGCCTCGCCCGCGGTTTTCGAGCCATCGCAGTCGGCGGCGCCGGTGCCGCAGGCCGCAAGGTGTACCAGGCGATGACGACGCATCCCGAGATGGTGGGCGGCGACACCTGCCAGGCAACGCCCATCATGCGCCACCTGCCGGGGTTGATGGCCAAGGACGGTGCCGACGGTGTGTTCGCTGCCGGGCTGCCCGACGGCCGAACGGTGGCGCTGAAGATCTCCGACGGCGCCGATCGAGCCCGACCGGCAGTGCTACTGGCGGGTTTGCGGGCATTGGGCATCGACACGACAGCGGTCGCAGCACTGGTGGAGGAACGCATCATGGGGCATGGTCGCCAAGTGGGTTCTGTCCGGGCGATCGCGCCGTGAGCATCCCTTACGTCCTCCTCGACGACCCGCGCTACGGCGAGGCGATCGAAGTCGCTCCGCTCATCCGACGAGTGATTGCGAAGAACCCGTCCAAGTTCACCTACCACGGCACGGGCACCTACATCATCGGTCGCGGAGACGTTGCCGTCATCGACCCCGGCCCCATTTCCGACTCCCATCGAGACGCGCTCATTGCCGCGCTGGAAGGCGAACGGGTGGTGGCGATTCTGATCACGCACTGCCACAGCGATCACTCGCCGCTCGCCGCTTGGCTGCGCGAGTACAGCGGTGCACCGACCATCGCATATGGCCCGCACGCCATCAGCGACGGCTGGGAAGAGGACGATACGCCCGAGGTGCCCGACGATGAGGACAAGGCCGTCGCCGCTGCAGCCGAAGCCGCCGGCGAGGCGAAGGTGGAGGAGACGTTGGACTACGCCTTCGACCCCGACGTGCGCGTGGCCGATGGAGAAGTCGCAGCATCAGGTGACGGCTGGACCATTCGTGCCATCCACACCCCTGGCCACACCTCCAATCACATGTGCTACTGGCTGGACGAGCAGCGGGCACTCTTCACCGGCGACCACATGATGGGCTGGAGCACCACGGTGATCACGCCTCCCGACGGCAACATGCGTGACTATCTCACGTCGTTGCAGCGGGTGAAGGACCTCGACCCTGCCGTACTGTGGCCAACACACGGCGCCCCGGTGACCGAAGGCCAGCCGTTCGTCGACGCCTTCGTGCAGCACCGCCTGGAGCGTGAAATGGGCGTGCTCGCCGCTGTTCGGGCCGGCACCACAATGATTCCCGACATCGTCGAGCAGCTCTACGTCGGTGTCGACCCGAAGCTCTACAAGGCGGCTGGACGCAGCGTGCTGGCCCACCTGATCAAGCTGGTGGAAGACGGCGCGGTGACTTTCGAGGGCACGCAGCCAGGCGTGACCACGCCCTACCATCCGGCGAGTCTCTAGTAGTACTGGTCGAGGATTGTCGTCTCGGTGAGACGATCGAGCGTTTCCTTCACCGACCGAGCTTCCTTCAGACTGACGCCATCGACCGCAGCGATGTCGTCGGCCGTGGCGCGTAGCAGCTTGGCGAGTTCCCCGAAGTGGTCCGCGATCGCTGCGCTCTGCTCATCCGACAGACGTGGTACGCGCGCCAGCATGCGCAGACCTTTTGGCGACGCCGGTGCATCGGCGGCGGCTGGGGTCGCGTAGCTCTGCGACGCGACCGGATAGTCGGCCACCCTCGGTGAGCCAACGCCGCAATTGCTGTCGTCGTGTGCGTCACTACGAGCGTTCGGACAGCCCGGCGACGTGAAGAGCCTCGTCAATGGTAGAGACACGCGTCAGCGTGATGCCCTCTACGCCGTTGGGCGAGTTGGCGGGGACGATGGCGCGAGTGAAACCCATCCGCGCCGCCTCGGCCAGACGGCGTGGTGCATGCGCCACCTGGCGCAGCTCGCCGGCCAAACCAACCTCGCCGAACACCACCAGATCGGGTGGGATGGGATAGTTCAAGTAGGAGCTGACCAGCGCGAGGCACAGCGGCAGATCGGCGCCGGGTTCGGTGAGTCGCACGCCGCCGACGGCCGATGCAAACACCTCGTGCTGGCTGAGCGACACGCGCGACCGTCGCTCGAGTACTGCCAAGAGCAGTGCCAACCGACCCGAGTCGACACCTGTGGCGCTACGCCGCGGCGGCGCGCCGGGGGTGACGGGATTGGTGAGCGCCTGTACTTCGACCAGCAAGGGCCGCTGCCCTTCCAGGGTCGGCGTGATGGCCGAGCCGGCGACGCCTGTGCGGCGGTCGGTGAGGAACAACTTACTGGCGTCGGGCACACCGATGAGCCCTTCCCCTGCCATCTCGAACACACCCAGTTCGTTGGTGGGCCCGAAGCGATGCTTGGCCGCGCGTAGCAATCGCAGCGAGTGGTGGCGGTCGCCCTCGAAGCTGAGCACCGTGTCGACGACATGCTCCAACACCCGTGGCCCGGCCAGGCCACCCTCCTTGGTGACGTGACCGACCATCACGATGGGCAGGTTGCGCCGTTTCGCCTCACCCACCAAGCGGTGCGCGCACCCGCGCACCTGCACCACGCTGCCCGGCGCCGAGGGCACATCGGGATCGGCGATGGACTGGATGCTGTCGATGACCACCAGCGTGGGCTGCACATCGTCGATGGCCGCGATGATGTGGGGGAGCGAGGTTTCGGGCAACAACCACAACTCGGGCCGCACCGCGTCGAGCCGCTCCGCACGTAACCGCACCTGCTGCCCGCTCTCCTCCGCGCTGACGTACAGGGTGCGCTGCGGCCACTGGGCCAGCAGCTGGAGCAGCAGCGTGCTCTTGCCGATGCCGGGCTCGCCGCCGAGCAGTGTGACCGAGCCGGGAACCAGGCCGCCGCCCAGCACACGGTCCATCTCGGGTATGCCGGTGGACTGTGGCTTCGCAAACGTGGCATCGACAGAACCGATGGGCATGGCAGGGGCTGAGGGGCCGAGGTTGTGCCCGGCGGCCGGTGCCGGCAGATCGACGTCTTCCACCAACGAGTTCCACGCCTCACACGCGGCGCAGCGACCAGCCCACTTGGGAGTGGCGGCGCCACACTCTGCGCAGCGATATACAACACGAACCTTGGCCATGCGTGCACCCTACGAAATGGGTGTCACAGAGTGGTGCACGGGGTTTTCCGGATGCACCCGGCCTTCGCTCGTCGACGATGCGGAGAATGAACCGACACCCCAGTCCCCCCTCGTCCCTTCGGCCGCTAGCGCTGTTGTTGGCCGTCGCCTTCGTCTCCACCGGGTGCGGAGGGGACGACACCATGCCTCAGGCCGACGTCATGCCTCCGGACGACAGCACGCCGACCGAGGCCGCGACCGCCGCTGGTGTTGACCCAGCGGTCCAACCGCTGCTCGACCAGTTGAGCAACGACGACGCGCAGCTCACCCTCTACGGCAACGACATCGTCGAGGTGTTCGCGATGGAGGCCGAGGCGGCCGCGTTGACCGTGGCGCCGGTGATCAGCGGCTGACCGTCGCTCGTCGTCGTGCCTTGGCCCGGCGGGCGCGAGCGACGATCGCAATGAACGCGATGGCGGCCACGCACCAGGCGATGAGTGCGACCAGTGCCACTGTGGCCACAGTGCCCCAGACGCCGCTCGACCCAGCCACTGCCGACTCGCTGATCACCGATGTGGTCGCGAGTTCGGCAGTGGAGCCGTCGAGTGGCACCGACCAACTGAGCACCGGCTGCCCGCCGTCGGTGCTAGCGGCGGTGCCCGCGGTGGTGACCTCACCGGGCAGATCGGCGCTGAAGGTGAAGGTGACCACGTCGGTGGGCCGCAGGCCGGTGGTAGCGATGTCGTCTGCGTACGGGCTGCCCCCGATGGCGGCCAGCACATCGGGGTCGGCGAAGGCGTTGAGCCCACCGTCGACGCGCAATGAACCGACCAGCGATGTGGTGACCTGGCCGTCGGCCAGGGTGCGCGTGAGGCTGACACCGTGCAACGGCCCGTCGGCACCGTTGACGGACTGCAGCAGGGCTGTCGCTTGCTCGACCGTGGCGAACTCGTGCGTGAGGACGACGCTCAGGCCGCCTTCGTCGGTGGGTGCAGGGCCGTCGACGACCCAGCCGGCCGCCACGGCGTCGTCGAAGCGCAGGTCGTCGGCCAGGCCCGATGCCTGTTCGACCACTTCGGCGTCGGCGAGAGCGGTGAGAGTGATGACGCCCGAACCGTCGGCGGCCACCTCAACGGTGACGGTGGTGTCGACCTTGCACGCCGTGAGCGCGAGCGCGACGACGAGCAAGCTGAGAGCGCGACGCATGAGGGCCATTCTGGCAGCCCGCGGCGCGCAACGACATGTCGCCGCGCTCCAGCAGTCGCTGCCACTTCCGAGAACCTCCTGGTTCGACGTGCTGGCGCGAAGCTGGCGCTGACGCAGGACGTCGTTGAACGTGGTGTCGCTGACCGTGCCGGCCTGGCGCCGCTACTCCGTGGGAGCGGGCGGTTCCGCCACGGTATCGGGTGCGGCCGTCGTGGCCAACTCGATTGCTGCCGGTGGCTGGAAGCCCTCAACAGCGTGGAACGACAGCTTGCGCTCACCGGGACGCTCGGGGTCGTCCTCGGTATCCACCACGATGATCTCGCCGGCATGGAATTCCTTGTACAGGATCTTCTCTGACAGTACGTCTTCGATCATTCGCTGAATTGCGCGGCGCAGCGGGCGAGCGCCCAATTGCGGGTCGTAACCCTTCTCGGCCAAGAGTTCCTTGGCCGCTTGCGTCAGCTCGATACCCAGACCCTGATTCTCCAGTTGGCCGGTGAGACGCTTGGTCATCAGACCAACCATCTGCATCACAGCGTCGCGACTGTGCTCGTGGAAGACGATGATCTCGTCGATGCGGTTGAGGAATTCGGGGCGGAAGTGCCCCTTCAGGGCCTCGGTGACCTTGTCCTTCATGCGCTCGTAGCTCATGGCTTCGTCGATCTTGGTGAAGCCAACGTTGGCCTTGCGCAGATCGGCGGAGCCGAGGTTGGAGGTCATGATGAGCACAGTGTTACGGAAGTCAACGGTGCGGCCCTGGCTGTCGGTGAGACGGCCTTCCTCCAGAATCTGGAGCAGCGTGTTGAACACATCAGGGTGGGCCTTTTCGATCTCGTCGAAGAGCACCACACTGAACGGCTTGCGCCGCACTGCTTCGGTGAGCTGGCCACCCTCTTCGTAGCCCACGTACCCGGGGGGCGAACCGACCAGGCGGCTGACGGTGTGCTTCTCCATGTACTCGCTCATGTCGAGCGAAATCAGGCTCTTCTCGTCACCGAACAGATACTCGGCCAGCGTCTTGGCCAGCTCGGTCTTGCCAACGCCCGTAGGCCCGAGGAAGATGAAAGAGCCACTGGGGCGCTTCGGGTCCTTGAGGCCGGCGCGAGTACGACGCACGCTCTGGCTGACTGCCCTGACGGCATTTTCCTGGCCGATGATGCGCTTGTGCAGCTCACCTTCCATGTTGAGCAGCTTGGCGGTCTCTTCCTCGGTGAGCTTGAACACGGGGATGCCGGTCCAAATGCTGAGCACCTCGGCGATGGCCTCTTCGTCGACCTCGTCGAACAGATCGACACCGCTGGCCTTGATCTCGACTTCCTTCGCCGACTTCTCTTCCAGCAGCGCCTTTTCCTGGTCGCGCAGGCGGCCGGCCTCCTCGAAGCGCTGCTCTTCAACAGAGCGCTTCTTGGCTTCCTGCACCTCGGTGAGCTTGGTCTCGAGTTCCTTGAGATCTGGCGGGGTGGCCATGCGCTTGATGCGCAGGCGGCTGCCGGCCTCGTCGATGAGGTCGATGGCCTTGTCGGGCAGGTGACGGTCGCTGATGTAACGGTCGGCCAGGTTTGCCGCGGCCACGATGGCCTGATCGGTGATGGTGACCCGATGGTGCGCTTCGTACTTGTCGCGCACACCGCGCAGAATCTCGATGGTGTGGGCGAGCGTCGGCTCTTCCACCTTTACCGGCTGGAAGCGGCGCTCGAGCGCAGCGTCCTTCTCCAGGTGCTTGCGGTACTCGTCGGTGGTGGTGGCACCGATGGTCTGCAGCTCGCCGCGAGCAAGCATCGGCTTGAGGATGCTGGCCGCGTCGATGGCCCCCTCGGCAGCACCGGCGCCGACGAGCGTGTGAATCTCGTCGATGAACAAGATGATGTCGCCGCGAGTGCGGATCTCCTTGAGCACCTTCTTGAGGCGCTCTTCGAAGTCGCCACGGTAACGGCTACCAGCAACGAGTGCGCCGAGGTCGAGCGTGTACAGCTGCTTGTTGCGCAACGTGTCGGGAACGTCGTTGCTGACGATCTTTTGTGCAAGCCCTTCGACGATGGCGGTCTTGCCCACGCCCGGTTCGCCGATGAGCACCGGGTTGTTCTTGGTGCGGCGGCTGAGGATCTGCATGACCCGCTCCATCTCACGGCTGCGGCCGATGACAGGGTCGAGCTTCTTTTCGCGAGCGAGCTGAGTGAGGTTGCGGCCGAACTGATCAAGAATCTGGCTGTTGCCCTTGTCTGTGGCCTCTTCCTTCGCGGCGCCACCGGGGGCGGCGGCAGCCTGCGGCTCGCCCTTGCCCTGGCCACCCTGATAGCCGGAGAGCAACTGGATGACTTGCTGGCGCACGCGGCTGAGGTCTGCGCCCAGCTTGACGAGCACCTGCGCAGCCACGCCCTCACCCTCGCGAATGAGGCCCAGCAAGATGTGCTCGGTGCCGATGTAGTTGTGACCCAGCTGCAGCGCTTCGCGCAGCGACAGCTCGAGGACCTTCTTGGCCCGAGGGGTGAAGGGGATGTGACCCGACGGCGAGGAGCCGCCTTGGCCAATGATCTCCTCTACCTGGCTGCGCACAGCCTCGAGAGAGATACCGAGCGACTGCATGGCCTTTGCGGCCACGCCCTCATCCTCGTGGATGAGACCTAGGAGAATATGCTCGGTACCGATGTAGCTGTGGTTCAGCAGGCGAGCTTCTTCCTGCGCCAGTACAACCACCCGACGAGCCCTATCGGTGAAGCGTTCAAACATGGCTGAAGTGTATCGGTGGCTTTCCGTTGCAACGCCTCCCAACGACGCAGGGAACGTTAAGGCTGCGTCACGACTTGTGTCACGCCTGTGATCTCCGAAATCGGGAATAGAAGCACCGTTGGGGTGCCGGCGATGATCTGGCGTAGCCTTTCGGGTGTGTCGTCCACGCCGCTGTTCGCGCTGCCCAGCCATGCTGGGGACATCGCGCGCATCGAAGACGCGTTGAAGGAGTCGGTGTATACGCCGGACCCGTATCTCAACGACATCGCCTCGCACTTGATTATCGCCGGTGGCAAGCGGCTGCGGCCGATCCTCACCGTAGTGGCTGCGCAGGTTGCTGGCCCCGCCGACGCTGCGCTCCACGAGCGAGCGGTGCAGGGAGGCATTTCGTGTGAGCTGGTGCAGACCGGTTCGCTCTACCACGACGACGTGATGGACGAAGCCAACACTCGCCGCGGTGTTGAGACCGTCAACGCGAAGTGGGGCAATCTGCAGGCGATTCTCGCCGGCGACTTTCTGCTGTCGCGGGCGTCGGAGATCGCTGCCTCCCTCGGCACCGAAGTTGCCGGCCTGCTGGCCCGCACCATCGGCCGGCTGTGTGAAGGGCAGATCGAAGAACTGCGCCACACCTACAACGCGGCCCGGCCGGAAGCCAGCTACCTCTCCAGCATCAGTGGCAAGACAGCTTCGCTGTTCTCCACCGCCGCTCGCATCGGTGGGCTCGTCGCCGATCTCGACCGTCCGGCGATCGACGCGCTCTCCGAATACGGCGAGGCGTTTGGCATGGTCTTCCAGATAGCGGATGATCTGCTTGACGTCACCGCCACCGACGAGCAGCTGGGCAAGCCAGCCGGCCACGACATGGTCGAAGGCGTCTACACCCTTCCGGTGCTGCGCACGCTGCAGGCTGGCGGCGTCGCGGCGGTCGAGCTGTTGTCGCTGCTGGGTAAGCCGCTGGTCGGCGCCGAGCAGGAAAAGGCGCTGGGCATCGTGCGTTCCAACGGTGGCGTCGCAGCGGCGACGACGGTGGCCCTTGCGTGGGCAGCTCGCGCCGAGGCTGCATGCGATCGGTTGCCTCGGTCGGCTGCCACCGACGTGCTGCGCGCGGCCCCCGCATCGCTGCTCGCCACTCTGTGACTGTCCTGCCGCCAGCGCCATCCGTCCGTTAGCTCGCACAGACTGCGTGGCACTCGGATGTGGGGAGGTCGGCTACGCGTTGGGGGCCAGCCTTACGATCTTGGCGGCGGCCTTGTAGGCCAGCTCGGCGGGTCCCTTCTCGTCGTCGCGCAACAGGTTGGCCGTGATGCGCAGCATCCAATCCATCAGCGTCCGGCTGTTCATCCCAACGCGGGTGAGTTCGCGCATCAGCGTCGGTCGGCCGATCACGCGGGCAAAGAGGCGGGCCACTTTGAAATACTCGCCGTACTCGTCGTTGATGTGGCGCGGGTATTGCTGTAGCACCGACGGGTCGTTGGTGACGAGCGCCTCGTGCAGCACCTGCGCAGCGATGCGAGCGGTCTCGTAGGCGTAGTCGATGCCCTCACCGTTGAACGGGTTCACGCTGCCGGCGGCGTCGCCGACCACCAGGAAGCTGGGCCCGGCGTTGGGGCCAACGGACCCGCCCATCGGTATGCGGCCCCTGGTCGCCTTCACCGTGGGTTGGGCGGGGTCGATCTCCCAACGGTCCGCGATCCGGTGTGCGTACGCGTCCAGCAGGTGGGTGGTGTTGACGCTCTTGAAGTCGCGAAATGTACTGAGGAGTCCGACGCCGACGTTGACGGTGCCGTCGCCCACCGGAAAGATCCAGCCGTACCCCGGCATCGGGTTGCCGTTGCGATCCTTGAGGTCGAGCGCCGATTCGATCCTCGGCTCGGCGTGCCGCGGTGTTTCCCAATAGGTGCGAATGGCAGTTCCGTAGGGCCACTCGCGCGTTCGGAACGTTCCCAGTGCACGACCGAAGCGGCTGTTGGCTCCATCGGCCACGACGACGTACTTCGCGTGAATCTCGCGGGTTGCACCGCCGTCGACGGCCACCGTTGCGCCGCGCACGAACCCCCGATCGACGATCGGCTGAATTGCCTCGTGGCCTTGCAGCAGTGTTGCGCCGGCAGCCTGCGCATTCTCGGCCACCATCTGGTCCAGCGCTCGACGGCGCACGACGTATCCGTGCTGCGGATAGATGGAGTGACTGGGCCACTCCAATTCGACTTCGTGGCCCATGCCCGTGGCACGCAGGCCGTTGTAGCGGTGGAACCTGCTCAGCGGCTCCGTCAAGCCCATCTCTTCGAGTTGGTGAACGGCTCGCGGTGTCAGTGCATCGCCGCAGGTCTTGTTGCGCGGAAACGACTTGCGCTCCACGATCGTGACGTCGTGCCCATGACGCGCCAGCCAGAAGCCGGCCGCCGCGCCCGCCGGCCCCGCGCCGACCACCAACACTTCGGTCCGCAATGGCTCAGGGTTCAACGGGCAGCGATCACGACAGGTGGATCATTCGCCAGCGGGTGAGCCGGCCTTGGGAACGCTGCCGATCTCCATGATGCCCTTGTCGGCTACCACGGTGTGCAGGTTGTCGAACGTCGCTGCGCTGGTTTCGAGTGCGACCCACACGGGAGACTCCTCCGAGCACCACAGCTCGAACTCTTCGCCCTCTTCAGCGATTCCGCCGAGTGCATAGCGCACGTCGCAGACCGCGCCAAGAATCTCGGCCTGAGACTGAAGCGCCTTCTGGCCGGGCATCTGACCGTTTGCGCCGGTGACGTGCGGGCCGCCCTCACGATTCGGGTCACCGGGGATGGTGATGTTCGCGGCGGAGTACTCGGCGGTTCCGAGGTACACCCACCGGATTTGATCTTCGATGTGCGGAAAGGTCTTCATCGCATCGCCGTCGACGAATCCGTATGCCCCGCCCGCCACGCCTGCACCTTCTGCGCCGTGGCAGCCAGCACAGTTCTTCCCGTAGACCTCGGCGCCCACGCCGAGCGGACCGCTGGCTTTGACCGGCTGGGGGCGCAGGGCGAGTATGTACATGAAGGCCCACAACGGCAAGATGCTGAGCGTGACCATGGCCCACACGGGGATCTTCTTGCGCGCCTTGTACGCAGCGACTACGGGGATGTCGGGCTTGGGCGGGGGAGGACCAGCCGGTACGGCGGGTGCTTTCGGCGCGGCCACGGCGGGCACGGTGGACTGGCCGCCAGCTGAGGTGGTGGCAGGATTGGTGGCAGGAGCGGACGCAGCAGCGGCGTCGTTGCCGGCTTTGCGTGCCTGGCTGCGCTTCAGCAGGTGCTCGGGAATCTCGGTCACGGATCGAACGATAGACGCCCGGAGGCCCGATTCGGGAATTCCGGCGCGACTGAACGCGACGAACTCGTCAGCAGGCTGCGTGCACGAGTTCACAACCAGGCGGTGTGCGCGTGTGCGGCGTGGTAGACACGAAGCCGTGTCGCCCGTCACCTCGCCTGTTTCTTGTCGCGTTCTCTTGGACGAACTGGTATCGACCCGGGGTGTGGTGGCTACAGTTTGTGCAGCAGTTCACGAGGAAGGGCAGCACTGGTGCTGATTGCATTCGAAACCAACCCGCTCAAGTGGCCGGGCATGAACGAGGCGTTCCTGTTCTCGTTCATCCTCTCCACCATTGGCGCGCTGGTGGTATTGCCCTACGCAAAGCGGCGGCCCAAGGGCACGCCCACCTCGTGGGGCGAGGCGATGCTCGCCTCCGTGTATGTCTTTGGCCTGATGTTCGTTGCATTCGGCATCGTGCCCGACAAGTTCATCGCCCACGCCGATGCCGAACTCGGCTGGGACAAGAACATGATCATCTACGGCCCCGGTGACATCTTCAAGCCGCAAGCCCTCGGCGGCAACTTCCCGTTCACCATGTCGTACGAAGCAGTCCGCGACATCGTCGTGATCATCATTCACGTGTGGTACTTCGGTCTGCTCATCTTCTTGTGGAGCGTGTGGCAGAAGCGGGGCGACGGAACCACCACCAAGGAAATCGCTACCAGCACGTTCGGTCGCCCGCTGGTGAAGAAGACCTGACATGGCAAAGACCGACGCCAACCCCCCGATGATGCCCTACACCGACGAGTACACACTCGTCGAGGTGGACGCGGATTACCTGTCGAAGGCAATCAAGCCCAAGCAGTTCATCCACATCGACCAAACAGAGTGCATCATGTGTGAGGGCTGCGTCGACATCTGCCCGTGGAAGTGCATTCACATGGTGTCCACCGATGCCATTGTGGAAGCCACCAACACTGAGCTGCCGGGGCTGGACCCCAGCGACAGCGTGTTGTTCATCATCGATGACGACATCTGCACCCGGTGCCAACTGTGTGTCGATCGTTGCCCGACCGGCGTCATCATCATGGGCAAAGTGGGAGCACCGGCAGCCGCCGGCGACTCGCACATCCGTACCAACAGCCACGGCTATGCCTACGGCCTGAGGCTCTGAGGGAAAACGAAGAACGATGGCAAAAATCCTCGACGAGACACCGCGTCCCACGGTCAAAGATCGCCTGAACAAGGGCGTCGGCGATGTGCAGGGCAGCCAAGCCTGGAACAGCATCTTCCGGCCCGGCAGCATCTTCCGTAAGGGCTACACGGACAGCCCGCGTAACCGCAGCTACGTGATCATGAACTCGGTGCTGTATCACCTTCACCCGGTGAAGGTGAAGCGCCACGCGGTGAAGGTCAGCTACACCTTGTGCCTCGGCGGGCTCAGCTTCTTCCTCTTCATCCTGCTCACCGTCACCGGCATCTTCTTGATGTTCTTCTACCGGCCCACCGACGTGCAGGCCTGGAGTGACATCTCCAACCTGCAGACCTCGGTGACCTTCGGTTTACTTGTGCGCAACATGCACAGATGGGGCGCGCACCTGATGGTGCTCAGCGTGTTCCTGCACATGGCTCGCGTCTTCTACCACGGCGCCTACAAGCCACCGCGTGAGTTCAACTGGGTGATTGGTGTGGTGCTGCTGATGCTCACGCTGCTGCTGTCGTTCACCGGCTACCTGTTGCCGTGGGATCAGCTGGCGCTGTGGGCTGTGACCGTGGGTACCAACATGATGGGCTACACGCCGGTCTTGGGTACGCAGGTGCGTTTCGTCCTCCTGGGCGGCAAGGAAATCGGTGGCGACACGCTGCTTCGGTGGTACGTGCTGCACGTACTCCTGCTGCCGTTCGTGATCGTCATCTTCATGGCTATTCACTTCTGGCGTGTCCGCAAAGACGGCGGCATTTCGGGGCCGTTGTAGTGAAGCGATATAGAGAAGGAGGCGATCGATGACTGAAATCCCTGAACACCTTCTGAAGCGAGCGCAAGCAGCTCGTGACAAGGCTGCCGCAGAGTCCGGTGCGCCCGCAGACGGAGCACCCGCGGCTACAGCGCCGCCGGCGGCCACAGAGGAAGCGGCCACCGACTCGCGTATTCCTGCGCACCTACTGGAGCGCAGCAAGGCACGCAAGGCCACTGCCGATGGTGGTGGCGGCGTTGCCGTGCAGGAGAAGGTGGCCAGCGTGGTCGCCGCTGCTCCTGTCGGTGGTGGTGTGCCCGTCGGCGCCGGCCCCGGCGGCCATACGCAGCGCCTCCTCACGGTCGTCAAGAGCGGCAGCATCCAAGATGTCAAGGCCTCGCCCGTTGACAAGGTGCACACCTGGCCACACCTGCTGGCTGCCGAGTTCGTGGCGGCCCTGGCCTGCTTGTCGCTCACATTTTTCTTCTCGATCTTCGTGAATGCGCCGCTGTTGCAAGAAGCCAACATCAACAAGACGCCGAACCCGTCGAAGGCACCGTGGTACTTCCTGGGTCTGCAGGAACTACTGACAATGTTCCACCCGATGATCGCCGGTGTGACCATTCCTGGTGTCGGCATGATCGTGCTGATTCTGGCTCCTTTCATCGACAAGAACCCCTCCAACAAGCCCGAAGATCGCAAGTTCGCCACGTCGCTGATGACCGTTCACCTCATGTTCTGGGCCGTGCTCGTCATCATCGGCTCGTTCTTCCGTGGTCCCGGTTTCAACTTCACGCTCCCGTGGCGTGACGGACTCTTCTTCGAACTGTGAGGCACGAACCATCATGAGTCCCGCTGTCATCATCGCTCTCGCCGTCGGTGCCATCGTCGTCCTCTTCGCCGTGGTGCTCTTGGCAACCGCGCGCAAGGCAGACGTGCGCGGCGCCGGTGCATTGAGCCGCGAAACGCGACGCCGCGACCGCGACGCCGACATCGACCTGCCGGTCGCGCCGTCGGGTAAGGCCGTCGAGCGCGCCGCAGTCGAAGAGCGCACACAGGCGTTGGTTCCGGCTGCGGCCGCACCGCCCAGCATTTGGATTCCGCCGGACCGTGAGGAGATCGGCTTCAATCGTCGTCAGTTCCTCAACCGTTCGACAGTGGTGCTGATGGGCACCGGACTGTTGTCCTTCGCTGCGGCTGGCTTCGTTGCGTTCCTGTGGCCGACTGCCGCGCCGCTGTTCGGTGGCAAGGTCAACGTCGGCAAGCTCAACGACATTTTGGGCAGCATCCGCAGCAACGGCGGGTTCTTCTACGCCTCCAACGCGCGCTCGTACGTCACTGTCTACCCTGCTGAAGCACTTCCCAAGGCGCGTGGGGTGAGGGAGTACAAGCCCATCCTGGAAGGCATGGAGGCCGGTGTCGTTGCGCTCTATCAGAAGTGCCCGCACCTGGGCTGTCGTGTCCCGGAATGCAAGAGCAGCCAGTGGTTCGAATGCCCCTGTCACGGTTCTCAGTACAACCGCAACGGAGAGAAGAAGAGCGGTCCAGCCCCTCGTGGCATGGATCACTTCGCCGTGACTGTTGGCGCCACTGGCGACGTCATCATCGACACCTCGACGGTGTTCGTCGGAGCCGCCATCGGTACCAACACCACTGGCCAAGAGGCGGAAGGTCCTCACTGCATATGATCGCGCTCAACACCTCTGCTGTCGCATGGGTCCTCTTCTTTGTCATCAGCATCGGCTGGGTGACGTACTTCTTCCTCAACAAGGGAAGCGCTGCTGCCGAGCTGGGGTCCGAAGTCGAAATGGCTCCGAACCGCAAGCCCTACTACGACGACGAAATTCTTGAAGGCCGCCGCCTCGAGCGGATGCAGGTGCTCGGCGTGTTCCTGCTGATCACCGTCGTGATCGGTCTGCCGCTCTACTGGATCTTCGAGCCCAGCCGCCAGGCGGGCGCAGTGAGCGGCGAGCAAGAACGCTTCCGCTGGTGGGGCGAGCAACTGTTCGAGACCACCGCCAACGGTGGCTTCAATTGCGCGGGTTGCCACGGCGGCATGCAGGCTGGCGGCAACGTTGCGCCCTACGCCCTCACCGATGTCAACACGCAGGAAGTCACCGCCGTCAACTGGTATGCGCCGGCGCTGAACACTGTCTTCTACCGATTCAGCCAAGAAGAGGTGCGGTTCATTCTCAACTACGGTCGTCCGTTCTCGCCGATGTCGGCCTGGGGTGCGCCGGGCGGCGGTCCGATGACGGTGCAGAACATCGAGACGCTATTGGTGTACCTGAAGTCGATTCAGATCCAGCCAGAGGGCTGTCTCACCGAGGATAGCTTCGTGAAAAATGCCGACCCGTACGTCTGTGAAGGTGGGGTACTGCCCCAGCCCGATCAGCAGTCCATTCAGGACAGCGTCGACAAGTACCTTGCGTTGAACCCTGGCGCTTCGGAGGGTGAGGCCCTCTTCAACTCGAACCTCAACGCCGGCGCCTACAGCTGCGCGCGCTGCCACACCCCGGGCTGGAGCTACGGCCAGCCTGGTGTCACTGCACAAGGTGCCTTTGGTTGGAACCTCACCGGTGGCGCCACCAACGCGCACTTCCCCAACGACCAGGACATGATCAACTTCCTCAAGATCGGCTCTAAAAACGGTGCCAAGTACGGTCTGCAGGGTCAGGGCTCGGGTCGTATGCCCGGCTTCGGCCATCTGCTGACCGACGAGCAGATTGCCGCCATCGTCGAATACGTCCGGAGCCTTTAGATGCTTGCAGCACTTGCACCCGTATCCGCAGGACTCATCGCCAACACGACGAAGATTCCGATCGGCCCCTGGGAGTGGGAGTTGCGCGGCACGCTCATCGTCATCATGGCGGTGGGTGTCCTGTGCGGCAGCCTGTACCTCATCTTGGGCACCAACCTCGGTGCCCGTCTCGGCTTTCTCGTGGCGCTCACCGGCCTCGCCGGCTGGATGTTCATCATGGGTGCCGTGTGGTGGACGTACGGCAAGGGTCTTCTGGGCCCAGACCCCTCGTGGCAGCCGGTTGCCAGCAAGACCGTGATTCGTGAGCCGGGTTCGTTGTACGAAGTCGGTATCGTCGACGCGCCATTCACGCGCACCGACGACCCTGCCGCCGACGCAGTTGCGGTTCAGGGATTGCTGAAGGACACCTGGAGCCAGCTCAACTCGGCGTTGCCGTCGTTTGCGCAGGCAGGCTCGGCCGGCAGCGTGTTCTTGGAGGAATCGGGTGCCTACGGACCTGGCGAGTTCCAGGTTGTGAACGTGTTCGAGAAGGGTGGCGAACGCGGCCCGACCTTCTGGGACGAACGAATCGACTACATCGCCTTCTTCCACAAGCCGCACTATGCGTTGGTGGAGGTGGCGGCGTTGGTGCCGCAGCGTGCGGAACCTGGTCGTGCGCCCGCCCGCGCCGTGATCGACACGTCGCGGCCACACGAATACGTCTACATGATTCGCGACATGGGCTCTAAGCGCGTGCCCTCGGCAGTCGTTTGCATCTCGTCGCTCGTCATCTTCCTCACATTGTGTTGGATGCTCCACACCCGCGACCGACGTGTGGCGCTCAACCGCTCGGCCAAGGCATTACCGGCAAAGGTCTGATCACATGGGCCAATACCTGCCGATCGTGTGCCTTCTGGTCCTGGCGGGGCTCTTCGGCGCGCTGAGCTTCTTCGCATCCAGGCTGCTGGCGCCGCGGCGCCCGTCGGCCGCCAAGGAAGCGCCCTATGAGTGCGGCATCGTGCCCAGCCGCGAGCCACCGGAACGCTTCCCCGTCACGTTCTACGTGGTGGCGATGCTGTTCATCATGTTCGACATCGAGCTGATCTTCATCTATCCGTTCGCGGTCGACCGGGAGTTCCTCGGTGCTTACGCGCTGTGGGAGATGCTCGGTTTCAGCCTGGTCTTCTTCCTTGCCTTCGTCTACGTCGTCGCTCGCGGCGCGCTCGATTGGGGCCCGGTCAGCAAGGCGCGTCGTCTCGACTCCGTGCTGTCATCGAGTCGTACGACCACCAGCACCATCCGTCGGGTTGGCCTCGAGGGTCGGCCTGCCATTGATGAGAAGCTGAACGAGGACGCTGCCTGATGGGTCTTGTACACGACATTCAAGGCGACGGCCTCGGCGGCATTCCTCATAACGCCATCACGGCCAAGGTGGAAGACCTCGTCAACTGGGCGCGCAGCCGCAGCTCGTGGCCGGCATCGTTCGGATTGGCATGCTGCGCGATCGAGATGATGGCCACCGGCGGCGCGCACTACGACATCAGTCGCTTCGGCATGGAGGTCTTCCGCGCCTCGCCGCGTCAGGCCGACATCATGATCGTTGCCGGCCGTGTCAGCCAGAAGATGGCGCCGGTGCTGCGTCAGGTATACGACCAGATGATGGAGCCCAAGTGGGTCATCAGCATGGGCGTGTGCGCCAGCAGCGGCGGCATGTTCAACAACTATGCCATCGTGCAGGGTGTCGACCAGATCGTGCCCGTCGACGTCTACGCGCCGGGGTGCCCGCCTACACCCGAGACGCTGATCCACGCCATCGAGACGCTGCACGCCAAGATCGAAAACGGCGAACTCCTCAAGCGTCGCGCTGCCACCGGCGCCGGTGCCGGCTTGCACGTCACCGAGATCGAGCGTGGCGCCCAGCCGATACCCGTCATCCTGGGAAGCAGGTAGCGATGTCGGACGTTGCCGAACCCGAAGTCGTCGCGCCTTCTCCGATGATGCCCGAACCGCCGATGATGCATGGCGTGCCGTTGAGCGATAGCCACGGCCAGCGCGTGCTGCACCCGACCCGTGCCGGGTACCTGAAGTTGGTATGCACACTGCTGGACGACACGTTCACGATGTGCGCCGACCTCACGGCGGTCGATTACCTCACCTTCCCCGGTCGTTCACTTCCAGACGGTGTCGTGCCCGAGCGTTTCGAAGTCGTGGTGAACTTGCTCTCCATCGAGCGCCGCGAACGCATCCGAATTCGTGTGCAGGTGCCCGCCGAAGATGCCGTCGTTGCCACGCTGTTCGACCTGTACCCGGGCAGCGAAGCAATGGAGCGCGAGGTGTTCGACATGTTCGGCATCTCGTTCACGGATCACCCCGACCTCACCCGCATTCTGATGCCGGAGGATTGGGAAGGGCACCCACTGCGCAAGGACTACGACCAAGGGTGCATCCCGGTGCAGTTCAGCACCGACTTCGCTGCCAGGGAGCGTGCGCAATGACCGACCGCGCCATTCAAGACATCGGCGTTCAAGACATCCTCTCCACGATCCGCGAAGGCAACGAGCCCGAGCAGGGCCTCAAGCCGCGTAGTGAACTGACTGCACGCGAGCTGTTGCGTGAGGTCGGTGCGGTGCTGCGTATGAGCGAGGCCGACGCCGCCAAGTTGGGCGACATTCCGCTGGACCCGGCCGAAGATCAGACCATGATCATCAACATGGGGCCACAGCATCCCAGCACGCACGGTGTGCTGCGGCTGATGCTCGAGCTCCAGGGTGAAACCGTGCTGCGCTGCAAGCCGATCATCGGCTACCTGCACACCGGTATGGAGAAGCAGGGCGAGAACCTGACGTACATGCAAGGTGGCACCAACGTCACGCGCATGGACTATCTGAGCCCGCTGAACAACGAGCTCGTGTTCAGCATGGCTACCGAGAAGTTGCTGGGCATCGACGGCGACATTCCCGAGCGGGCCGTCTGGATGCGCATGTTGCTCAGTGAGCTCAACCGCATGAGCAGCCACCTCCTGTTCATGGCCACCAACGGCATGGACCTTGGTGCGGTCGGCATGATGATCTACGGCTGGCGCGAGCGAGAGGAGGTGCTGCGCTTCTTCCAGAAGGTCACCGGTTTGCGGATGAATCACAACTTCATTCGCCCCGGGGGTGTCGCCGCCGACCTGCCGGCTGGTTGGCGCGATGACGTGTTGTATCTGCTGGAGATGATCCCGCCGCGGCTGGAGGAATACGACACGTTGATGACGGGTCAGCCCATCTGGCGCGACCGGTTGCAGGGCGTCGGTGTCATCACGCAGGCCGAGGCAATTGCGCTGGGCGCCACCGGCCCCATCCTGCGCAGCACCGGACTCGAGTGGGACCTCCGTCGCGACCAGCCGTACCTGCATTACGACGAGATGGAATTCGATGTCATCGTCGGCACCTACGGCGATGCCTTCGACCGCTACGCGATTCGTCTCAACGAGATCCGCGAGAGCATCCGCATCGTGCACCAGATCCTTGACCGCATGCCCGGCGGCGACTATCGCATTCAGAACAAGAAGGTCACGCCACCGCCGCGCGCTCGCATCGACGAGAGCATGGAAGCGCTGATCCACCACTTCAAGATTTTCACCGAGGGCTTCAAGGTTCCCGAGGGCGAGGTCTACGTGGCCATCGAAAGCCCTCGTGGCGAGATCGGCTGCTACATCGCCAGCGACGGTTCGGCCACGCCGTACCGTCTGCACGTGCGCGCCCCATCGTTCGTCAACATCCAATGCCTCCCGCACATGATGCGCGGCGGCCTCGTCGCCGATGCCGTCGCCGTCATCTCCTCCGTGGATCCAGTACTCGGAGAGGTCGACCGATGAGCCGCCTCAGCGAGGCCAATGTGATTGTGGCCAAGGAGATCATCGGGCGTTACCCCAAGGCGCGTTCGGCCACCATTCCGTTGCTGCACCTGTCGCAGCAGCAGCACGGGTACGTCACCAATGAAGCCATCGCTCACATTGCCGAGCTCGTCGGTGCTACCTCGGCCGAGATCCTGGGCACCGCCACGTTCTACGAGATGTTCAAGTTCGAACCGGTCGGCAAGTACCTGCTCAACATCTGCGGCACCATGTCGTGCGCGTTGTTGGGTGCGGAGGAACTGATCCATCACGCCGAACAGAAGCTGGGCGTGAAGGTTGGTGGCACCTCGGCCGACGGCATGGTCACGCTGGAGCGCGCCGAATGCCAGGCCGCCTGCACCGAGGCCCCGTGCCTGCAGGCCAACTACCGGTTCCGGTACCGCATGACACCTGACACGCTCGACACGTTCATCGACGATCTTGTCGCCGGTCGCTTGGATGGTGAGATCCCGCCGCACGGCACCGTCGCCCGAGTGCGTCAGCACATTCCCGCCGACCGTGGCGTGGGGGCTCTTTCGCCCGACGCAGTCGAGGGCGCCCCACTATGGATCAGCACCGCAGGCGCGAGCACGGAGGCACCCAAGTGACCACCTACCCCTGGGCCGTCGGCTACATCGACGATGGTGACCGCCCGAAGGTCGTCACCTCGCGCTTCCACCTCGAAGACAGTTTCACACTCGCGCGTTACCTGGCCACCGGCGGATACGACGGCCTCAAGGCTGCGCTCGGCCGCACACCAACGGCAGTGCACGACGAGGTCAAGGCTGCCACGGTGTTGGGCCGCGGCGGCGCTGGCTTTCCGGCCGGCACCAAGTGGGGGCTCACCCCGCAGGGCGTGTGGCCGCGCTACCTGGTGGTGAATGGCGACGAGAGCGAGCCGGGCACCTACAAGGACCGCCTGTTGATGGAGCGCGACCCGCACCAGCTGATCGAAGGTTGCCTGATCGCGTCGTACGCAGCTGGCCTGTCCCAGTGCTTCCTCTACATTCGCGGTGAGATGGCGTTGGCGCAGGAGCGCGTTGCCGTCGCGCTCAACGAGGCCTACGCGGCCGGCTACGTCGGCAAGAACATTCTTGGCACCGACTTCAGCATCGACATCGTGTTGCACTGGGGTGCCGGTGCGTATGTCGTCGGCGAAGAGACTGCGCTCATCGAATCGCTGGAAGGCAAGCGTGGAGAGCCGCGTTTGAAGCCTCCGTTCTTCCCTGCAGTAGTTGGTCTCTACGGGCGCCCGACCATCGTCAACAACGTCGAAACGCTTGCAAACCTGCCATGGCTGATGGTCAACGGCTCTGCCGCATACACAGCCATCGGCACTGCCGACAGCCCGGGTACTCGCATGGTCGCGGTCTCGGGCCACGTGCAACGGCCCGGTGTCTACGAGATCATCAACGGCACCACCACGTTCCACGATCTGCTCTACGGCGACGAGTTCTGCCAAGGTATTCGCGACGGGAACGAGCTGAAGGCGTTCGTACCCGGCGGCGGTTCCGCTCCGTGGTTCACCCCCGAGCAGCTCGACCTGCCGTTCGAGGGCAAGTTGGTAGGTGCTGCCGGCTCGATGCTCGGCTCGGGCGCGATCATGGTGATGGATCACACCACCGACATCCCCGCTGCTGCCCTCACCCTCACCCGCTTTTACGCTCACGAGAGCTGCGGCCAATGCACGCCATGTCGCGAAGGCGCCACCTGGCTGGAGCGTGTGCTCAGCCGTGTGGTCGACGGTCGCGGCACCCACGCCGACCTCGACCAGATGTTCGAGATCGGCCAGTCCATCTGCCCCGGGACGTTCCCGCACGCTGCCAGTACTGAGCTCGGTCTCATCGCCGCACCGTTCCCCTACAAGATGACCACCATCTGCTTCGTCGGCCCGTCGGCGTATGTACCGGTCCACTCCGCTCTCACGCTGTTCCGCAGCGAGTTCGAAGCCAAGATCGTGGAACGTAAACGCATTCCCGTCAGCGCGGAAGCGGTCGGGGCCCACTGATGACGACCACCGAGCCGATCATCGAAACTGACTCATCGCCGCCGGACCCCGACGCGGTCCAGGTCACTATCAACGGTGTGCCGCACACTGCGCGCAAGGGCCAGTTGGTCATCGAGGCTGCAGCCGACGCCGGCGAGTACATCCCGCGCTTTTGCTACCACGAGCGGATGAGGTCGGTCGGCAAGTGCCGCATGTGCTTGGTCGAGTGCGACTCGGGTCGTGGCCCTGCCGTCACGGTGTCGTGCATGGTGGCCGTGGCGCCCGACATGAAGATCGACACGCAGTCGGAGAACACCAAGCGGATGCAGGAAGGCGTGCTGGAACTGCTGCTCGCCAACCACCCGCTGGACTGCCCGGTGTGCGACAAGGGCGGCGAGTGCCCGCTGCAGGACCAAGCGTTCAGCAACGGCCCCGGCGAGAGCCGGTTCGTCGAAGAGAAGCGCCACTACGAGAAGCCGATCGCCATCAGCGACATCGTCTATCTCGACCGTGAGCGTTGCATTCTGTGCGACCTGTGCACTCGCTTCGCGGACGAAGTGGCGGGCGATGCGCTCATCCACTTCAGCGGTCGCGGCAACAACACGTATATCACCACCTATCCCGACGAGCCGTTCAGCAGCTACTTCAGCGGCAACACCGTGCAGATCTGCCCGGTCGGTGCGCTGACCGCCAAGCCGTACCGCTTCAAGGCTCGCCCGTGGGACCTCACACAGCAGGAATCCACGTGCACCACCTGCTCGGTGGGCTGCCGCACGGTCGTACAGAGCAGCCGTGACGAACTGCTTCGCTATATGGGCGTGGACAGCGACCCAGTGAACCACGGCTGGCTGTGCGACCGTGGTCGCTTCAACTTCGAGTCGGTGAAGAGCGCCGAGCGTGTGCTGCAGCCCATGGTACGCATCGGCGACAACCTCGAGGCCGCATCGTGGAGCAAAGCGTTTGCCGAGGCTGCGGCGTTGATCGACGCAGCGAAGGCTGCCGGAGGCGCGGAGAGCATTGCTGTCATCGGTGGCGCTCGCGGCACCAACGAAGATGCGTTTGCCTGGGCCCGCCTGGGCCACGAGATCATCGGTACGCCGAACGTCTATTCGCAGATGGGCGACGGTTTGCCCGTCGGCCTGCTCGGTCTCGACCGGGCCACCATCGATGAGGCGGCCTCGGCCACCACCATCGTCCTGCTCGGGCCCGATCTCAAGGAAGAACTGCCGGTGCTGTATCTGCGCCTACGCGAAGCCGCCGAGAAGAAGCGCAGCAAGATCATCGAGTTCTCGCCGAAGCTGACGGGTCTCAGCGGTCACGCGTGGCGCCAACTGGGCTACGAGCCGGGCACGCAAGTAGCGGTGGTACAGGCCGCCTTGGCCGACCCCGCAATCGCTGCACAGCTGGGCAAGGGCAGCGTCGTCATCGTCGCCGGCCGCGCCAACTTGGCCGAGTCGTCAGCGGCCACCATCGCCGCACTGCACACGCTGCTGGCTGCTGCGCCCGGTGCCAAGGTGCTGCCCGCGTTCCGGCGCGGCAACGTGGTCGGTGCGCTGCAGGTGGGCTTCCGCCCCGGCAAGGGCGGGCTGGATACGCGTGGCACGCTGCAGGCCGCGGCCGACGGCAAGCTCGAGTGCCTTGTGCTGCTCGGCGCCGACCCGCTGTGCGACTTCCCCGACACCGATCTGGCTCGCCGTGCGTTGGCAGGCGCTCGCAGCATCATTGCGATCGACACCTTCCTGACCAAGTCGTCGTCGCTGGCCAACGTCGTGTTGGCTGCCTGTGCGTACGGCGAAAAGGCCGGCACCACCACCAACCTCGAGGGTCGCGTCAGCACCGTCGCCCGCCAGGTCACGCCGGCCGGTTCCACCCGGCCCGATTGGATGATCGCGACGGAGTTGGCGCTGGAGCTTGGGAGCGACCTGGGCTATGGCAGCGTCGAAGACGTCACCGCCGACATCGCCAGGAAGGTCGACGGTTTCGCCGGCGTCACCGCTGGAGCACTTGCCGCCGACAGCAACGGCGTGCTCGCTGGCGTACCCGCTGGCATCGACGCCATCAATCAGGTCGAGGTCGTCGTCCCCGAGCGCAACTCCTACGACTTCCGACTGGTCGTCAGTCGCACGCTGTATGACGAGGCGGTTGGTACTGCCACCTCGCCGTCACTCGCGCACCTGCCGCGTGGCTCGGTGCTGCACCTCCACCCGCTCGACCTCGAGCGGGTGGGCACCACTGCCGGCACCGACGTGAAAGTCATCGGCCCACGGTCCACCGTCATCTTCAGCACCGTCGCCGACGAGTCGGTGCTGCGCGGAACTGCCTTCGTGCCCTTCAACAATCCGGGCCCGAAGGTCGGCGAGCTGATTGACTGTTTCGCCGCCGTCAACGACGTGCGAATCGAGAACCTCTGATGCTGGCGGTCGATCCACTGTTGGACGGCATCACCGCCTTCAGCACCGCCTTCCTGGTGGTGCTGATCAAGGTCGTCGTCATCTTCGTCGTTGGTCTCGTCGGCACCATGTTGATGGTCTGGTTCGAGCGCAAGGTCATCGCGTTCATGCAGAACCGTGTTGGCCCCAACAAGGCCGGTCCGAAGGGTCTGCTGCAGACGCTTGCTGACGGCATCAAGTTGTTCTTCAAGGAAGACCTGATCCCTGAGAAGAGCGACCGCTTCGTCTTCAAGCTGGCGCCGTACCTCGCGTTCGTGCCGGCGTTCCTGGTGTGGAGCGTCATCCCCCTGGGCGGAGACTTCAGCAATGGCAAAGACGGTTCGGTCAGCATCCTGGGCCAGACCACCAAGCTGCAGTTGGCTGATCCTCCGGTGGGCGTGCTGCTGTTGCTGGCGCTCAGCAGCGTTGCGGTGTACGGCATCATGCTGGCCGGCTGGAGCTCGGGGTCGAAGTACCCGCTGCTCGGGTCGGTGCGGGCCTCTGCGCAGATGGTCAGCTACGAAGCTGCGCTCGGTCTCAGCCTGGCCACGGTCATCCTGATCGCGGGTACGCTCAGCACGAGCGGCATCGTGGCCGCTCAGAGCAGCTTCACCCGCTGGCACGTCGTGGCCACCGGCGTACTGCCGTTCCTCATCTTCCTCATCGCCGCAACTGCCGAGCTGAACCGGCCGCCGTTCGACTTGGTGGAGGCCGAACAGGAGCTGGTCGGCGGCTTCAACACCGAATATTCGTCGATTCGATTCGCGTTGTTCTTCCTTGCCGAGTTCATGAACACCATCACGATGAGCGGTGTCATCGTGACCCTGTTCTTCGGTGGCCCGCAGCCGTTGAAGATCTTCGGCAATGCCAACATCTTGTCGTTCCTCGGGCCGCTCAGCGGCACCGTGTGGCTGCTGCTCAAGGTGTTGGTCTTCCTCTACATCTACGTGTGGTTCCGTGCCACGTTGCCTCGCCTTCGCTACGACCAGCTGATGAACCTCGGTTGGAAGTTGATGATCCCGTTGGCGCTGGGCTGGTTCATGCTGATTGCCGTCTTCCGGGTTGGCGGCGACAAGGGTTGGTCGCAGTTCGAGCGCATCATGGCTGGCGGAGTCGGCCTAATCGTGTTGTTTGCCTGCGCAGGTCTGCTGCGTCTGGCCACGCGGGTCAGTGCCCGCAATCGTGAACGAGAGGGGGCGATGTTCTGATGGGTTACCTCGACGGATTCCTCGTCACGCTGAAGCAGCACCGGGTCTTCGGTGGCAAGCGCGTCACCACTTCCTACTCGGGTGGACGCATTGCGAAGAAGGGCAAGGCGACCGAAGGTCGCGACGAGAAGATCGACAAGCCCGAACGTCTACACGGCCGTCACGTCCTCAACCGCTACGAAGACGGCATGGAGAAGTGCATTGGTTGCGAGCTGTGCGCTGGTGTCTGCCCGGCCAAGTGCATTCTCGTGCGCGGCGCCGACAACGACCCACAGAACCCCACGTCGCCCGGTGAGCGTTTCGGCTTCGTCTACGAGATCAACTACCTTCGCTGCATCCACTGCGATCTGTGCGTGGAGGCCTGCCCCACCGAGGCCATCACCGAGAGCAAGTTGTTCGAGTTCAGCTTCACCAGCCGCAGCGATGCGGTCTACACCAAGGCTGAGCTGGTCGTCGACGACGATGGCAAGCCGCAACAACTGCCGTGGGAAGACTGGCGGGAAGGCGAAGATCTGCTGACCAGTGGCTGGATGCGCGCCACGTCTCCCAGTGGCGACGCGAACTTCGTTGGTGAGGTCGGCTGGAGTGACGAGCTGGGCTACGGCCTGCGCGAGCCGGAACGGCCGGCCGGCTGATGGAGCTGTTCGTCTTCGTTGTTTCGGCCGCGATGGTGTTGGTTGGCGCCGTTGGCGTTGTCCTCCGCAAGCACCCGGTACACGCCGCGCTCAGCCTGGTGCTGACACTGTTCGGCATCGCCGTGCTCTTCATCGCGCAGGAGGCCCACTTCCTGGCCGCCGTGCAGGTAATCGTGTACGCCGGCGCCATCGTCGTGTTGTTCTTGTTCGTGATCATGTTGCTGGGCGTGGACAACGTGGAGGATCTACACATCGAGCCCTTCAGGGTTCAGCGCCCCGTCGCCGCCGTCATCGGCGCCGGGCTGGTGACCATCATCGGTCTGGCCATCATCGTGTCGCGCAAGGCAACCGTGCCAGTGGTGACGCAGAGCCAGGCAGTACAAGACGCCGCGCTCGACCCGCAGGACGGCAACATCCGTGCAGTCGCTCGCGACGTGTTCGGTGACCATGTGTTGGCCTTCGAACTGACCTCGGTGCTGTTGGTGATCGCCGTGGTTGCCACAGTGATGCTGGCGCGTAAGCCCAAGCCTGGCGAGCTGCCCCTCATCGAGATCCCGGGGGCGGCCAAGTGATCGCCGCCATCGCTACGCCCACCACCACCTGGTACTTGCTGCTGGGCGCGGTGCTCTTCTCCATCGGTGTCGTTGGCGTGATGGTGCGTCGCAACCCACTGATCCTGTTCATGTGCGTCGAGCTGATGCTCAACGCCGTCAACCTCACGTTCATCGCGCTTGCTCGCCGGCTCGGCGATATCGGCGGCCAGAGCACGGTGTTGTTCGTGATGGTCGTCGCCGCCGCGGAAGTGGTGGTGGGTTTGGGCATCGTGGTTGCGATTCTGCGCCGCAAGCCCAATGCCACTACCGACGACTTGGCCGAGTTGAAGGGCTGATGTGATGCTCGACCTCGTCTGGCTCATTCCCGCGTTACCCCTGGCTGGGTTCCTGTGCATCCTGTTGTTCGGCCGCAAGATGGGCGATCCCACGTCTGGATACTTCGCGACCGCCATGGTGGGCGCTTCCTTCCTGGTCACGGTCGCTGTGTTCTTCGATCTGATGTCGAAGACTGCAGAGGAGCGCACCCATGTGCGCACCCTCTTCCAGTGGATCCCCGTCGGCTCAATGAAGGTCGACCTGGCGTTCCTTGCGGATCCGCTCAGCATCACGATGTGTCTGTTCGTCACGGGCATCGGCACGCTCATCCACCTCTACGCCGTCGGCTACATGCATGGCGACTCGCGGTTCAGTAAGTTCTTCCTGTACCTGAACCTGTTCGCCTTCAGCATGCTCATTCTGGTGCTCGGCTCGAACATGTTGGTCACCTTCCTCGGTTGGGAAGGCGTTGGCACCTGCAGCTACTTCCTCATCGCCTTCTGGCACGAGAAGGACAGTGCGGCGACGGCCGGCAAGAAGGCGTTCATCACCAATCGCGTTGGCGACTGGGGCTTCATGATGGCGATGTTCTTCGCCTTCTGGGCCGTTGGTTCGCTGGACTACTCGGTCGTCAACCAAGCTGCCGAGACAGTGGGCCTACCCGGGGGGATGGGGCAGACGACGGCCACGGCCATCGCCCTGTTCAGCTTCATCGGTGCCTGCGGAAAGAGCGCGCAGCTGCCGCTGTATCTGTGGCTGCCCGACGCAATGGAAGGCCCCACCCCGGTGTCGGCGCTCATCCACGCCGCCACGATGGTGACCGCTGGTGTGTACCTGATGGTGCGCATCAACCCGGTGTTGTCGGTCAGTTCCGGCTACGCCGGCTGGATCATCGCCGGCGTCGGTGCGGCCACTGCGTTGTACGCGGCCACTGTCGCGGTCGCGCAGAACGACATCAAGAAGGTGCTCGCCTACTCCACGGTCAGCCAACTCGGCTACATGTTCCTGGCCGTCGGCTCCGGGGCCTATGTGGCCGCCATTTTCCACATGGTCACCCACGCGTTCTTCAAGGCGTTGCTGTTCCTTGGCTCGGGCTCGGTCATCCATGGCATGCACCACGAGCAGGACATGCGCAAGATGGGCGCTCTGCGCGTGCTGATGCC
>Ga0105046_10000974_pt1 | contig 42602 bp, 34 predicted proteins | sample MAT03_FD_78385 | JGI IMG/M metagenome (GOLD analysis project Ga0105046, IMG submission 78385) | Freshwater microbial communities from Lake Fryxell liftoff mats and glacier meltwater in Antarctica - MAT-03 (megahit assembly) | ecosystem: Environmental > Aquatic > Freshwater > Ice > Liftoff... | reverse complement strand
ATTCCGACACCGAGATTAGCGGCCTCAAACAAGAAGCACGCATGCTGGCTCGTTCGGTGGAAAGTTCACGAATCGCGACCCTGCTGGAATCGCAACGCGTGACCCGCAAGCTCAACGAAGACCTGGAACAACGTGTCCTGGAGCGCACCCGTCAACTGGAAGACGCAAACAAAGAGCTTGAATCATTTTCATATTCCGTTTCCCATGATTTGCGTGCCCCGCTGCGAGCCATCGACGGCTTTTCCCGTATTGTGCTCGAAGATTACGCCGCACCGCTGGCGGACGAAGGCAAGGCTTACCTGAAATTGGTGCGCGACAACACGCGCCAGATGGGGCAACTCGTGGATGACCTGCTGGCATTCTCGCGGTTGGGCCGCCTGGCGCTCACCAAACAAACCGTGGATACGAGCAAGATTGTCCACCTGTGCCTGGCGGAGATGAAGATGGAACAAGTAGGCCGGCAGATCGAAATCGAGATCGGCGAGCTTCGTTCCTGCCAAGCAGACCCCACATTGCTCAAGCAGGTATGGATGAATCTGCTTTCCAACGCGCTGAAATACACCCGCAAGCGTGAGGCCGCGCGAATTGAGATTGGCTGCCGAATGGAATCACGACCCTTGATCAATGGACACGTTTCGCGTCTCTTTGTGCCCGACACCGAAATGATCTTTTTCATCAAGGACAACGGTGCCGGCTTCGACATGAAGTATGCCCACAAGCTTTTCGGCGTCTTCCAACGACTTCATCGCGCGAGCGATTACGATGGCACCGGCGTCGGTCTTGCCATCGTGCAGCGAATCATCAACCGGCATGGCGGTCGCGTTTGGGGCGAGGCTCAACTCAATCGAGGCGCCACCTTCTCTTTTACTCTCGAATAGGGAACAAGGTATGACCGAAAAAAGCGTGGAAATCCTGCTGGTTGAAGACAATCCCAACGACGAAATGTTGGCTCTGCATGCGTTCAAGAAGCACAATCTCGCAAGCAAGATCCATGTGGTGCGCGACGGAGTCGAGGCGCTTGAATTCGTATTTTGCACAGGCGAGTATTCCGATCGTCAGCTCGTAAACCCGCGCGTGATTCTTCTCGACAAGAAATTGCCCCTGGTTGACGGCATGGAGGTGCTGCGTCAGATTCGCGCCGATCCGCGCACGCGGCTTATTCCCGTTGTGATGCTCACGTCGTCCGCTGAAGAGCGTGATGTGATCGAGAGTTATCAACTGGGCGTCAACAGTTACATCGTGAAACCGGTGGATTTCGAGCAATTCAGCGAAACGGTCCGGCAATTAGGCTGTTACTGGCTGCTCACCAATAAGCAACCGTCTGAAGGATTGGTCAAAGGAACTTGACGTGCTGACGCAGATTTTGGAATTCCCTTTGGAACATGAATTGATTGATCGCTCGGAAATGTGTCGACGCCTCGCGGTTACCCAGGAATGCTCAAACATGGCCACACCGCTTCGCCTTCTAATTCTGGAAGACAACCCCTCCGACGCCGAACTCGTGATGCACACGCTGCGGAAGGCCGGCTACGATCCGATCGGTGACCGGGTCGAGACGGAAGCGGACTTTCTCGAACACTTGCAGCCGCTTCCGGAGATTATTCTCGCCGACTTCAACATGCCGGAGTTCGACTGGCTGCGTGCGCTGGAAGTCATGCAAGCTCGCCAACTCGACATTCCCTTTATCATCGTTTCGGGCACCATCGGCGAAGAGCGTGCCGTCCAGGTCATGCAATGCGGCGCGACCGATTATATTGTCAAGGATCGTTTGGGCCGCCTGGGTCAAGCCGTCGCTCAAGCTCTGGCCCGCTGGCAACTCAAGGATGAGAAGCTGAAAGCGGAGCAGACGGTCGCCCGGTTAGCCGCCATCGTCGAAACCTCAGGCAACGCGATCCTGACGAAGACGCTTGACGGCATCATCACCAGTTGGAATCGCGCGGCGGAAATTCTCTTTGGCTACACCGCCCAAGAGATTGTCGGCAAGCACATCTCCTTACTTCTCCCGCGCGGCCGCCGGCATGCGGACACTCCCGAAGATTTCAATGACTGCATGCACAGGCTAAGCAATGGTGAAAGCCTCCCTGCATTTGAAACCGTGCGCGTCCGGCAAGATGGAAGTCGAATCGAAGTGCTCGTGAGCATTTCCCCCATCCAAGACATAAAGGGCATCGTGACGGGAGCATCCGCAATCGCTCTGGACATCACTCAGCGGAAACGAGCGGATCGTTTTCTGACGGCGGAACAGACGGTTACCAGCATATTGACCGAGTGTAAAACGCTGGACGAGGCCGGTCCGCGCGTCCTGCGAATAATTGCCGAGTGTTTGCGGTGGGAAGTCGCCGTTCTCTGGACGATCGACAGGCCGGCCAATTTCTTGCGCCGGATGTGTTTTTGGAATGCCCCGTGGGCGGATCCGGCATTTGTAACGGCCTTATCCCATCGGACGATTCTCGAATCGGGCATTGGGGTGGCAGGACGCACGTGGAGTACGGGAGAACCCATTTGGGAACGAGGTATCCTGATCGACAGTCCAACCCGGGATAACGTGGCCATGACACGCGATGGGTTGCGTTGCGGCTTCGGCTTGCCCATGCATCAAGGAACGGAAATGGTCGGGGTGATCGAGTTCTATAACCCCGAACTGCGCGAGCCGGACAAGGCGCTCATCGCGGCTCTCGACAACATCGCCTGTCAGATCACTCAATTCGTCGAAAAGCGCCGGACAGAAGCCGCGCTCCGTTCCAGTGAAGAACAGTTCCGTCAGCTTGCCGATGCCATGCCGCAAATTGTTTGGACGGCGGGGGCGGATGGTAAGATCGACTATTTCAACGAACGCTGGTACCAATATACCGGCTCCTCCCGCGACGTAGAGATCGATCGAAGCTGGCACCTCGCCATTCATGCCGACGATCAAAAGCGGACGAAAAATGTGTGGGAGCAATCCATTCGAACAGGCGCTCCCTTGGAAACGGAAATCCGCCTCATCGAGAAAAAAACAAGTCGACCGCGATGGTTCTTGGTTCGCGCGATTGCCAGCACGGATTCAACGGGAGCCGTGACGCGTTGGCATGGAACAACGACGGACATTAACGACCAACGAAGAAATCTTGAAGAGCTTCGGGTCAGCGAAACGCTCTATCGCAACCTGGTCATGGCGCTACCGGCAGCTGTCTATACGACGGACGAAACAGGGCTGATCACTCTCTTCAACGAACACGCGGTCAAACTCTGGGGGCGAAAACCGGAACTCGGAAAGGATCGCTGGTGCGGATCGTGGAAGCTATACCGTCCGGATGGCACGTTGCTGCCGCTCGAACAATCTCCCGTGGCCGTGACGCTGCGTGAGGGGCATGCCCTCCAAGGTCAGGAACTTATCATGGAGCGTTCCGACGGTTCCAACGTTCATGTCCTGAATTGCCCCGAACTCCTTCACGGCACGGCGGGGGAGATCGTCGGGGCGGTCAATATGGTGATCGACCTTACCCAGGTAAAGCAACTGGAAGAGCAATATCGACAATCACAAAAGCTGGAGGCGATTGGGCAATTGGCCGGGGGCGTCGCACACGATTTCAACAACTTGTTGACCGTCATCAACGGCTACAGTGAGATAGTTTTGAGCCAATTGCCGCCGGGCGACAAGTCGTATGGAATGCTGCAACAGGTCGTCGCCGCGGGCGATCGGGCGTCCGGCCTGACACGTCAACTCCTCGCCTTCAGCCGTAAGGCCATCATCGCGCCCAAAATCTTGGATCTCAACGCCGTGGTCGCCAACGTGGATAAAATGCTCCGACGCGTCATCGGCGAGCATATTCAAATGACCATCGTCAGTGATTCTGAAGTGGGAGCCGTGAAAGCCGACGTCGGCCAAATCGAGCAAGTGATGTTGAACCTCGTTGTCAACGCGGGCGATGCGATGCCCCAAGGCGGCAAGGTCACGATCGAGATTCGCAATGTCGTTCTTGACGAGTCGTATGCCCGCGGTCATCTGGAAGCAAAAGCGGGTCCATACGTGCAGTTGTCCGTCAGCGATACTGGCTGCGGGATTTCCAAATCGAGCCTGTCCAGAATCTTTGAGCCGTTTTACACCACGAAGGGCGATAAGGGCACCGGCTTGGGATTGGCCACCGTGCATGGCATCGTCAAGCAGAGCGGCGGCTATGTCTCCGTCTATAGCGAGATCGGTCTCGGCACGACCTTAAAGATATATTTGCCGCGCGTGGACAACAATGCACCAACAAGCACGCCGGAACCCGAACCCAAGGAGTTGCCGCGGGGCAACGAAACGATTCTTCTCGTCGAGGACGAGGCCGGCGTTCGCGAGCTAGGCCAAATGGCCCTGGAGAATGCGGGGTATCAAGTTCTGAAAGCGGAGGATGGTGTCGACGCCTTGCGGGTCGTCGCCGCGCATCCCGGGCCCATCGATTTGTTGGTGACGGACGTGGTCATGCCGCGAATGGGCGGACGCGAGACGGCCGAGCAATTCTTGAAGCTCTACCCAAACATCAAAGTCGTGTTTCTGTCAGGCTACACCGATGACGCCGTCGTCAGGCACGGCATTCTCCAGGCCCGGGTAGCCTTTCTCCAGAAGCCCTTCAGACCGGCGGCCCTGGTCATCAAGGTCCGCGAAGTCCTCGACGCCCACTAAGAAGCGGGACAGGCACATTTCCAGTAATCATCGGGCTTCCGTAAGAGAGCCTGCCGCCCGTTGCCGCGGTTAATCACGTGGCAAGAGATCCCACCCAGGGGAAATTCGCGCGAGTTTTGGCAGGGCGAAATGATCGAGGAATCGGAAAACGGGTCGATAGATAAGGTGACCGACCCTGTTTTCTTTTCCTATTTCACTTTTTCTCATCAGGCAACTTATCCGAAGCCTCGAATGCCGGGAATGCATTCTGCACCAACTGGACGAACTGGGACTGGAACCAGCGGCCGGCGACAGGGGCATCAGGCAGGGCGCCGGTGAGGTTGTTTCCGTTGAGGGCATTGCCTGTATAGGTGGGGTCGCACATTCGATCGAACCCCTTGTTACTGGGGTTCTCGGGGCCCATGGGGATCACCTTGCTCGATCCATCCGATTCACCGGGCGGCTTCACCCAGACGAAGGCATGATAGTTGGGGGCGGGATTCGCAACTGGGCGGGCGCCAATTCCCGCCCCCGTCTGATTACCCCAGTTTCCTTTGTGAATGCGTTTGTCGATGGTGGTCGCGCGCACGAATGTGCTCAGGTCCGTGGATGTGCTGGCGCCGGTCGGCCGCTTCGGGCCTCCCCAGCCGTTGCGGGACGTGTCCAGAAGAAGGCCGACACTGGCCTGGAAGGCGTTGTCTCCCTTGGTCAGGGCATCGCGCAGGGCCGTGGCAAAGGGCTTCTCGTCAATGAAATCATTCCAGTCATACCAGCCTTCCATTGAGCGAACGGGCTGATCCTTGATCTGGTTGTTGGCGGTCATGTACGGCTCAACGAACGAGTTGTAGTTGGCCGTGTTGCTGATGAAGCCATCCACCTTGCTGTTGCCGCCCGGGATGCCTGCGCCCACCTTCTTCAGAAGTTCGACGAATGGCTTGAAGTTGGCCGGCCAGCCGAGCCAGCCGGCGTGCGCGACGTCGATATAGGCGTAGGTGTTGGTGAGGGTGCGCAGCGTGCCGATCGCATACTGCATGCCTTGTTCATAGGCTCCCGACGTTTTTGCTTCCTTGACCTTGGGAATATTCAAGTTCGTGACCAAATTCGGCAACGAGTCCGGTTCGATGACCATGACAATGCGCAGAGTGCTGTATTTCGCCTGCTTGACAATCTTGAAGATCGCGTCAATGTATTCCGTCTTATAGCGCTCGAGGCCCATCTGGGCGATCAGCAGTTCCCCATTGGACGCCAAGGCTGATCCATCGCGGTTGGGCAGATTGTAGATGACGATGCCAATGGCATTGGCGCCTTGAGCGAGTGCCTCATCCAGATGACCGGAGAGGCCGCGCGGATAGGGAACCGTCCCATGGACTGCGGCAATGCTGTCGAGCCAGATAAACGTGGGATAGTTCGCGACCTGTTTCATCTGCTGGCCGAGCGGACCCTCCTGGAGATCGGCAGCCGCTTTGACCGCGGCGACATAATCCACGTTGCGGTAGAAAGTCGCGCCGACGAACGGGTTCTCCAGATGTCCTTCCGGTTGTTTGGGATCGGCCGAAGCTGACATGACGCCCGAGGACAGGAGAAAGGGGGCGGCCGCCATGTTGCTGAGGAACGTGCGACGTGAAGTATGCATCGAATTAACCTTTCGGGCGTCTGCCTCACAATTGGGACGTCGGTCTCACCTCGGGTGGGTAAACAGTGAGACAGACGCTCGACCCATGTTTGCCGACGTCAATTTCTATTTCTTACGGGCCGGTGCCTTTGCTAGCCGCCTCGGCTAGGACCATCTTGATCGCGCCGGATGCGGCCAGATAGCCCAGCAGAACCTTGGCGGCTCCACGGGATGCTACATCTTCGATTGAAGATGAGCGAGTTACTTCTTATCCCACATGAAGATTTGGTTCCAATCATTCTTCATACTGATCACGGTCCAGCCATTCTTTTTGGCATCATCGAAGAGCGCCTGGGAGAACGTGCCGATCTTTGAGTCGGGCAAACCATTCGCGGGACCGTAAGCATACTCGCGTGTGGCATCGTCGTGCAGGACCAACATGCCGAGACGAGCGCCCGCGCCGGCGGTGGTGTACTCCAACATTTCTTGATCGCCGGCAGTATTGCCGAAGGCCGCATAAGGTCGGCGACCGATCACGAGATGGATGCCCTCGGGCTTACCACCCTTGTCGTCGTTCAACAAGAGCTTGGGCTCTTTGATGAGTGTCGGCTTGCCGTCCTTGTCGTAGCCGAATTTTATTCCCTCCATGGTGCCAACCACTTGTTCCGGAGGGATGCCGTAGACTTCCTCGGCGTAGGCGCGAACGAAATCCTGGCCGCCGCCGGTTACGATATAAGTCTTGTAACCGTTGGCACGAAAGAACTTCAGCACTTCCTGCATCGGCAGATAGGTGAGTTCCGTGTAAAGTCGATTGAATCGCGGATGCTTGGCGGTTGCCAGCCACTTCTTGACTTCAACGTTGAACTCTTCGACAGTCATCCCCGAAAGCGCGGCCGCGAGAATCTTCTCGAGATCGGGAAACGACAGCTTGGCGATGGCTGCTTTGTCGCCGGAGAGTACTGTCTTGAACGGCTCCACGTCCTTCAACCCCGGCTTGGCTTTCGCGAGCACGTGAACACGCTCCAGGCAGTAGATCACCTGCGTGTACATCGGGTGTTCAACCCAGAGCGTGCCGTCCTGATCGAACGTGACGATGCGCTCCGCGGGCGCCACATACTTGGGGCTATCCTTTGCGGTCGTCACACGCACGAAATCGAGGATCGACTTCTTCGCGGCGCCTTCGTTCCAGGATGGGAGCGGATCGACTTGCTGGCCTGGGGATATCGACGCAACGAAAAGGACGACGAGTCCGCTGATTGCACATGTTCCGCGATTCATTTTTACTCTCCTACGGGGTCTTCGCACAACGGAAGCCGAGGTGCGACATCAGGTGTCACGCCATGGTGCGAACACGCATCAAAGCACAGGAACAGCCGTACCTGGGCTTTAGACGGTTACTTCACCTTCTGCCATACCCCCCATCTTCCCTACATACCCTTCGCGGGAAAATGTAGAATCTGACATGATCTAAGTTTATTCACAGTAAACTTTTATAACGACAAGTACATTTGTACATTTGTACATTTGTCATTTTCTGCCTAAATATCTTTCCATCCGCTTACCGGTGTTTGTCGGCACCAATGGGTATCTGCTTGAAGCTATCACTTAGCAATGAGACGTTCTAAAGAACGACATTTCTTCTGTTTTGGTTCGTTGCTTCCGGACATGTTGGATTCTTCTGGGCATGTTGGATTCTTCTAGAGAGGGGTGTGTCCCTTTCCGGCAGAAGAATCGTGGTTGCTTTCCGCCCCCAGGGGGGGCATCACACGATCACGGGGGCCAAACGCCCCCCGCCCGGCTTCACGGATCCGGAGAAGATGCACCCGTTCGCCACGCTCGTTACTAGTGACGCGCACGACCAGGCGTCGGACCTCAAATGGCCGTCGAACCCCCGTGCTCACGACCCGTAGTCGATGTTGTCCTTCACGTTGATTCCCTTCTCGAAGATGTAGTTGCGGCGTTTCTCCACTTCTTCGCCCATCAACGTGCGGAAGAGTTCATGGGCCTTCAAGGCGTCGACAAGCGTGACCTGCAACAACGTTCGCTTGGCCGGGTCGAGGGTTGTTTCCCATAGCTCGTCGGGATCCATCTCTCCGAGGCCTTTGAAGCGGGTAATCGTCATGCCTTTTTCGCCCAGCCGGCGGATGTCGAGGAGCAGGTCGCGCAGATGGGCCAACGCGTGGCCGTTGTCGCCATGTTCCAGCGAGTAGCGGACAAGCGGTTCGCGGCCGGCGATGCGTGGCGAGGCGATCAGGTCCGACATGGCGAAGCCGTAATCCTTCAGCTTTTCCAGGGCCCGATTGATGGCGTGGATCTCATGGAACTCGACGCGCGTGTATTGCGAATCGGGATCGATCGGCTTGGTCGGGTCAACCTCCGCGTCGACGTCGGCCACGACCAGTTCCTTGCCGCGGCGTTGCGTCTCTTCCTGAATGAATTTCGCCACCTCTTCCGCATCGTGAAACCACGAAACCTGACCGCCGAGTTTGACGTTCCAGACCGGGAGACCCTTGGGGGTAAGATGCTCCTTGAATGCCGGCAGCGTGATGCCGCGGCGCTCCAGGATGATCAAGGAATTTTCGAGCCGGTCGAGGATGTCAAGCAGTGTCTGCAGCCGGGCGCCTTCGATCGGTTCCGTGACGCTCTCGCCATGGACGATCAACCTCGTGCCGTTGAGGCCGCGCGACATCAGCTCCGTGTTCATCTCGGCCGCGGTCTGGATGAAGCGGACCTGCTTCTTCTGCGTCACCTTGTAGAGCGGCGGGCGGGCGACGTAGATATTGCCCGATTCGATGAGCTTGCGCATCTGCCGGAAGAAGAACGTCAGGAGCAGGGTGCGGATATGCTGGCCGTCGACGTCGGCGTCGGTCAGGATGACGATCTTACCGTAACGAAGTTTCGAGATGTCGTCGGGGTTGCCGATGTCGGTGCCGACGGCGCCGATGAGGCTGGTGATTTCCTTGTTGTCGAGCAGCTTCTCATAGGTCGCTTTCTCGACGTTGAGCACCTTGCCGCGCAGGGGAAGCACCGCCTGGTAGTTGCGGTCGCGGCCGCTCTCGGCCGACCCACCGGCGGAATCGCCTTCGACGAGGAAGAGTTCCGATTCGTCGCGGTCGCGGCTGGTGCAGTCCATCAGCTTGCCGGGCAGGCCGCCGCCGGAGAGGATGCTCTTGCGATCGCGGACAGCTTTGCGGGCCTTGGCTTCCGCCTCGCGCACCTCGGCGGCGAGCAGCACCTTCTGGATGATCTTCTTCGCTTCTTTCGGGTTCTCCTCAAGATACTTGGCCAGCACTTCGCCGACGGCGCTGTTGACGATGCCGTCGATTTCCGGGTTGTTCAGACGGATCTTCGTCTGGGCCTCGAACTGGGGATTCGGCAGCGTGACGTTGATGACCGCAGTCAGGCCGTCGCCATAATCCTTGCCGTCCGGCTTCAGGTCCTTGAAGAGGCCTTCTTTCTCGCCGTAGGCATTGATGGTGCGCGACAGCGCCTTGCGGAAGCCGATCAGATGCGTGCCGCCGTTGGGGTTGTACTGGTTGTTGGCATAACAGCGGACACGTTCTTGATCGCCAGCGGTGTATTGCAGGCCGACTTCGATCTTCACGGAGTGCTTGTCGCCGCCCTCGGCGGTCATGTCGACGTCGACCTCGCAGGAAATATGAATCGGCGGGTGCATCACGTGCTCGCCCTGGTTCAACCAGACGACATACTCGGAGACGCCGCCTTCGAAGACGAAGTTCTCTTCCTTGCCGACCCGCTCATCTTTAATCGAGATAGCCAGGCCGCGGTTGAGGAACGCCAGTTCGCGCAACCGGCCGGACAGGGTGTCGTAGTCGAAGGTGGCCGTGCCGAAGATCTCCGCGTCGGGCCAGAAGGTAAGCTTGGTGCCCGTGCGGTCGGCGGCGCCGATGTCCTTGACCGGGCCGTTGGCGACGCCGCGTTCATACTCTTGAACGTGAGTCCGCCCATCACGGCGAACTTCGGCACGCGTCAACTCGCTGAGGGCCGTGACTGCTTTCGCGCCCATGCCGTGCAGACCGGCCGAGGTCTTGTAGGCTTTGTTGTCGAACTTGCCGCCCATGCCCACCTTGGTCAATACGCCTTCGAGCGTCGAGATGCCGAGCGCGGGATGGAGTTCAACGGGGATGCCGCGGCCGTCGTCGGCGACGCTGAGGCTGCCATCCAAATGCACGGCAACGTGGATGTGTTTGCAATGGGCGGCCAGATGCTCGTCGACCGAGTTGTAGACGAGCTCGTAGACGAGGTGATGCAGGCCGCGCGTGCCGGTATCCGGGATGTAATTGTCCGGCCGTTTGCGGATGTGATCGGCGTTCTGCAGGTGCTGAATGCTGCTGGCATCGTAACGGTCGGAACTGTTCGCGGAGTCGTCGAGAACAGGGGTCGCGGTCTCGGGGGTCATGCAGTCTCCTCAAGCGGGGCCACTACCGGCCGCCGCGTTTTCCAAGGACAGTTCACGATTCTTTCCAAACGCCCGTACAGAAACGGACGTCGGCCAGGGTCACGCCGGGGAGGGCTTCCCGCAGGGCCACCAACAATCGTTTCTTGTGGAACTGCGTCAGTTCCTGGAGCAACACGGTGCTCTTCACTTCCACTTTCAACACGTTTCGCCGAATGTTCACCACGCGCGTTTGAGCCGCATGCGTCGGTCCTGCGACGGCCGCCCACGCACTTTCCAGGCGCAGACGTTCCTGATTACGGCCCCAGCCGCGAGCCACGAACAGCCGGCTGACGATCTCGCCAATCCGTTCTGGGCCTTTTTCGGACATCTTCAGCTACTCGCGGGTCCTTGCGGGTTTTTCAGCCTGGCATTTTCTTCCTTCAAGCGAGCGATCTCGGCATCGCTTTCCTCGATTTTCGTCTGGGCCTGCTTGAATTCGTCCTGTGCTTTTCGTGCTTGCTCGGTGAGACGTCTTGCTTCTGCTCGAGCGATGCGTTCCGATTCTTCCGCCCGCTTGGCGTCCTCTTTCGCCTGGCGTTCGATCATGCGGGCTTTTTCGAAACCATTCAAGAGCGGCAAGCCGCTCGCGGCGTCGGCGACACGAATCAAAATTCCCGCCGGCGATAGACGCAAGCCGAGCGTCTTGCTCAGTAAGCTTCCATCCGACTCCTCCGGAATCCTCTGGTATGTCCCGTTGCGCAACCGCCATCCTTTTAACGGAGGCTTCACATGAATCGCTTCGGGGTCAAATACAAAGTACTCCTGCACGCCGAGCCGCTCGTAGAGTTCGTACTTATCGGTCAGGTCGTTCTTCCAGGTCTTCTCCGAGGGAAACTCGATGATAAACTGGGGAATCACGTCGTTCTCCAGCCAGGTGAAGAAACTCCTACGGATCTCCTCACGCGGAACGACTCCTTCCGCGTACAAAATGTCCGGCGACCGCCGAGCATTCGGGTTGCCCTCTTCCCAGTACCAGTACTGATCGCACCCCAGGAAAATGTCCTGGCGACCACGGTAACGCTCCTTCAAGAGGACGATCAAATTGATGATCGCCTCGACATGGATTCCGGTTTCTGCCAAGGGCTCACCATCCGAAGCGGGATAAAAATCGGTATTGGCTGGTAGAGCCGGAGGCTCGAAGGTTGCTACTGTGGACATCGACGTTCCTCCCCAGTCATCACGTCAACGGCATCACCAGGTACACATAATCATCACCGGCACGGAATAGGGCGGGTTTCTGGCCATCGACGAGATCGAGTTGAATCGTCGATGCCGGATCCAGCACCTTGAGCATATCACCCACGAAGTTCGGATCGAAATAGATCGTCAGCGGATCACCCTTGAAATCAAGCGGCATCTCGACCTTCGACTTCCCCGTAGCCGCCCCCTGGGCTTGCAGCGTCAACTTCCCATTCGAGAACGTGAACCCCACCCGTTTGCTGTCCTCATCGACCATGATGGCCGCCTGGCGCACCGCGGAGAGGAACGCGTCGACCGCCAGCGGAATCTTCAGGGCCGCTTTCTTGGGGATGATGTCGCGGTAAGGCGGGTAACGGCCTTCCAGCAGGCGCGTGCAGATCGTCGCTTTCTCGGTCTGGAAGAGAACATCGTTGGCGCGCGGGCAGACCTTCACCAATTCGGCGTCATCGGTCAAGGTGCGTTCGAGCAAGAGAAACGCCTTGACCGGGATGAGGTGCGATTGCCCCTTGGTTTCGGGAGCCGCGGCCTTCGTCGCGGCGGCGGTCGCCATGGCCAGCCGGCGGGTATCGGTCGCCACCATGCGAATCTTCTTGTCTTCCGCTTCCCACAGGGCGCCGGTGATCGAGTACTTCGTGTCCTGCTTGGCAGCCGCGAAAGCCGTGCGCTTGATCAGCAACCGCAAGACGCCGGCCGTCAGTTCCTGATAGGGGGCATCGCCGAATTCGGGAACGTCGGGGAAGCCCGAGGGATCTTCGCTCGGCATCTCGTATTCGGAAGCTCGCGTGCTGACCTTGCAGCGTCGTTCGTCGGCATCGATCGCCACTTCGGAATCGGGCGTCTCGCGCAAGATCGACGTCAGCCGATTGATCGGCAAGATCGCCTCGCCGGGATCTTCGACACGGACACCGACCAACTGATACCGCATGCCAATCTCAAGATCGGTGGCGACGAGTGTCAGGCGATCTTCCTCCGCGATGGCTTTGACGTTCATCAGGATCGTCTTGGTCGATCGAGCGGCCACGGCCTGACTGACCAGCTGGCAAGCGGCAAGAAGTCCATCCCGCTGACAATGGATGATCATGAAAGTTCTTCCCCTTCCTCGGGGCTCTCTTGTAGGTATTAACCAAATCAATTATTAAGTACTTCGTCGTCGTCATAGCACCCGGCTATTTTGTTCTTCGATCCTCAACGACGATGCCAACTCTCCTTCAATGCAACACTTACAACTCGTCGCGGCTTGTGGATAACTTTGTTCCCCATCGTCAAAGGTCCGTCGTCCGCCGTCTTCCGTTTCGAGGCCGTTCATGAGCTCTTCATGCGGCATTCATGACGACATCACTCAGCTTCAGTCAGCCAACAGAGTGTGGCCGCGTTTCCCACAGGCTTATGATCAAGAGCTCAGCCGAGCCGCTGTTTCAGCTCTTCCAGCTCGTGTGCGAAGGCCCAATCCTCGTCGCGACGTTCCTCCACTCGACGGCAGGCGTGAAGCACGGTTGTGTGGTCGTATCCGCCGAAGGTGCGGCCGATCTCCGGATACGAAAGCGGCGTCAACGCTCGGGCCAGATACATCGCCACCTGGCGCGGTTGCAAGAAGCGGCGGATGCGATCGCGGCGTTTCATCTGGGCGATCGAGATGCCATAATGGTCGGCCACGAAGGCGACGACCCGTTCGACATCCGTGGCTGTTTCTTCCGTTGATTCCAGCGCGGTCAGGGCTCGTTGATCGAGCGGCGGCGGGAAGCGTACGCTCAATTCCTTCAGGCGCGACACATCGCCCCGAATCGAACGCGAGCCACTGGTTGTTTTGCGGGCCAGCCAGTCGAGCACGTTGCTGGTCACATACAAGCCTTCGCGTCGGCAGAGTCGTCGAGAAAGCCGTCGTCGGCTGCGCAACGATAACGGCGACAACGGCACCACGAGTCCCGCCCCCAATCGCGTGACCAGGCGGATCGACAGACTTGGAAGCCGAGCGGGTCCGCCATCGGCGGTAACGAGCACACCGAGACCGTGAACACGGCGATGATCGAGCAGGCCGATGACCGCTTCGTGAGCGACGGCCGGTAGGTGCTGAATATCTTCGATGATCAAGAGATCGCAATCGCGGAACTCAAGTTGGGAGTCGGATGATTCGACAAGCACCCGGCCGAGATCGCGAGCGGGGATGAGACGAACAACCGCGTCGGGTCGCTGGCGAATGACGGCGTCCATCAGGCCGCGGGCGAGATGGCTTTTGCCGGTGCCCGTTAAACCATGAATGCAGACGAGGGGGAAGAGCAAGCGGGCGCGACGGCAAACACGCCGGCCGAGACGCCGAACCGCCGAGAGCGCGAACCGGTTCTCCGGCAGCGGGAGAAAGCCCCGAGGCGCCCAGCGCGAGGGCGATCGACGAGTCGCGAGAGCCGCTTTCATGAGGGGTTTTCTGCGAGAGATTTTGGTGTCAGGGACTACAAGAAAATTCTACGAGAATGAAGGCTAAAAGAGAAGCAAAATGAGCGATTCTAAACTATTATGAGACAACAAGTTGCGACAATTTTTTGGAAGTGCTCGGGGCGCTGGTTTCGAACTTCACCTGGTCAATCGTAACATGTTGACACAACGGATGATACGTTCCGAAGCGTTATCAATTTCCGCGATGGTCATACGAGAGCTGAAGCTGAACCGCATCGCTGAGTGCAGCCGTTCTGCGGAAACATTCATTGCCATCAGCACCGGGGACGGCAGCAACGAGCCGCTGGAACAGGCCGAGCCGGTCGAGCAGGCGATGCCGGCCAGATCGAGCTTCATGAGCAGCAGATCGGCCCGGCAACCGGGGAACGAGATGTTGGCGACGTAAGGAGAGCCATCTTCTGGACCATTGACGACGATCGGGCTTGCCCCGGCTTCGAGAGCGGCGATGAATTGAGTTCGCAATTGGCGAACGGTGGCTAACGCCTCGGTCATCCGCGAGCACGCCAGTTCCAGTGCCGTCGCCATCCCGACCGCCAGAGCGACCGGTTCGGTCCCGGGCCGGCGACCTTGCTGTTGATGACCGCCATGAAACAGTGGCCGCAGGGTGACGCCGCGGCGAACGAGCAAGACACCAATTCCCTTGGGTGCCCCAAACTTGTGGCCGCTGGCCGAAAGAGTCGAGAAGCCCAGTTGGTGAAACGAGACGGGGATCTTGCCCACGGCCTGGGCGGCATCGACGTGGAAGGCCACCTGCGGAAAACGGCGAGCCAATTCGGCGACGGGTTGCACGGCACCCGTTTCGTGATTCACCAACATCAAGGTGAGTAAATGTGTGTCGGCGGGAATCGGTGCATCTGAATTAACAAGGCCCGTGGGCGACACCGGCAGAAAGTCGACAACGAAGCCGCGTGACGCAAGATGCTTCAGCGGTTCCATCACGCAGGGATGTTCGAGCGGGCTGGAGATAACCTGACCCGGCGGTTCACCTGCCAAGCCGTAAACGGCGAGGTTGTTGCTTTCGGTGGCCCCGCTAGTGAAGACGACTTCATCCGGAAAGGCATCAAGGCAACGGGCGATGCGTTCACGGGCTTCTTCGAGCGCCTGCCGCGCCTTGCGGCCCGCGGCATGGGCGCTCGAAGGATTCCCGGCAAATTCCGTGAAAAAAGGCAACATGGCGGCCACGGCTTCGGGCAGCACGGGCGTGGTCGCATGATGGTCGAGGTAAATCACCGGTTCAACCCAACGCTGCCACGACGGCGTCGCCGAGCTCGGTCGTCTTCGCCTTGCCGCCGAGATCGGGCGGCATCGTCTTACCTTCCTTGAGGACGGCGGCGACAGCGCGGCGGAGCGCATCAGCCGCTTTGTTTTCCTTCAGATGATCGAGCATCAGCGCGGCACTCAGGATCGCCGCGAGTGGGTTGGCGATCCCCTTGCCCGCGATGTCCGGGGCGCTGCCGTGCACCGGTTCGAACATACTGGGGAAGGTTCGTTCGGGGTTGATGTTGGCGCTCGAGGCCAGGCCGATGCTGCCGGTGACCGCGGCACTCAGGTCGGTGAGGATGTCGCCGAAGAGATTGCTGGCGACAACGACATCGAACGCTTCCGGCTTGCGGACGAAGTCCATGGCGCAGGCGTCCACGAGCAGACTGCTGAATTGCACGTCGGGGTAGTCCTTGGAGACCGCCTTGGCCGCTTCGTCCCACAACGTCATGCCGTAGACCAGGGCGTTCGACTTGGTGATCGACGTCAATTTCTTGCGCGGCCGCAAGCGGGCGGCTTCGAAGGCGGCTTTAATGATTCGTTCGCACCCCCGCCGGGTGTAGGTGGCAGCCTGGACGGCGACTTCGTCTTTCGTTCCTTCGTAAAGGCGGCCGCCGATCGGGGCGTATTCTCCTTCCGTGTTCTCGCGGTAGACGAGCATATCGATCGAGCCGGGGGCCTTATCGCGCAACGGGCCGTTGACGCCCGGGAACAGGTAAGCCGGCCGCATATTCACATACTCGTCGAACTTCCGCCGCATCGGCAGCAGGAGTTCGTGGACGGTCACCTTATCCGGGACGTCCGGGCTGCCGATCGCCCCGAAGAGGATCGCATCGTGCTTGGCGAGCGTCTCCCAACCATCGTCGGGCAAGATCTTGCCATGCGTCTTGTAATAAGCGGAACTCCACGGCAGGTGGTTCCACTCGAAGGAGGCGATGCCGCGAGCGGCGCGGTCGGTGGCGCGAATGGCCTGATCGATGACTTCAGGTCCGATGCCGTCGCCGGCGATGACTGCAATTCGGTGCGTGGCCATGAAACTGGGTTCTTTCCGGAGAATGGGTCAAGTTTGCGGGCGGATAGGGGCTAGTATGGTTTTGCGGATTTTGGCAAGTGGCGTCAAAATCAGAACGCCGGATGCCGATATAGGCATTACCACACTCGGTAAATTACGAGTTCCCCGCTCCAGGTGCCAAGCGATCGCCCCGAATTTTGGAACCCGGACGAAGTTGCCAAGGATGGATTACGATGGCCAAACTCACGACGCGAACCGGCTTGTTGCTATCCGGGATGCTCTTTACCGCGGTCGGCTGCGGTTTTCCGCACGATCGCTATGCCAGCGACGCGATGTTCGGCAGCTTCAATCGGCCGATCGCCCCGACGCCGCCCATCTTCCTGGGCGGCGACCCCGGCACTAGCCCGGGCTACGACGGCGGCGCGCGCCTGGGCCTGCCGTCGCCCGACGTCTCGGCGCGCAGCAGCCCCTCGCTCGAACGCATGTTCATCGCCCCGACGTTCTCGGGCAGCATCGGCTTCGGCAGCATCTTCCGGGGCGGTTCGTCCGGCGGCATCGAGCGAGTCAGCGGCGGCAGTGACGTAGCCCGACGGGCCACCTCTGGCGGCTTCGGCGCGAAATTGATCCCCGCGCCGCACGCCGCCCCCGAGCGATCGGTAGCGGCGGCCGCGCCGGCGATCCAGACGGCCAATGCCAGCAGCGTGAAGCCGCGCGTGGTGGATACCCACTCCATGATCACGAGCGGCGCGTCGCTCGAGGCCGTTTCCCTTACGCCGCCGGTCAAACCGCTCTCGCCGGTCGACACGATGAAAGATCCGCGAATGGTTGTGACGATCGAGGAAGCGAACATCATCCTCGCCACCTGCGGCGCCCGCGCTTTGTCGATGGATCAACAACCGACCGGCGAATGGCGCTACACCTGCGTCATGGGCGCCGGCCAGGAAGCCCGCAAGTACGAAGCCCGCCACGGCGAACAACTCGAAGCCGTGCGAGCGGTGATGTATCAGGTGAAGACGGATAGCAAGTAAAGAATGACCCCCGTGAAGCCGCGACGCGGGCGGAGCGCTTGGAGATGTCAAGCGCTCCGCCCGCGTCGCGGCTTCACGCCGGCACCGTCTCAACCCCGACATGTTGTTCAAGCAATTCTTTTGCTGCCGTCAGCGCTTCGTCATCCTCAAGATCCCAAACGGCGCCTTGATCGAGGTGGCCCGCCGTCATCGCAATGTTCGCGAGCGTTTGGCCGAGCCGCCAATCCGGACGCAAGCGCCCGAGTTCAGCCAAAGCCGCTAACAACTCCGACCTGGTTTGTTCGGGGCATGTCATAGCTTTTCTCCCACTTTCGGAAGGCCGCCGACTGGGCCGGCCAAATGACCCGTTACTTCGACTACAACCATCGTACCAGGAAGATACTTGGCCACTCTCGTCGCTCGGGTAACTCCATCGTAGATCACGAGTTCTCCATCGCTTCCCCTCTTTACTTCAAGGGTCGGCATTCCAATCATTGAAAAACCATGTCGAGCCAACTGAGAATGTAGTTTCACCGGGTCGGCGCCGTCCCGTCGTGAGCCCGGCAAATGCAGCGTTGCCGGATCCACTTGGATAAATTCACGAGCCATTCTCGGATCCTATCACGGCGAGAAGAGAAACGCCAGAGACGCGGTGTTGTTTTGCACCATTCGGCTCGCCTCAAATCACTTCCGCCTCTTCGGCCCGCGCATAGCTTCCGCGTCCAGCGGATCCTCGGGCCACGAGTGTTTCGGATACCGCGCCCGCAGTTCTTTTCGCACCGTCGGATACGTGTTCGCCCAGAAACTGGCGAGGTCTTCCGTTACCTGTTGCGGCCGGTAGTTCGGCGCCAGCAGATGCAAGAGCACGCGCACGCGGCCGCCTGCGATTCTTGGCGTCTCCGCCAGGCCGAACATTTCTTGGATCCGCACGGCAAGCACCGGGGGCCGTCCCACTTCGTAGGTCACCGCGATTTGGCTGCCGCTTGGCACTTCCAGGCGCTCGGGTGCTTCGCGATCGATCGCTTGTCGTTGGGAATAGGTTAGCCGCCCTTGAATCGTCCCTAGCCAGTCGGCGTTGCGCAGATCGACGAATGAACGGCAGCGGGTGCTCAAATCAGTCAATAATTCCCGCAGTCCCTCGCCTGCAAGATCGGGCAGGCCGAGTTCCGGCAGCCATTCGCGCAGACACGTTAACCGCAAGAGAAATTGACCAACCGGCGTGTCGGCAGCGGGGCGGACGCGGTCGATCTTTTCGAACGCCGCCTGGGCGAGAACCGCCGCCGTCGTCTCCGCTTCCGGTAGCAACACGGGTGTGACTTCTAGTTGCAGATCTTCGAATAGCCGCACGCGCTTCGCTTCGATTTTTTCCGTATGAGGGTTGAACTCAACCCGCGTCTCCTCGCGCAGGCGCTCGCTCGGCAGCCACTCGCGGCGGACGCCGGATGCCATGCGCACTTCGGCCTCGGTTGACCCGGCGTCGACATCAATGGCCAGGAACAATTCCGGCTCGTTCACGCGGCTGGAAGGCAGGAGCTTCACGCCGCGACCGCCAACCATCACGCCGCGATTGCCGCCATGATTGCGCCGTCGGGCAAGACGATCCGGAAACGCCGCGAGCAACGCCCGGCCCATGCCTTCGGGAGAAGGCGTTGCCGTCGATCGATCGAGCAAGCGCAGCAGTTGATCGCGGGCACGAAGAATAAAGCCGGCCCCGCCGCGATGGATCTCCCCGCGATCGGTCTCAATGCGGCCGGTTCGTTCGAAAACTTCCAGCAGTTCCACGCGGTCGGCAATGTCGGAATCGGTCGGCGTCATCGCCTTCAACGCTCGCGGTCCACGTTGGAACGGGTCGCGTTCCGAGAGAAGAGCGGCCGCGAGAGCGGCGTGTTCGGCGCAGCCGTACTTCTGCGCTTCAAGCAACAAACGAGCCAGCCGGGGGTGAACCGGCAGCCGGCTCATGCGTCGCCCTAGTTCGGTAAGCCGCCCGTCGTCGAGTGCTCCCAGCATCCGCAACAGATTCAAACCTTGCGCGACGGCGGCCTCGGTAGGTGCATCGAGCCAGGGGAAGGAGGCCGGGTCTTTCTCGCCGAAGGCGAGCAACTGGAGCAAGGCGCCCGCTAGATCGAGTCGGCGGATCTCGGGGTCGGTCTGCTCCGGCCGCGAGCGGTGTTCGACATCGCGCCATAGACGGACGCAAACGCCCGGCTGGGTGCGACCCGCGCGCCCGGCCCGTTGCTCCGCGGAAGCCCGCGAGATTGGCCCCAAGATCAAACGATCGAGACCGACAGCGGGGTCGAAACTCAGTTGACGAGCGAGACCGGTATCGACGACCCCCGTCACGCCTTCCACGGTAACCGACGTCTCGGCCACGTTGGTGGCGAGCACGATCTTGCGCGATGAGAGCGGCCGCAACGCGGCATCCTGCTGTTCCAGGGGAAGATCGCCATAGAGCGGCAGGATCACGACGTCGCGTTCCCGGGTGAGTGATTCCAGTTCCTGCGTGGTCTTGCGAATCTCGTGCAGGCCGGGGAGAAAGACGAGCACGTCGCCGGTCGTCTGGTCGAGCAGCCGGCGCGTCGCATTCGCCGCCGCGGTGGGCCACGGTTGCTCGTTCGGCCGAGCCTGGTACTGAATGTCGACGGGAAAGAGCCGGCCTTCGCAGCGGACGATCGGGCAGCCGCCGAGATAGGCCGCGATCGGTTCGGCGGCTAATGTTGCTGACATGACGACCACGCGCAGATTCGGCCGAACGGTTTGCTGAATGAGCCGGGCCATGCCGAGGGCGAGGTCGCTCTCCAGGCCGCGTTCGTGGAACTCATCAAAGATCAGCACGGAGATCGCTTCGAGAAACGGATCGTCTTGCAACATCCGCAAAAGCACGCCGGGCGTGACGACGCGGACGCGCGTGTTCGGACCGACCTTTTTCTCGAAGCGGACCTGATAGCCGTAGAGGTCGCCGATGGCCGAGCCATGTTCGACGGCCATGCGCTGAGCGGCGGCCCGAGCGGCCAGCCGGCGCGGTTCGAGCATCACGATCGGGCCGAGCCCGGCTTCGATGAGGGCCGGCGGCACGCGTGTGGTCTTGCCCGCCCCGGTCGGCGCCTGCAAGACGGCCGCGTTGTGCGTTTGCAACACGCCGATGAGTTCGGGAAGGGCGACGTCGACAGGAAGAGGAGTGCGGCTCATGAAAGGGAAGGTTCACCCGTCCTCAAGGGAATCGAGCGTTTCGGATTCGATATCAAAGAAATCGATGAGACAGCCGAAGGAAAAATGATAGGCCACCAAGTCAGCGATCATCGAATCAATGGCAGGATGCCGCTTCCGAAGTTGATCCTTTAAGGTGGGCAGCTTCACTAGGATGGCGAACGCGCCGTGCACGAAAAGTTCGAGTGACTCGTAAGCCCGGGAATTCTCTGGAATAGTCGCTTTCATGTCCGATGCATAGCGGTCGACCAATTCTGTATTCAGGTCCGGATCGAATCCATCTTCAACGGCGGCGTCTTCGCATGACTCGACGAAAAATTGGGCGAGCGTCATCGCTTCGACGAAGCGATCGAACACGGCATCGATTGGGAGGGTTGCTTCGCCGCCCGCTTCGACGATCTCGCCGACGCAGTAGGCCAAGATCGCCGAGCCAGCCAAGGGAACGATCAGGATCGCATCGGACAGGCGTTTCAGGCCAGTGTCAAGCTCATCTTTCGATGCCAAGGCGACCATTGCGAGAACGGCTTCGACAGCGCTCTGGACTTCCTCTTTCGAACAGTCGAGCGCCGCGGTCTGCGCGATCAAGTTGTCGATAGCCTTTCGCATTTGCGCTTCTCGATAACGTTTCTTGGCGAGCGTCGAGCCGTAAGGCCGACGTGTTGTTCCGAACGCAACTGCGCTCCGAAACCACGTCGGGCTTACGCCTCGACGCTCGCCCTCTCAATTCAACTCGTTCGCTTCTTCCCAATGCTTGTAGAGCTTCGCCAGCTTTTCCTTCTCGTCCTCGAACGATTTCATGACGTCGCGGAACTTGCTGGCGTCGCGGTAGAGTTCGGGCGACGCCAGCGAGGCCTCGAGCTCGGCGACGCGCGCCTCGCTGGCCGTGATGTCTTTCTCGATGTCCTCGACCTTGCGGTAAGGATATTGCCGCTTTCGCTTGACTACCTTGTTCTTCGGGTCTTTCGCCGGCGCTGGTTTCTCCGCCTCCACAGGCTTCGCCGCTTGCTTCTCGCTGCGCTTGCGGTTGGCCCGCAAGGCTTCGTACATGTCGTAGTTGCCGTAGACGACCTCGCAGCGGCCGGGTTCCAGGACGATCAGGAGATCGACAACGCGGTTGAGGAAGTAGCGATCGTGGCTGACGACGATGACGGTGCCTTCAAACTCGCGGACGGCTTCTTCGAGCGCATCGCAGGCCCAGATGTCGAGGTGGTTGGTTGGCTCGTCAAGGATCAGGACGTTGGCCCCTTCGACCACGAGACGGGCCAGGGCCGCCCGGCTGCGCTCGCCGCCCGACAGTTCCTTCACCGGTTGATTGATGATCGGCCCGGAGAGACCGAAGCGGCCGAGCAGGTCGCGCATTTTTTGCTCGGTCAGTTCCGGGTCGGGCTTCGGCCAGATGGCTTGAATCACGGACTTCTCGTCGGGCAGCAGTTTCAGGTGCTGGTCGAGATAACCGAACTGAACCAGGGCGCCGCGCCTGAGGGTGCCTTCGCTGGGTTCCTCCTCGCCCAAGATCATTCGCAGCAGCGTCGTCTTGCCGCTGCCGTTGGCGCCCATGATGCCGAGCCGCTTGCCGCGTTGCAGGTCGAAACTCAGTCCCTTGAAGAGCCGATTAGTCCCGTACGCCTTGCCGGCATTTTCGGCATAGACGACGATGTCGCCGGCGCGGACGACCTGGCCGAAGTGCATGTGCGGCGTTTCGATTCGTGTCGGCATTTCGAGGCGGTCGACCTTGTCGAGCTTCTTCATCCGCGATTGCGCCATGCGGGCGGTCTGCCCGTAGTGATTGCGGCGGATCAGTTCCTCTTCCTTGTCGATGTATTCTTTCTGCGCGGTGTACTCACGGATTTCCTGCTCGTAACGCTCCTGGCGAAGGCGGACATACTGCTGGAAGTTGCCGGGATAGGAAGTCACCTTGCGCTGGTGCAGTTCAAAGACCTTGGTGACGACGCGATTCAGGAAGTAGCGATCGTGGCTGACGATGAGCATCGCCTGCGGTTGCTGGGCGAGATACTCTTCGAGCCAGCGGGTGGCTTCGATATCGAGATGGTTGCTCGGTTCGTCGAGGAGCATGACGTCGGGCCCGGCGAGCAGCAGCTTGGCGAGCAGGACGCGCCGTTGCTGGCCGCCGCTGAAGGTGCGCAGATCGCGCTCGAAATCAGCCGACTCGAACCCGAGGCCGCCGAGAACCTGTTCGACTTTATGGTCGAGCTCGTACGCGTCGTTATGGCGGAGAAGTTCATGAAGGCGGTCGTACTTGGCCGCCAGCGAGCGATGCTCGGCCGCGTCGGTGACCTTGGCCATGGCGTCGGCCGTCTGGATCAACTCTTCCTGGGCTTGCAGCAATTCGTTAAACGCCGAGCGCGCCTCGGCGAAGAGGGTGCGGCCTTCGGGGAACTCGGCGTATTGTTCGAGGAGAAGGGCGCGAGCCCCGGCATGAAGGCGGACATCGCCGGCGTCGGGGGTGTCCTTCCCCGCCAGGATTCGCATCAAGGTGGTTTTGCCGGCGCCGTTGGGTCCGACGAGGCCAACTCGCTCGCCATGGAAGAGTTCGAAGCCGAGATTGTCGAACAGCGCCCCTCTATCGAATGCCCGCGAAAGGCCGGTGCAACTCATCAGCAGCATGGTGCGTCCTGCCCTCGTTTTCCCACAACCCCGCGGCGCGCTCCGCTCCGCGAACCCTGCGCGTCGCGGCTAACAACACGACGCGCGTGACGCGCCGAACGGTTATCTTATCACGGCGGGGGAGTTTGAGCAGGTCGCCGACTTCCGCGAAGAAAATGCAGTAAACAATATTCAGGGCAATCGTTTAATTTCCACGATACCGCCAGGCACAACTTCGACACGAAGTTCGTAGCCTGCCAATAGTCGCATTCCCAAGAGTGGTTCGTTTCCAACCCCTGAAACGAGTACTTCTTTTGTCGCACCGTCCCAATTTACTTCAACCGGGAAGATGTCGAATGTTCTTGAGGAACCATCTGCCAAGATTGCACTGCTGCCGCCCTGGGCGGACCAACCCGAGCGACGCGATTAAGGAAGTCGGCAACGTCAGTGAGGACGTAAACCCGGTGTCGACTATTACATCCACATCCAACTTGGTCCCTTCCGGTCTCTTCAAACAGAGACGGAGAATCGCCTCTCGACGGTCATTGACGACGCCCCGGATCATCGCTTGCTTCCAATGCGGTACGCAGCGGGTTGTCCCACCTTGGCCAACCATACTTCCGCCTTGGGGTGACGAGCCAAGAGGCGAGACACTGCGGCAAAGTCGTCCTCGTGCAGCTCGTAGTCCGCGCTGTCGACTGCAATGGCTATGAACTTATCCATGTCTTTAGGGCTCAACAAAGGTTCGATTTGAACATGAAGGATTTCGGTGCCGAGGCGCTCGAGGTCTTCGGCACTACGCCTCGGTGAGGTCGTCACTGGCATGATTCTTCTCCCGCAAGATGGCGTCAGTGGTTGTGAATCGCGACGAGTCCGGCTATCGGTCACGTCGCGATTCACAACATTTTATCACGGCGCGGGGAGTTTGAGCAGGTCGCCGACTTCTGTGAAGAACGTCGACGCCTTGTAGAGGTATTGCTTTTCTTGACGCTTCGGCAAGCGATCGACGACGGATTCGAGAACGCTCTTCGTATCTTTCGGTTCGATAAAGGGATTCGGAACGACCGGGAACGGCACCGATCGAATGTAGGGGAACAACACGGCTCCGAGCTTTGTTTGAGCGGCCGCGATGGTCTTGGCCTCGTTCTTGTTTTCCAGCATCGCCACTTCGTCGCGCAGGACGATCATCGCCCAGCTCAACTGCTGCGCCGTGTCGTAGTCGATGTAGCCCGGCGGGGACGCGTTCTTGGCGGTTTCGATGCGTTTTTTGACCGCCTCGAACAGGTTGCGCGTGCCTGCTGCGTCGTACTTCACCGTCTCCAACTCTTTGACGATCGGGTCGACCATCTTGGCCAGCGTGCCTGCGGATTCCTTGATGCGTTTGGGATTGCCGAAAGGCTGGGCGTCGAACGCCTTCTTGAGTTCCTGGAGTTGCGCATCAAATTCCTTGCGGTCCTTCTTGCCCGCAGAATCGACGACGAGGTTGAACAGGTCGGTCTGCACGCGCATCAGTGGCCGGCCGGGGGTGCCGCCCGTGCGATTACTGCGGTCGCTGTCGATCTTCAGGTCGTGGTGGCAGGCGGCACAATCGAAATGCGAAAAGTCGAGTAATTCGCCCTCTTTCAACTTGGCAGAATCGTCCGCGAGAAGTTTGACGGAAGCACGGAACGATGCCGCGGCCCCTTGCGCCAGGAAAGCCGCGTCCTGGCTTTCGCCTTGCCGGTAGTGGAACCGCTCGGCGACTGACTTGGCGCCATCCGGCTTCTTCAGTTCGTCCTGGAAGTATTCGTTCTTGTGATAGGGGTGGTAGTGGCCGGGTTGCTGGCGCGAGTAAGTCGCCAATTCGAACACGGGGAGCGGCGGATGGCCGGCGGCGTACATGTCATGCGTGACGAACTTGCCTTCGTCCTTGTTGCCGACGTGGCAGGAAGCACAGCGCTCGGCCCGGACGGCCGGGGAGCGCAGATCGATCAGACCCTTCTTTAGTTTGTCGTCCGGAGAGAGCTTGCGCCAGTTTGCCTCCGCATGGGGCGTCATCCAGTTCTCGGCGAAGCCATGGCAGGCTTCGCAACTGACGCCGTTCGTGGTCAGAAACCGGGCCTTGGACGTATCGGTGTCATTCATCAGGTCGCATTGAATCTTTTCGGCGGTATGCGCTTGTGAGTTGTAGGTCAGGTCGATGGAGTGGCAGGTGAGGCACTCCGCGGCGCGAGCCACCTCGTATTTCGGTCCGCGCAGGGGATCGCGGCGAAGAACTTCCTGCATCTTCGCCCCGAGATTGGGCTGCTCGTTCGGTCCGCGCTTGTCGTTGGGAACGATATTCTGGAAGGCAAACTGGTGAATGTCGTTGCCCTTCCACACTCGATATTCATCGAGGCGGATGAACTTCAAAACCCCTTCCTTGATCAGGGGTTCATCGAGATCTTTCTCTCCCGATAGCCCGCGATGGCATTGGCCGCAGCGGACCGCGCTGAACGCCACATGGCGGTGAACGTCGCCGGCCGGCTCCTTCGGCTGTGCTTCGGTCGGGGTCACACCCGTGGTCATCCCCCAATAGAACATCGCCAGTACGATCGTTGCGACGGACACTCGCCCAATCATCGGCGTCATGGTTTGCCTTCCACTTTGGGGATAAGATCGAACAGTTTCTTGTATTTATCGAAGACCGTCTTCGGCTCAAGTCCCTTCGGGCTGTCGTAGCCCGGTTGGAAATAGAGCTTGCCGCGCAAGTCTTCCATCGCAGGCTTTATATTCGCGGGATGGTCCATGTTCCAGGCTCGATAGATAGCTGCCAAACCAAGATAGTGCTGAGTCACGCCGTCCCAGTCGAGATTGTTGAATTGTTTCTGGTCCGGCGTCAAGCCATTTCCGGCAAGTTTGCTGAAAAGACTGGCATGTTGGGTGAACGGCCGTGAGACCGCGTCGCGGCCTCCCGTCTGGCGGAGGCTGGCGAGCAGTTGCTCGATTTGCGTCTTGGCTTTGCCGGTCTGAGCCTTGATCTCGTCTTTGGCGAGCGGCCGGGTTTCCATCAATTCACGCAGCTTTTGCAATTCGCTGACGTTCACGGCCCCGCCGGTCAGGTTCACTTCATTTGCCACCACGTTCAGCACGGGCAGGGTCCAGGTGCCCCAGGCCATCTTGCCGGGCGCGTGTTCCCATTTGCTCACGTCCTTCCAGACGTGCGACTTCGTGCCGATTTCCTGATGACAGGCGTAGCAGCTGTATTCGGTGAACTCGGGCCAGGGGGCTTTCTCCGTCTTCAAGCGGGCTTCGAGAAGATCGAGCGAACTCTTGATCACAGCCGCCTGACCGATGGCCCACGAGCGAACTTCGAAGTCCGACGGGCTCGCTTTTTCCGTCCAGTGCTTGCCGTACTTGGGATGTTCATGATAGGCCGAGAATTCGAACATCAGGCGCGGGTGCCCGGCGGCGATGAGGTCGTGATTGACTTCCCGGCTGGCGTCGCCCACGTGGCACGAAGCGCACATGACGGCGCGGAAGCCGATGTCCTTGGTCGGGTACAGGCCATATTGCTCGGCTTTGTCTTGAACGCTCAGAGCCTTGAACGAGCCCTGGAAGTGCGTCGTGAGATAATGCTCGGCGGGGCCGTGGCAGCCTTCGCAGCTGACGCCTTGGCGGACGATGCCATGTTGATCGAACGCGGGTTCGACCGGCAGAGAATGGCACTTCAGGCAGAGCGCGTCTTTGTGAGCGGGAATCTCTTTGCCGTCCGGTTTCAGCGAGGCGAGATTGCGGGCGATCTTCTCGGAAACCTCGTTATAGAGCACCATATAGGCTTTTTTGTGCGGATCGTTGGCGATCCAGGTGGCGTATTCGCCGCCAACGGTGTGCGCGTCGCCACCATGGCAGCTGGCCGCCGCGCACGAGATGGCGCCGGTGTAGCTCGCGTGGGCGATGGCGAAGCCCGCCGACGGGGGCGCCGCTGTGGAGGGGAGACCGGGTTCGACGTGATTGCAATCGGGTTGATTGCATTCGGGGAAAGCGGCGAATCCGATGCCGACGAGAGCCAGTAAGAACCATGGCACGACAGTGGTCGGGCGCGGCAAGGTAATCTCCCTCGGCATAAGGCCGACATCAGGCTGAGAATCGTGGTGTGAGAAATCTTCTCCAGCATCCCGGTTTTCGCGGGGTGTGTCAAGGCAACGGGGACCGACCTCACGATTTTTTCCGCCACAAGGTCCGATTGTGCGGGCGCGCCTATCATGACCCGATGAAACCACGCGTCGTTTCCCTGCTTGCCTCCGCGACCGAGATCGTCTGCGCTCTCGGCCAGGAGGATTGTCTCGTGGGCCGTTCGCATGAATGCGACTTTCCGGAATCGATCCGTGCCCTGCCGCTCTGCACGGAAGCCCGCATCGACGCCAGTTTGTCGAGTGCCGCCATTGATGCCCAGGTGAAGGATGCCCTGCGGGCGTCGCTTTCGCTGTATCACGTTCATGGCAACATCCTGCAGAATCTACGGCCCGACTTGCTCATTACGCAGATTCAATGCGACGTCTGCGCCGTGACTCCGAAAGATGTCGAGGAAGCGTTTCGCGGTTGGACGGGCCGCCGGCCGAGCTTGGTGTCGTTGAACCCGAATTCCCTGGCCGAGATCTGGGAAGGGGTTCGCGAAGTGGCCGTTGCTCTCGGCGTTCCCGAACGCGGCGACGAACTGGTGAACGACCTGAGTCGGCGGATGAAGGTCGTCTCCGAACGGGCCAACGGCTGGGGGCGTCGGCCATCGGTTGCGTGCATCGAGTGGATCGAACCGGTGATGGCGGCCGGCAACTGGATGCCGGAACTCGTCGAACTCGCGGGCGGCGTCAATCTCTTCGGCACGGCCGGCAAGCATTCGCCCTGGATGACCTTCGAGGATCTGTATCGGGCGGATCCGGACATCATCATCGTCTTGCCGTGCGGGTTCGATACGGAACGAACTCGCCAGGAGATGCCGTCCCTGACGAAGCGACCCGAGTGGCCACGCTTGCGCGCGGTCCAGAATGGCCGGGTGCATGTCGCCGACGGCAACGCCTACTTCAACCGGCCCGGGCCTCGGCTGGTGGAAGCGCTGGAGATGCTCGCGGAAGCGATCCAGCCCGCGGCCTTCGCCTTCGGGCACGACGGGCTCGCGCCCTACTGGAGCGCGTGACGCCATGGAATCCGTCTGGTTCTGGATGGGCGTGACCCTGGCGGCCTTGGCGGCCGTGTACTACCTACCGATGCTCCTATACGCGCGATTTAAGCTGACCAACCCGATTTATCCGCGCGTCGAGCGTTTTCCGGTCGATCATCCGAAATTGACCGACGACTGGCAGGAGTATCTCCGCGAGGTGATCGCTCATTTCGAGCGGCTCGACTTCAAGTTGATCGAAAGCATGGCACACGAACACGTCATGCCGGATTGGACCATGGTGGTCGTGCTGTTCGCGAATCGGCCGCAACGCGAGATCGCGACGGCGACGATCACATTGTTGCGGGGACCGCTTGCTCGAAGCCTGATGCCGCACTTGGAATTCACGACCCGTTACCGGGATGGCTCGGAGGTGCGAACAAGCAACCCAACGAGGTCGGGTGCATTTACCGACGCCCCGAATCAACGAACGATTTCTTTCAACATCCATCGGCCGGCAGAGCTTCTCGCCCTGCATCGAATGATCTGCGAGGACCTGCAACGCGATGCCGCTCGCGCGATGCCGCTTGATGAACGATTTCAAGGCGATGTGCTCCGTTTCCTGACCGAATGGCTGAGCCGCGATTGCGAGGCGGAATTGTCGACCGGTCGAATGGCGCGCGATGAACACAAGGGTGTCTATCGCTATACCTGGAAAGGCGCCTTCGGCCTGATCTTCCGCTTCATGTTCCCGTTCAGGTGGTTGACGCGAATGAAACAACGGCGCGCTGCCCGGCAATATGAGAATCGATCCGAGCGTGGGGACTATTGAATCGGGGACAGCAATCGGTTTTAATATCTTCATGACACCCCTACCACCAAAATCGGCCCCGCTGATCGATTACCCAGAAAGCGACGGCCAGCCCATTGCCGACAACACCCTCCAATACGACTGGATCGGCACCATCCACAGAGGCCTAACCGGAGTGTTTAAGCACGATTCGAACGTGTTTGTCGCCGCCGATCTCCTGTGGTATCCCGTCGAGGGCGACAATAAGATCTCTGCCGCCCCCGATGCCTTGGTCGCTCTGGGCCGGCCACAAGGCTATCGCGGGTGTTACAAACAATGGGAAGAAAGCGGTATCGCTCCTCAAGTCGTGTTCGAAGTGCTTTCGCCCAGCAATTGGCCTGCTGACATCCAACGCAAGTTTCTCTTTTACCAGAGATATGGAGTGGAAGAATACTATTTCTTCGACCCATATGACGTTCAACTTCTGGGTTATCGGCGCGAGGGCGATAAGCTTGTGGAAATTCCGCAAATGGACGGTTGGGTGTCGCCCCGGCTAGGAATTCGTTTCGATCTGAGCGGTGAAGACCTCGCGATCTTCGCTCCCGACGGCGAACCTTTCTTGAACACGATCGAAGTCTTGGAAGAGCAGGAGGCGAATCGACGAATAATCCAAGAAAAGACGCGGCTGGCGGAGGAAGAGAAACAGGCCCGTTTGCAAGCTCAACGCCGAGCCGACCGCGCCCAGTCGAAGTTGGATCAGGAGAAAAAAAACGTCCAGGCGGAACGTATGCGATCGCAGGCCGCGGAAGAGAAAGCGGGTCGCCTCGCCGAGCAACTTCGCCAGTTGGGCATCACCCCTTCGGAATAGGGCAATGCCTACCGTCGCGGCGTCTTCCAGAAGATCACGTTGGAATCGTTCGACCAGACGGCCAGCATTTTGCCGTCGGGCGAAAAGACCATCTGGCGGATGTAGTCGATGTATTTGCGGGGTGCCGCCAGTTTTTTCTGCGTGGCCAGGTCGTAGAGCTTACGCTCGTCCCCTCTCGGTTGACGGCGAATATCTTGCCCTCGGGCGAAAAGCGGTAATGAGTCTCGCGTTTGCTTTCATGCTTGAGGCGCAGGACAACCTTCCCGGTCTCGACATCGCGGACCTCAAAAAAGTAGGGCGCGTTCTCGTCATCCGGATTCAACTTTTCGCCGTCGACACCGAGGGCGGCATATCGGCCGTCGGAAGATAGGGCCAGAAAATGCCAGCCGGCAACACCGCGGCGCGCCGTGAGGCCGACGTGACGTTCTGGGATGCAATCGCGTGCGAATTGTCTCTTCGAGCTTACGCTTTGACGGTAGCCAATAATCGATCAATACATGCAAACTCGTTGATTGACACTCGTTGCCACGCGCCCGCGTGGGAACGAGTTGAAATCGAATTATGCCCCGCCGTCTATTGGAGAGCTTGGTTCGGAGTCTTGGTTTCCGCGCAACCGCGAATCGACGAACGCCCACGCCGACTCCCAGGACTGGTGTGCCCGTACCGGACAAGAGCGGATGTACAGATCGATCTCCGCCCACTCCAGCGGGTCGCCCAGCCACAGGCCGATGTCGCACACCCCGCGGCCCACGGGGACGAACTGCACCATTCCGCCGACTACGCACCACACGCCGTCCCGCTCGTCCACAACCATGCGGGCGGCAATCCGGTCCACGGGGATGTAACGGAGCCGCCGTTCTAGCTGCTTCCGGTCTTGCTGCGGTGTTGACACACTAGAAGCCCTCTTTCGCCGAAAGCTCGGCCAAGCTTCCGTCGCCGCCTGCAAGGACATTGAAGCTCGAAAAACCAGGATGGCGGTCCCGGTCAGCATCAGCTGTTGGTTCGGCCATTCAAAACCTCGCGAACGAATTCCTTCTCGACTTCCAGGGTAGCGGCAATTTCTTCGGTGGGCATTTTCTTCGCGGCCAGTTTCACAATAGCGCGCGAAATTCCGCTCTTCTCGCCCTCCTCGAAAGCTTCCTGATACACGCGAGTTTCGCGAATGTCATGTACCTGTAACATGGTTTGGATCTCCTCCCGACTGAAGCGAGCCAGCTTGTAGATGATCACTGTTTCAATCAATTCTATCAGATCGTCCCGCAACGCCGCATCGGCGATTTCTGTTTTCACACGGGCCACAAGGTCTCGGGCGATCGCTGGAGCCTCGTGTTCGGTACGCCGAATCAAGTAAAGGATGGATAGTCCCAGCGGTGCGTTCGCTAGATCCGGCAGCTCATCCAAGTAAAAGGGCCGAATCTTTCCCGCATCCAAAAGCGGCCGATAGGGAACGGCCTCCGCCGGTTCGAGCGATCGGCTGGCAAATAATACCACGCCACGAAAGTCTTGCGACGGGTCGTGCTGCTTGAGATAGGTATAAATCTTGGCCAACAGGTCGGCGAAAATGTTTGGCCGCGGATAGAACTGGACCTCCAAGAAATATAGCGGCAAGTCAGGCTCTTTCGGCAGGAATACGCCATCGGTTCGGTGGGACGTTTCTTTGAACTCGATGGCCAGATATTGGTAGCGGGCTGCCATCTCTTTGGCTGCGTCCCCCGGGATACCGAGGAGCAAAAAGAACGTCTCGGGGCTCGTTTCAAACAGGCGGTAAAAAAGTGGGTCGGTTATCATAGCACCCTGGACTACAACGGCGGTCCCAAGTTCCCCAAGAAGTCTCTGAACTGACTCCAACAGCGAAAACCCGCGCCCGCATCGATGTCACGTCCCAACATTTTGAGTATCCAAACCGGCACCGGTGGGCTCTTACTGAGCGCCGGTCGCCCTATTTCCCCGAAGTGTAACCCTACCGGTGCGACGTATCAATCGAATTATCGCGTGCGATACTTTTCGGCGCGACTACAGAATGATGCCCATCAAGCGCTCCGCTCCGAAGCCTCCGCGTCGCGGCTTCACGCGACCTTTCCAAAACTCGCCTTGATTCATTTTTGAACCTCTGCGTAGAATCTGCCGTCTTTGTGGTTCGCACACTCTACCCGCGACAAGGAGGTCCGGGTTATGCAAGTTGTTATCCTCTGTGGCGGCTACGGAACGCGCATTCGCGACGTGGCCGACGATATCCCGAAACCGATGATTCCCATCGGCGATCGGCCGATCCTTTGGCACATCATGAAGGGCTACTCCCGGCATGGGTTCAATGATTTCGTCCTCTGCCTGGGCTACAAGGGTTGGATGATCAAACGGTTCTTCCTCGATTATCACCTTGCGAATTCCGACTTCACCATGCGCCTGGCGGCCCCGGAGAAGGTGGAGATCCATGGCGAGGGTTACTCCGAGAACTGGAAGATCACCTTCGCCGAGACCGGCGCCGATGTCATGACCGGCGCGCGCATCAAGCGCATCGAGAAGTACATTCGCGGCGATAACTTCCTGGTCACCTATGGCGATGGCGTCTCCGATGTGAACATCGCCAATCTGGTGGCATTTCACCGCGATCATGGCCAACTCGGCACGCTTACGACCGTGCAGCCGCCTGGCCGCTTCGGCGAGCTCGACCTTGAAGGCGATCGCGTCCTGGAATTCTGCGAGAAGCCGTTGGTCGCCCCCGGTTGGATCAGCGGCGGCTTCTTCGTCTTCCAGCGGCGGCTGTTCGAACGGTTAAGCGACGAGCCTGGCCTGATCTTCGAGCAGCAGCCCTTGATGGGTCTGGCCCGTGATGGCGAACTGATGGCGTTCAAACATCACGGCTTCTGGCATCCGATGGATTCGAGCCGCGATCACAAGCACCTGAACGACCTGCACGCGGCCGGCAAGGATTTGTGGCGAACCTGGGAAACGGGTCCGAGTATCCTCCAACCGCGGGCGGCGTAGAGAATCGGAAAAGGAATCGAACGCATGGATGTGTTCTGGCAAGATCGACGAGTATTTGTGACCGGCTGTACCGGCCTAGTGGGCGCCTGGACCGTGCGCGCGTTGCTCGAACGCGGCGCTCACGTGGTCGGGTTGGTGCGCGATCAGGTGTCGGGCTCCGAGCTTGGCCGCGGCGGTTTGCTCGATCGCATCGACGTCGTACGCGGTTCGCTCGAAGATTCCGTCTTGATGGAGCGGGCGCTCGCGGAATACGAGATCCAAACCGTCTTGCACCTCGCCGCTCAGACGATCGTTGGCATTGCCAACCGCAGCCCGCTCTCGACGTTCGAAAGCAACATCAAGGGAACCTGGTGCCTGCTCGAAGCTGCCCGGCGTTGCGGCTACAACCCGCATGTCGTCGTCGCGTCCTCGGATAAAGCTTATGGCGAGCAGGCCCAGTTGCCGTACACGGAAGACGCCCCGCTTCAGGGCCGGCATCCGTACGATGCGAGCAAATCGTGCACCGACATTCTCGCCCTGACGTACGCCCACACCTACAAGATGCCGGTGGCCGTCACTCGATGCGGCAACTTCTACGGCGGGGGCGATCTCAACTGGAACCGCCTGGTGCCGGGGACGGTTCGATCGATTCTGCGCAATCAACGGCCGGTGCTCCGGTCGGATGGCACGCTCATCCGCGATTACTTCTACGTGAAGGACGGCGCGGCCGCCTATTTGCATCTCGCGCAATGTTTGGCCACCCGGCCGGAACTGGGCGGCGAGGCGTTCAACTTTTCGAACGAACTGCAAGTGACCGCTCTGGCGATGGTGCAGCGGATTCTTCGCTTGATGAAGTCGCCGCTCGAACCGGACATCCGGGCCGAAGCGACGAACGAGATCCCGCATCAGTACCTCACCGCCGAGAAGGCTCGCCGATTGCTCGGCTGGTCGCCGAGTTTCGATCTCGACGCGGCGCTCGGCGAGACGATCGCGTGGTACACGGACTTCCTGAGTTCGCCGGCGCGACAGCGCCGCGCGGCCTGATTCGAAAGGATTCGAATTGTTTGAACGCATCCTGATCACGGGCGGCAACGGCTTCATCGGTTCCCGGCTGGCCCGGCGGCTGATCGAGGAAGGGCGCGACGTCCATCTCGTTCTGCGGCCGGGGTCTCCCGTGCCGCGCTTGCACGGCCTGGCGAAGCGTTATCGGCCGTGGGAAGTCGATCTGGCGGACGCGGCCGGCCTCGCGGGCGCGGTGAAACGGTGCAAGCCCAACCTGATCTTCAACCTGGCGTGCCGGGGCGTGTTGCCGGGCCGGGATACGCGCGGCGACTTGCTCACCACGAACGTGAGCGGGACGGCGAACTTGCTCGATGCACTGAGGCCGATGTCGTACGACGCCTTTATCCAGGTGGGCAGCGGCGTGGAATATGGGCCCAGCGAGATGGCCCTGACGGAAAACATACCGCTGGCGCCGGTGACCGATTACGCTTCGTCGAAAGCCGCGGCCGCACTCCTGTGCCTGGCCGAGGGAAGACAGGGCAAGCCGGTCAGTGTGGTGCGTATCTTCAGCGCCTACGGGCCGGGCGAGGCGTCGGCCCGGCTGGTTCCCTATGTGATGAACACCTGCGCGCGGGGCGAACGGCCGCGCGTGTCGGCCGGAACGCAGCGGCGCGACATGATCTTTGTCGATGATGTGGTTGACCTCCTGATCGCGGCGGCAGATCATCCCGGCCACGTATTGCACGCGGCCACAGGTGAGGATACCCGGGTGCGTGATCTCATCGAAATGATCACCGATCTGGTGGGCGGGCCGCCCGCGGTTTTCGGCGATCGCGTGATGCGGCCGGGCGAACCGGAACGCTACTGTGGCGATTTTCAACGAACAACGGCCGCGACCGGTTGGCGGCCGCGCGTGGATCTGGCGGAAGGGTTGCGACGAACCTGGGAATCGCTCCGTCCGAGTATGCCCGCCTTGCAACCAGCCTGAAGAAGAGGATGCGACGATGCATGTGGAAAAATGTCGGGCCTGCCTGGGCAAGGACCTGCACCCGTTTCTCGATCTCGGCGAGACCGCGCTGGCGAACAGCTACCGGTTGCCCGATGACACGACTCCCGAGGCGAAATTCCCGCTGCGGGCCATGATCTGCCGGTCGTGCGGCCTGGTGCAGATCGACGAAGAGGTGCCGCCCGAGGTGCTCTTCAAACATTACCTTTACGTCTCGGCGACGTCGGATCTCGTGCACCAGCACGCGGCGTTTCTGGCCCGCCACTTCGCCGGCGAACTTCCGTTGGCGAAGGGCGACCTTGTCCTCGAAGCCGCCAGCAACGATGGCACTGTGCTGAAGGCATTCCAGAAATATGGCGTCCGCGCCGTCGGAATCGAACCAGCGGAGAACATCGCCGACCAGGCCCGCATCGACGGCATCGACACGTTTTGCGAGTTCTTCAACGAGAAGACGGCTCGCACGATCTACAAGGAACACGGACCCGCCAAGTTGATCCTCGCACGGCACGTGCTCGCGCACGTCGCCGACCTGCATGGCTTTGTACAAGGCCTAGAGATCGTCCTGGATGATGACGGCGTGGCGGTGGTCGAGTGCCCGCATTTGCTGCCGTTCCACGACAAACTCGAATACGACACGATCTATCACGAGCATCTTTGCTATTACTCGCTGACCGTGCTGGGCAAACTGTTTGAGCAATTCGGCCTCGAACTGATCGATGTCAAGGAAGTCAGCATCCATGGCGGCAGCATCGTCGTCAGTGCGCAGCGTGAAGGCGGCCCGCGCCGGCCGAGTCTCGCGGTCTCCGTCATGAAGGAGCGCGAACGCAGGGCCGGTCTCACCGATCCGAATACCTGGGATCTGTTTGCCCAACGCGTCGTCCTCAATCGCGAAGCCCTGCGTCGCGAGGTCGAGCAGATTCGTTCGCGCGGCCTGCGCATGGCCGGGTACGGCGCTCCCGCGAAGGGCATGACGCTCTTGGCATATAGCGGCCTTGGGCCGACCGAGATTCCCTACCTCGTCGACAAGAGCCCCTACAAGCAGGGCCGCCTGACCCCGGGCCATCAGATCCCGATTGTCGGACCCGAACGGCTGGCACGCGACAAGCCCGATGTCGTCCTGCTCCTGGCCTGGAACTTCGCGGAAGAAATCTTCCGCCAGCAGGCCGACTATCTGCGTCGCGGCGGCCGTTTCCTGCTGCCGCTTCCCGCGCCTCAACATTACGCGGAGCTTCGCGCCGCGGCGTGATTTCCCATGAACATGACCCGAAAAAAAATCAGCGTCGTCACCCCCTGCTACAACGAGCAGGACAACGTCCGCGAATGCCTTGAGACCGTGCGGCGGATCTTCGCGGAGCAGTTGCCGGAGTACGACCTCGAACATGTTTTCTGCGATAACGCTTCGACGGATCGCACGCCCGAGATTCTTCGCGAACTGGCCGCGGCGGATGCGAACGTCAAAGTCATCTTCAACGCCCGCAATTTCGGGCTGTTTTGTTCCTCGTTCAATGGTCTCTTGAGTACAACCGGCGATGCGGTCATCGTCATGTTGCCGGCAGATATGCAAGATCCGCCGGAACTCATTCCCCAGTTTGTGCGTCAGTGGGAAAAAGGCTACGAAGTGGTCTACGGCATCCGCAAGCAACGCGAGGAAGGCTTCGCGATGCGGAACGTGCGGAAGCTCTATTACCGCACGGTTAGCCGTTTCGCGAATATCGTCATCCCGCCTTATGTCGGCGAGTTTCAACTCATCGATCGCGTTGTCGTCGACGCCCTGCGCAAGTTCGACGATTACTATCCCTACATCCGCGGCATGATCGCCAGTTGCGGTTTCCGCACGTTCGGCATCCACTATGTGTGGAAGGCGCGGAAGCGGGGCGTCTCGAAGTTGCGCCTCTTCCATCTCATCGACCAGGGGCTGAACGGGTTGATCTCGTTCACGCGCGTGCCGATGCGGCTGTGCATGTTCCTCGGTTTCACGATCGCGGTGCTGAGCATCCTCTTCGCGGCGTTCAACGTGGTCTGGCAATTGGCCGAGAAGGGGGCGATCGCGCCGCCGGGCGTGCCGACCTTGATCGTATCCTTGTTCTTCTTCTCCGGCGTACAGTTCTTCTTCCTCGGCGTGTTGGGTGAATACATCGGCGCGATCCATGCCCAGGTCCGCAAGCGGCCGCTCGTGATCGAACGGGAACGGCTCAATTTCGAACGCGCTTCGGCGCTGCCCCCTCACCCCGCCCTCTCCCCTGAAGCGGGGGCGAGGGAGACAACGGTTGCAACCCCGCTCGCCCTAGCGGGGCAGAAAATAGGCGCTCCGCGCTGGTGGTGGTTTCAAGGTTCGACTCCTCTGCAACCAGCGGCGACGGATCAATGGCCCAACCCGTCCTAATCACTTTCGCGCTTCTTGTCGGTCTCGGCGCGGGCGCCTGGTTTCTGGGCGCCCTGTTCGCGGCCGCGTTGCGCGTGCCGCTCCTCCAGAAGCGTTCCCCCGAGGCGTTCCTGGCGACTCTCGTCGCCGGTTTCGGCTTACTCATGTTGAGTTGCGGCTGGGGCGCCTATGCTGGCCTGACCGCTCCGCGTTTCATCTGGGTCGTTCCGTGTCTGGCCGTTCTGCTCCTCGGCATCGCGCTGGTGCGCCGAAGTGGGGTGATCCTCCCCCGTCTCTCCACCACGTTCGGCCTGATCGTTGCCGCCCTCGCGGGTCGTGCGGTCTGTTGCCTGCTCCCACTATTGCAAGGTTCGACGCTCAGCCCGTTCAACGATGGCTCCCTCTACCTCTGCGTGGCCGAGAGCTTGCAGACGAGTGATTTCAGCACGCGCCAGCCGGTGGATGACGCCTTCCCGGCCCGGCATCAGTTGACCTCGTTCCAGGACATGGGTCACCGCATCGGTCCGGTCTTCCTGCTCGCGGGGTTGAGGGCGGCGCTGCCGGGTTTGAATGCCTTCGACGTCTACCCCGCCGTGCTGGCCTGGGGCGCCATTCTCAACATGGCCGCCATCGGGTTGCTGTGCCGTTGGGGATTTCGGTTGCCGCGCCGGCCCACCCTCGTCGGTCTTGGCCTGGCGGCCATCACGCCTGACTCGCTTATGTTCGCGTGCCAGCATGGGTTCGTCTGCCAGATCTATGGCACGGCTGTTTTGGGAACGGCGCTCGCTCTTTTGATCCGCGTTCATCCGCCTTCGCAATGGAGAGCCGGCAACGCCTGGCTTCTGGGTCTGATCGCCGCCATGCAACTGAGCGCCTATAGCGAACTGGCGCCGATCCTCTTCGGCGCGGCTCTTGGCTGGGTGCTCGTGAATGTCACTTACGGCTATCGCGCCATCCGTTTCGTGATCGGCTCTCTGCTGGCGGCCGCTCTGCTGGGCAACATCGAATTCGTCCGCGTCTGGACCGCCCTGCACGTGATGACGCAACTGCAAGGCGTCGGCTTTCCGATCTCGTGGGAAACGAGCCGTTACTTCAGTTTCGCCCTGACGGCCGGACCGATGAGTTGGCCGATGATACTGCCGTTCAAAGGAGCACCGCCGAATGTCATCCTCATCGGCTCGCTGATTCTTGCCGTCCTGGGGTTGCTGTCGCTCATGCGCTGGCGCCGAAGGCAGGCGGCTCTCCTGGCGGCCATGCTCTGTTTCGGCGGGCTTTTCCTCTGGTTCCGGTACGTCAGCCGCAGTCCGTGGTCGGGGGAAATCGGCCATCCCTGGAACTTGCTGAAGATCGCCAAGTGGTTCTACCCGATTGGGTTCTCGCTCAAGATCGCGGGGCTCGCGATCGTGTGGCGCTGGACTTCGAAAGCCCAGGGACGGCCGTCCTTGGGCTTTGCATGCCTGGGCTTTGCCGCTCTCCTAACGATGGCTTGGTTCTATCTGCTCGTTCAAGAGCGCACCTCGAAGGCAATGATCGAACTTCAATGGCATTCGTTGGCGGAAGTCGCCCATCCGCATGAGGAGTTCGGCCGCTTGCAACGCCGGATTGCCGAGATCGCCCCCGCGAGTATCTGGTATGTCGCGGCGCCGGGGGAAGCGCATCCGTTGGTGCTATATCGGTTCGCGTTCACGGCCATCCCCTTCCAGGCGGCCTGGATGTACGATCCGGAATTGCGAACCGTGCTGATTCAACATGGTTCACCCCCGTTTGAAGAGCCGTTCGAACGCCTGCCGTTCAATGCTTCCCGAATGGATCCGCGCCGGCCTGTCTTCTTCGCGGTGACGCAGGGGACGACCCTCATCCGCCATCGTGTGGGCGAAAGCGGGATTGGCATCGACGAGCGGCCTTTTTACCTGGAGTTCAACAGCCCGCGTCTTTGGCCCGGGTCGTTGAAATTGACGTATCAATGGCGGGGCGGGGGCTCGACCGTCGTGCGTGTAAGTATGAATGATCTCCCGCCGATCGAGATGGTGTTAGCCGCGGGGGAAGTGCGAGAAGTGTCGTTGCCCGTGCTCGTCACGCTCGGCATCGGCCGCATCAAGTTGCAAAGTTCGAGCGATCATCGGTTGGATGCGAAAGAGTCGTCGTTGCGGTTGCTCGACGCGCGGATCGCAGCGGATTGATTGGAATGAATTAAAGGAAAGGGCCGCCGGAGAATCCGGCGGCTCTTTCCTTTGGGCAAGGCGGGGCGATCAGATTCCGAAGCTTAGTTCTTCGGATCGAGCTTCACGGTGACCTTCGAGCCGGCGTCAACGGCGACCTTTTCGGAAGCCGTCAGCGTCTTGCCGTCACGGGTGACTTCGGCGACGACGTCGTAGTAGTATACGGTGCCCGGCTTCAGGGTCGGGGTCGCGAAGATGCGGACCTTCGAGGCGCTCGAAGCAATCACTTCGCCTTCAACCTTGAGGCGGGCGTCGGCCGGCAGTTGCACGGTGATGAACGCCTTGCTGTTGTCTTCGACCATCGACACTTTGCCCTTGGGCTCTTCGATCTTGGGTTCCGTCATCTTCGGGCCGACGGGGATTTCGGTGTTGCCAGTGTTCGGAAGCACCTTCGGCAGTTCGGTCGGATTGCTGACGGCCGGGATGATCGGCGTGTAGTTCGTGGTCGGAATGGTCGTGGTCTCGTGTGGGTACGAAGGGTTGTTCAAAACCGGAGTGCCGACGACCGGCGAGCTGATGAACGGAGCGCTCGACACCGGGACGCCGATGGTGGATTGGATCGGCGTGCCGATGCAACCGACGCAGCCCGTGCAACCCGTGCAGCCGTGGTGCTGCGAGAACAGATTCAAACCAAAGATCCCGCTTCCATGGCAGCTGCTGCCGTGGCAAGAAGAGCCGTGGCAAGACGAGCCATGGCAGCTGCTGCCGTGGCAGGACGAACCGTGGCAAGACGAGCCATGGAAGATGCTGAAGCTACTGCCGTGGCAGGACGAACCGTGGCAGGACGAGCCGTGGCAAGAAGAGCCATGGAAGATGCTGCCGTGGCAAGAAGAGCCGTGGCAAGAAGAGCCGTGGCAAGACGACCCGTTGCACGAGTGTCCAAAGAAGCCGATCCCGTTGCCGAGGGCCGCCGCGTCCGGAGACGTCGAAACTGCCATCATGAGAACCATACTGTACATGCGATACTCCCTGGTGAAGACTCAGTAGTGTGTGCCGGGCTCCGTCAAATCATGTCACGACGCTTACTCTGTTCCGACCAATTAGTCTCAACATGCCGCGGGTGCCGGTTGCAACTGAGCGTTGCCGATCAAGTCAGTTCAAGTTTGATGAATAGCGCCGTTTGTGAGACATGTGAAATGTAATCCCGCGCGAAAAGATGAGCAATTCGTAAAGTAGGAAAGATGGAGTGTTTGCGGGGGATATATGGGTAGTTTTACGACTCCAACGATCGCGATGATTACACGATCAACGACAAAAATTCCGATTGATCAGACTGAAAGGATTGGAGTATAGCGAGCAAATCTTGAGCGATGCCATGAGCAAAATCATTTGACGATGTTTGCAGCACTAACTCGGCATTCGAAAAAGCCGTATTTTGGAGTCTTTCGTGGACCATCGAACAAACTACTGGGCGGGCAAACGGGTCTGTGTGACCGGGGGAACCGGCTTTCTCGGCTTTCATCTTGTCCAGAAGCTGCGAGAGCGAGATGCCGAAGTTCGGGTGCTGGGTCTCCCCCCGAGGGGCTGGCATCCGCTGGACGACATGCCTGATGTTCATACCCACTACTGCGATTTGCGAAACGCGGCATTCGCGCGCAGGGCATTGCAAGGCGTCGAGGTCGTTTTTCACACGGCTGGATCAGTCGCCATTTGGGGCGAACAGTCGAAGACGCTCGTCGATGATCACGTCCAACTGACAAAGGTAGTCCTGGATCAAGCGGACCAAGAAGCAACAATTGTTCACACGTCCAGCATCGTGACAACCGGTGGGTCACCGAATCCCGAAGCGTTGACTGAAGAGACGCCTTTCACCCTAAAAGATTTTCCCGTCCCCTACGTGTATGCCAAGCGTGCCGCGGAGGAATTGGCCTTGAGCCGGGCGAACCGGCAACGTGTAGTAGTGGTCAACCCGAGTTACTTGATTGGTCCGGAAGATTATCTGGGATCAGTGATGGGTCGAATGTGTCAACGCTTCTGGAAGGGACGGCTGTTTTTTGTTCCCGGCAGCGGCTTGAATTATGTCGACGTTCGCGACGCGGCCCTGGGGCATCTGCTCGCCGCTGAGCGCGGCCAATCGGGGCGTCGTTACATTCTGGGCGGTGAAAATCGATCGTTCAGTACTTTTTTGCGCATCCTCGCAACCGAAGCGGGCATGGCGCCCCGCGGCCTGATCCCGATTCCCGGCTGGTTGATGAAAATCTGCGCCTGGTACACGGAACTCCGCTCGCAACGTACCGGACGCGAACCGTACCCCTCCAAGCAACAGACGTCCATGAGCGGTCGGTGGTGGTATGTCAATTCGACTCGAGCTCAGGAAGAACTCGGCTTCACGGCCCGACCCCTTGTGGAATCCATCCGCGATGCCTATCGCTGGTACTCGGAGCAGAAGCGAATCCCCGTCCGGGGCTTCAACGCGTGGTGGATGCGACCGAAGGCGGCCCGAACCTTCCACGGGGCGTCAAGAACTCTTACGCCGTATCGCGCAACAAGTACACGCGTTTGAACACTTGCCCTGTGCCCAAGTTCCTCGTTTCCACCCAGGCGACCACGTATTTCGTCGACCCGCCGGAGGGGATGCGGACCTCGTCGCCATCGGCATAGGTCACGAGATTGGCGCCCGCGAAGCGGGTGCTGCCGTCCGGAATGTCGACCGATTCCTGTAGATCAATCGTGAGCGTCCAGGCCAGCAGGCCCGCGAGGCCGCTGCCGCGACCCCGAGGCATGTCCGGCACGAGCCGGCAGGGAATGTTCGCCGCCAGGGCACTACCCGCGCAGAAGGGCCGGCGAATCTCACACGTAGTCGGCAATAAACTCAGCGGAATGGCCATGAAATGATTCCTCTCAAAGT
>Ga0105046_10000972_pt1 | contig 42683 bp, 46 predicted proteins | sample MAT03_FD_78385 | JGI IMG/M metagenome (GOLD analysis project Ga0105046, IMG submission 78385) | Freshwater microbial communities from Lake Fryxell liftoff mats and glacier meltwater in Antarctica - MAT-03 (megahit assembly) | ecosystem: Environmental > Aquatic > Freshwater > Ice > Liftoff... | reverse complement strand
CTCGGGGCCTTCTGCCACCTGGAAGCCGAGCCCGATGAACACGTCTTCCAACCGCTGCCACGCCTGCGTGACGACATGCGCGTGACCGCGACCGGGCCGCTGCATGACCTCGGTGAGGTCGATGCGTTCGGCCTCCAGATGCACAGCGCGCTCGGCGCTGCGAAACTCGGCCAGGCGCAGCTGCAACGCATCTGCCACGTGAGTGGTCGCCTCGTTGAGCGCGCGACCTGCTTCCTTCTTCTCGCCGATCGTCGCCAGCTTGCCCAGGCCGGCCTTCAGATCGGTGAGCGTGCCGCGCTTGCCCAGTACTTCTTGCTCGACGGTGCGAACGTCGTCACTGCTGGACGCAGCAGCGAGACGGGCGAGGGCGCTGTCGCGGGCGGTGTGGATCTGATCAATCATCGGCAAGGAAACTATCGGTGTCGACGTTGACGGGCGACCTCAAATGCGAGCACCGTCGCCGCCATCGCAACATTCAGGCTTTCCACAGCGGCCGCGTGCGGAATTGTCAGCCAGCCGTCGACCGGCGCGTCGCCGGGCACACCGTGGGCTTCATTACCGACCACGACGGCTACCCGACCGGTGAGATCGGCTTCGGTATAGGCCGTCCCGTGGTGCGATGAAGTGGCCAGCACCCGCAGCCCGGCAGCCTTCAGCACGTCGAGTTCGGCGGACACGACCGGAATGCGGAACAACGAACCGGCGGTGGCCCGCACCACCTTCGGGTTGAACGGGTCGACCGACCCAGGGGTGAACACGACCGCTTGCGCACCGGCGGCTTCGGCCGAGCGGATGATGGTGCCGGCATTGCCCGGGTCGGCCAGGCGGTGGGCAACCATCACGAAGTCGGCATCGGTCGGTAGCCCGCTGTCGCGCTGCCGCACGACGGCAAGCACCGGCTGCGGCGCTTCGGTGGAGGCCACACGCTCGATCACGTTCGGTGCCAATTCGTACATCGGGGCCGAAGATGGAACTGCCTCAGCGCCTGGCGCCGCGAACTGCGCTTCGATCTCCCAACCCGCCGCAATGGCCTGGGCAATCAGCAGTGGCCCTTCGACAACGAACACACCTTCCTCTGAGCGCGCACTGCGGCGCCCCAAGAGGCGCCGCAGTCGTTGAACCTTGGGGCTCGAGAAAGTGAGCCCGGTGGTGTGAGGAGTGCTCAGAGAGCAGCCTTGTCGACCGTCTTGGTATCAGCGGTCTTGGCGTCGAGCGCAGCCTTGGCTGCGTGGACCAAGGCGGTGAACGCGGCGGCGTCGGTGATGGCCAGATCTGACATCACCTTGCGGTCGACCTCGATGCCCGCAGCGTTGAGACCGGCAATGAAGCGGCTGTAGCTGATGTCGTTGAGGCGGCACGCAGCGTTGATGCGCTGAATCCACAGGCGACGGAACTCGCCCTTCTTGGCGCGACGGTCGCGAAACGCGTACTGACCGCTCTTCATCACCTGTTCGTTGGCCGCCCGCACAGAGCGGCTCTTGTTGCCGTAGTAACCCTTTGCCCGCTCGAGCACCTGCTTACGGTGCTTCTTCGAGCCGACTGCGCGCTTTACACGAGCCATAGTTGTGTCTCCTTCTCTTCGTTCTCGTTCTTCATGTCGTTGTCGTTCGGAGTGCGATTCGGATCAGCGCTTGGCAAGCAGGCGCTTGATTTTCTTCGCATCGCCGGGGTGGACAGCAACCTCACCGTCGAGGCGACGGGTACGGGTGGACGGCTTCTTCTCAAACAGGTGTTGACGGTTCTGCTGCAAACGGCGCAGCTTGCCGGTACCGGTCGTCTTGAACCGCTTGGCCGCGGTCTTGCTGGTCTTCATCTTGGGCATAGTGGTTTCCAATGTGTCGTGCAATGAAATTTGTCTGGCGGTGAAAACCGCCGCTAAACGTCGATCCGTGTCAGGCGGGTTCGGGCTCGGGTGTCGGCTCGGTTGCCACTTCGGGTTCGGGGGCCATCACTGGCTCCGAGACCGCTGCGACTTGAACCTCAACGACTTGCGGCGCAGGCTCCGTAGCAACGTCGATAGGTGCTACTTCGCTAGCGGTTTCCTCTGCAACCGGGCGTGGCTTGTCGTCACTCTGCTTCTTCGGAACGACCTTCTTGTCGGGCGCCAGGACCATGGTCATGTTGCGCCCTTCGAGCCGTGCCTGGGTCTCGACCTTTGCGGTCGACCCCAGTTGTTCCAGCACCGCGTCGAGAATCCGTGAACCAAGCTCCGGGTGCGCCATTTCGCGCCCACGGAACTGCAGTGTCACTTTCACCTTGTGGCCCTCTGCAAGAAAATCATGCATGTGGCGCACTTTGGTGTCGAAGTCGCCTTTGCCGATCTTGGGACGGAATTTGACTTCCTTGATCGACACATGGACGGTCTTCTTACGTGACTCTTTGGCCTTCTGGCTTTCCTCGTAGCGGAACTTGCCGTAGTCCATGATCCGGCACACTGGCGGATTCGCCATGGGCGCGACTTCGACAAGGTCGAGGTCGGCTTGGCGGGCCAGTGCGAGTGCGTCGGGAAGATTCTTGATGCCCAACTGATTGCCGTCGGCTCCGATGAGTCGGACCTCTCGGGCACGGATGCGCTCGTTGTACCGGTGTTCTGGTGTCTGCGGCGGTGCTATGGCTGCTCACTCCTGTGCAATGGGTGTTGCCCCTCCTGTGTTGGTGATGCGAATGTCACCGAACACGACGGGCCACACCGCATCGGGCCCGAAGGACCGTGGACGGCATGCTACGCAATGCATGTGACCCGGACGCACCTTCAGGCCCTCAGCGCATGCGCTGCTGGCGGTGGCCGGGTGGGGATGACCGTGAACGGCACCCCACTTCGCCTCAGTTGTCAGCCCGTTAGGGTACCACCGTGACGGATAAAGACGCCGAGTTCGACGAATCAGCCCTTGATGACGCTCAGGGCGCCATCAACGACGCCCGCAATCGGCTTGCGGATGTGCCAGCTGAGGTAGTGGTTTCCAACCATGTAATGGGCCTGTACGAGTTGGCGGCCATTCACCTCAGTGCCGAACCGCCGGCGTTGCACGAGGCAGCGTTGGCGATCGACGCGGTGGGTTGTCTCGTCGAGGGTCTCGGCGAACGGCTCGGCGAAGACTCCGAAACGCTGGGCAACGCACTCTCCAACATTCGCCTCGCATTCGTGCAGATCAAGAATGCGGCTGCCGCGACCGAATCCTCCTAGGTTCGGCGTTGAGATGCGGGCGGTACTACCGCGTCGCAACGCCGAAGTTGGGTGGTTCGTCCGAATCGGCCTGACGGTGCATTGCGGACGTGGCCGCTGGCAACGGTGACGCCCTCGCCTTTCAGCAGTGCCATTTGCTCAGGTTCGTTGCCGGGCACCAGCCGCCCCGCAACATTCACCACCCGCCACCATGGCAGGTCGTCGTCGGTGGTGGCCAGAATCCGGCCGACGAGGCGGCTCATTTTCGGGTAGCCGGCCACGTCGGCGATGTCACCGTACGTCACCACTTCGCCCTCGCGCAACGACCGGATCACGTCGACGATCCGCTGGTCGCGCTCGTTCACGCGCGGCTGACGCCACTGGCTTCGTAGCGGCCCAGCTTGCACAGCAGTTCGAACGTGACCGCAGTCGACACGTCGATCGTGCGAGTGCCGTCGGCCAGTTCGATGCAGTGGAACTGGAAACGCTGCCCGTCGCTGCACTCGACCTCGCCGAGCCCGACAGCGGCATCGAATGCGATCACTGTGCCGACGTGGGGGGTGCTCATGGAATGATCTTGGAGATCGGCAGTTCGAGGATGCCGGAGGCTCCGGCGTCGACCAGCTCTGGGATCAGCGTGTTGATCTGCGTCTTGGACACCACGGTCTCGACAGCAAAGCCACCCTCGCCTGCGAGTGCGTTCACCGTCGGAGTCTTCATCGCCGGCAACAAGGCGAGTACCGCGTCCAGTTGGCCGGCGCCTACGTTCATCTTCACCAATACCCGGCCTCTGGCGTCGAGCGTGCCGTTGAGCAGCGTCATCAGCTGGCCCATCGCGTGGCGTTTGGCCGGGTCGTCGTACGAGGCCTTGTTGGCCACGACTTCCGTGTAGCTCTGCAGGATCTCGCCGATGATGCGCAGGCCGGCCGCACGCAATGCGCGGCCGGTCTCGGTGATGTCGACGATGCAGTCGGCGATATCGGGAATCTTGGCCTCACTGGCCCCGTAGCTGAGGCGAATGTCAGCAGCGATTCCCTTCTCCGCAAAGAAGCGGCGAGTGAGCTCCGGATACTCGGTGCTGACGCGCAGGCCGTGGGGCAGGTCTTCGATGCGAGTGACCGGCGAGTCGCCGGCGACGGCAACGACCACTTTGATGGGCAACGAGGTTGCCTTCGAGTACTTCAGCTCGCCGAGGCTGACGATGTCGCTGGCGGTCTCCTCCACCCAGTCGCGACCCGTGATGCCGACATCGAACAAGCCCTCGGCCACGTAGGTGGGAATCTCCTGCGGGCGCAGAATGCGCACCTCAGAAATGCGCGGGTCCGCAATCGTGGCCTTGTAATCCACCGACGACGAACGCAACACCGGCAGATCCGCGGCTTCGAACAGGTCGAGCGTCGCCTTCTCCAGGGAACCTTTGGGCAACACGAGCTTCAGCACGCCGACGAGGCTACCGCGGAGCGCTTCAGTGGCTGGTGGGAGCATCGGCCAGCAGCCGCAGCGCGTGCGGCAACACGTCGATGATGGCGGCCAATTGTTCGACGCAGCCCTTCGGCGAGCCCGGGGTGTTGCAGATGATGGATCGGCCACGAACCCCGGCGATACCCCGCGAAAGCCGACCGAGAGGACTGACCAATCGCATCGACTCGGCGAGGCCGGGGGCCTCACGTTCGATCACCATGCGCGTGCCTTCCGGGGATTGATCACGCGGTGCGAAGCCAGTGCCGCCGGTGCTGACAATCAACCCGGCAAAGCCGTCAGCGAGTTCGGTGAGTGCCGCCGCAACGCTCTCGGAACCGTCGGCGACGACGGTCTGCGAGACCACGTCGAAGCCGTTCGAGCGCAGCAGTTCGGCGAGGGCGGCCCCACTAGCATCGACTCGCGTGCCGGCAATCACGCCGTCGCTGACAGTCAGCACCTTTGCCTGCGGAAGTGCGTCGCTCATACCGGCTCTCTCATGACAGCTCTCTCACAATTGCTTACGGTAGCGAAGCAGGATCATGCCATCGGTGTCTGCGTCGTGGGGTAGCACCCGCCACCCGTCGCCGAACGGACGCCAGTCCCCTTCGGGCCGATCAGTCATCGGGTCGAAGTCTGCGGGGAACGAATGCTGGCTGGACTCAACGGCAAGCAAAGTGCACACGCTGTAGACGAGCACACCCCCCGGCTTCACGAGCGGCGCACAGGCATCGATCATGCGTTGCTGCAGGGCGACGAGGTCGGTCACGTCGGAAGGGGTGATGCGCCAGCGGGCGTCGGCACGGCGGCGAAGCGTGCCCAGCCCGCTGCACGGTGCATCGATCAATACTGCGTCGAACGTCGCAACGGGAAACGGCGGGTTGCTCGCGTCGGCGGCAAGTGCGAGCACGTCGCTCGTGCCGAGACGGGCGGCGTTCTCCGTGATCAAGCCGACGCGCTGCAGTTGCAGGTCGGCGGCAATCACCGTTGCACCAGACGTGGCGATACCGGTTGCCTTGCCACCGGGGGCCGCACACACATCAAGGATGACGTGGCCCTCGAGTGCCGGTACCGCCGCAGTCACCCACTGCGAACCGAGATCTTGGATGTACCCGTCGGCGCGCTCGGTGACCGACGGCGCTTCGTTCATGGTGGTCAGGGTGGCGATGGCATCGTCGTACCCAAGCTCATCGGTCAGTCGCTGCACGATCCAGTCCGGGTAGCTGAGCCGAACCGCATCGTTCGGCCACGTCATCGGCGTGCTGGCCACCTTGCGCAGCACGGCATTGACGAAGCCACGCGCTTTCTTCGGCGCCAGCTCTACGGTCTCGCCCACAGCTGCGTGTGCCGGCACACCGGCGAAGTGCAATTGGTACGCGCCCAGGCGCAGCGCGGTGCGCACCTCCGGCGACGGGTTGATCGCGACGAAACGATCGACGAGCGCGTCGCAGGCTCGCCGCATGCGTGTGGTGCCGTAGACGAGGTCGGTGACAAACTTGCGATCTCGTTCCACCAGCTTGCTGCGGCCGAGCTCCGCCAACAACACGATGTTCGCATAGGCACCCTCATGATCGATTCGTTGGAGGCAGCGCAAGGCGACCATGCGTGCGGATTGGTTCACTCGAACGTCTCGTCGTTCCGTGGGCGTGCCCCGCGAGCGAAGTCGGCGTAGGGCATGGCGCCTTTGCCCTCGGGCTGCACAGTGATCAGTCGTAGTCCGGATGCCGGCCGTTCGGGCGAGAGTTCGCCATCGCCATCCCGTGACGCCGCGTCCTCCAACGAGGCCGCCAGGACCTTCAGACGCTTTCCGCGGAAGGTTGCCCACGCGCCCCCGAGGCGTACCAGGCGGTCGATCTGCTCCACCGACTGCGACCAGTCGATGCGCAGCTCTTCGGGGCGGATCTTTGCCGCGTACAGCGGTTCGCCGTGTTGGGGAACGGGCTGCGGTAGAGGCGACGCGAGACAGCGCAGGAGCTGCTGGGTGCCGACGGCAACGAGGTCTCGACGAAGGTTGTCGGCGGTGGTCGTTGGCAAGATCGGGAGACGGACCGTGTCGTAGACCGGCCCGGTGTCGAGGCCTTCCTCCAGCTGCATCAGGCAGACGCCCGTCTCGGTGTCGCCGGCGAGCAACGCCCGCTCGACAGGTGCTGCGCCGCGCCAGCGCGGCAGCAGCGAGAAGTGCATGTTCACCATCGGAACCTCCGCCAGCACGTGTGGCCTGATCAGCTGACCGAAGGCGACGACCACACCAAGTTCGATATCGCGACCGAGTACATCGTCAACGATGTACGACACCGTGAGACCGAGCTCGAGCGCCGCGACCTTCACCGGGCTCGGGCTGAGTTCGCTGCCGCGACCACGCCGCTTGTCGACCCGCGTCACCACGAGGGCAATCTCATGCCCAGCAGCAACGAGTGCATGCAGCGGTGGAACCGCCATCGCGGGCGTACCGAAATACGCCAGCTTCACGGTGTCCTCAGCGTCACGATGCCCTCACGACAGGCGCAGGCGGCGGTGCTCCACCGGTGCCGTCGTCGGCTCCTGCAGCTTGCGGTACTCCGTCATCGCAATCTTGCGCTGTTCGGGCGTCATCCGGTCGAACATGAGCACCCCGTTGAGGTGATCGATCTCGTGTTGGAACATGCGACCCATCAGCTCGTCGGCCTCGATCTCGATCTCGTTGCCATCGATGTCGAGGCCACGCACGAGCACCTGGTTCGGGCGCAGAATGTCGACATATAGCTCGGGGATGCTGAGGCAGCCTTCGCTGTACACCCACTCGCCACCGCTCTCCACGACCACCGGGTTGATGAGCGCCATCGGCTGGTCGTCGATGTCCCACACCACGATCTGCTTCTGCACGCCAATCTGGGGTGCCGCGAGGGCTATGCCCGAGTCGCTTTCGTAGAGCGTGTCGAACATGTCGTCGACGAGACGCGCGACCTTGCCGTTGATCTCGGTGACGGCAGACGCCTGCGACTTCAGTACTGGGTCACCGAACGTGCGGATCTCATACGCCATGAGGAACAAGGCTAGCGACCAAACCCGAATCGAACTGCCGGCGCGGCTTTAGGATCGAGCTTCGTTATGACTGCTGCTGGATCGCACTACTTTGACGAGGAGCCGACGACTGAGTCGTCACCTCGGGAGGTACAGCTCTCGCTGCCGGACATGCACCTCGAATTGACGACGGATCGTGGCGTCTTCGGCTATGACCGGGTGGATTCGGGGACCAAACTCTTGCTCCTGCATGCACCGATACCGAATGCGACCGGCAACCTGCTGGACATCGGGTGCGGGACTGGCGCGATTGCTCTCACCATGGCGCGCCGGTCGCCGGCCGCCACCGTGTGGGCCATCGATGTCAACGAACGAGCGCGCGACCTTTGCCGCGACAACGCCCAGCGCCACGGCATCGCCAACATCACTGTCTGCGCGCCCGACGAAGTGCCGGCTGACATCGTGTTCGACACGATCTGGAGCAACCCGGCGATTCGCATCGGCAAGCCGGCACTGCACGCAATGCTGCTGCGGTGGCTCGGGCAGCTCTCACCCGATGGCAGCGCCGTGCTCGTAGTTCACAAGCATCTCGGCAGCGATTCGTTGCAGACCTGGCTGGGCACGCAGCGCCACCACACCACCCGGCTCGCGTCCGCCGCCGGCTATCGCATCCTCGACGTCGGCCCGGCGAAGTGACGCGCAACGCGTGCTGCGAGCAGGACCTGTGAACAAAGAGCGCGTCACTTCGCGCAAGATTCCGGCCGCGCTACCGAAGTGACGCGGTTCAGGTCTGTCGAGCAGGAGCTGTGAGTGAGAAGCGCGTCAGTTCGGCGACTGGCTGACCGATCATTGGCGGGGCGGGTCGACTTCTACTCGTAGACGTGAGCCTTTGGGGCGGGGGGTCTCGGCCAGGGCATGGCCGAGCACCTCCCAAGTATCGGCGCGGATGAGCACACCCTTCGTCGTTGTTGCAAACTCCAAGCCGACGGCGGTCGCGAACTCGACCGCGTCGGCGCCTTCGACAGCAGCGAGCGCCCGAAACGGGGGCAGGCCCAGTAGACGCCGCCGCGCCAGCTCTGTCTCCGCTACCCGCGCTGGCTGTGCGCGCTGCGCAGCGACGATCACCTCGTGGTCCGGTACGAAGGTTTGCACCAGCACCTTGCCGCCACCGCTTCGCGTGCCGACCAAGCGCCCGGCGCGCACCAGTAGCGCCATCGCCTGCTCAGCAGCTCGGTAGCGCGGCGCCAGCAGCTCGGCGTCGAAGTCGAGAAAGGCCACCACGTCGACACCGCGAACACGGTGCAACACTGCTTCGGTACCGACGAAAACATCGCCGACCGGCAGCTCGTCGGTGTCGCCCGTGACCGAGACTACCGAGCGATTGGCAGCGGCCTCCAGCTCCTCGCGCAGGCGAGTGACCCCTGGTTTCACCAACGCCATCGCGCTCGAACCGCACTGCTGGCACACCAGCGGACGGGTGGTGCCACAGCGCCCGCAGGCCAGCGTGCCGTCATCGCGCTGAGCTACCGCCGCGTCGCAATTTGCGCAGCGTTGCAACGAGCGACACGAGCGACACGCCAGCAGCCGAGCGCGCCCGACCGTGTTGATCACGCACACCACACGCTTGGCTGGGTCGCGAAGTGATGCGATCAGCTGCGAGCTGACCAGCGATCGCTTCCAAGGCTCCTCGTCGGTACGGTCCACGACATCGATGAACGGCCACCCGGCAACGGTGTCGGACACAGACGAGTCGATGACGCGATCCCCTGCCCAACGCAGCGCAGTAGCAGTAGGGATGGGCGAGATCAGCACACACACTGCGCCCACCTGCGCTGCACGTTCGATACCCACATCACGCGCGTGCCACGTGGGCGACCGTTCGTCCTGAAGGGCCTCATCGTGCTCGTCGAGCACCACCACGCTGTGTAAGCCGGGGCACGGCGCCCACACCGCGCTGCGACCGCCCACGACCACGTCGACGCCCGCTGCCGCCTGCGCCCAATCCTCCGGCAGCAACGCCACTCGCAGACCCGCCTTACGCAGCCGACTGGCAATGGCGCGCGCCGCCAAAGGTGTGGGGTGCACCACGATGCAGGGACCGCCGCGAGCGATCTCGGCGACCATCGGCAGCGGGTCGGTCAACGGAGGAACCCGACGGACGCCACTGGCGATCGGCTCGCCCCAGGTAACTGACCGTCGAGCAGGTGGCAGTGCCGACACCATCGACGGAGACGAGGCCGCAACCAAGAACGGACGCACTCGCGGAGTCCCCCATCGAATTGCCGCCCAGCGGGCCAGTTCGATCACGTCGGCCGTCGGGCCAACCGACGAGAACTTGGCGATCTCCGCCAGCGACGAGGCCGGTCGTTCGGTTTCGGCCGCACCGAGTGCGACGACCCATGCACCGATGCGGCGGCCATGCAGCACGACGCGAACCAGCGAGCCCACTGCGATGCGATCGTGCAGCCTCGCTGGAACGAGGTAATCGAATTGTTTGTCGAGCCCGGTGAGGTCGGGGACGACCCGAGCAACCAGCGGCTCGATATCAGTCAACGACTGATCTCACACGCCCACGGCGCGCATGAAGTCGTCGAGGCGGCTGACCTGTTCCCAGGTGAACTCGGGAAGGTTGCGCCCGAAGTGCCCATAGGCGGCGGTCTTGCGGTAGATCGGCCGCTTCAGGTCGAGGTCGCGCACGATGGCGCCGGGGCGAAGGTCGAACACATCGCGCACGGCCTGCACGATCTTCGCGTTCTCCACCTTCTCGGTGCCGAACGTCTCGACCAGGATGCTGACCGGGTGCGCCATACCGATGGCGTACGCCACCTGCACTTCGCAACGGGTGGCAGCGCCGGATGCGACGACGTGCTTTGCAACCCAGCGGGCTGCGTAGGCAGCCGAGCGGTCGACCTTGCTGGGATCCTTGCCACTGAACGCGCCGCCGCCGTGGCGGCCCATACCACCGTAGGTGTCGACGATGATCTTGCGACCGGTGAGGCCGGTATCACCATGTGGGCCGCCGATGACGAACTTGCCGGTGGGATTGATGTGGACATCGTAGTTGTCGTCGGCGAACTGCGCCGGAACGATCGGGCGGATGACCTGCTCGATGAGGTCCGGCCGAATCACGGTGTCGCGATCAACGCCGTCCTGGTGCTGCGTACTGATGAGCACATGAGACAGGCGCACCGGGCGGGCGTTCTCGTATTCAACCGTCACCTGCGTCTTGCCATCGGGGCGTAGGTACGGCACAGCACCCGCCTTACGAACCTCGCTGAGGCGCTCGGCCAAGCGGTGCGCCATCCAGATGGGCATCGGCATCAGGTCGGGGGTTTCGTCGCAGGCGTAGCCGAACATCATTCCCTGGTCGCCTGCGCCCTGAAGTTCCAGCTGATCCTCCGCGTGGCCCGAGGTACGAACTTCTTCGCTCTTGTCGACGCCCTGGGCAATGTCGGGACTCTGCTCGTCGATGCTGACGATGACGCCGCACGTGTTGCCGTCGAAGCCATACAACGCGTTGTTGTAACCGATGTCGTTGATCACTTCACGGGCCAACTTGGGGATGTCGACGTAAGCGGAGGTGGTGATCTCGCCGGCCACGACGCACAGCCCGGTCGTGAGCAAGGTTTCACACGCGACGCGGCCGTGAGGGTCTTCGGCCAGAATGGCATCGAGTACCGCATCGCTGACCTGGTCGGCCATCTTGTCGGGGTGACCCTCGGTCACGCTCTCGGATGTGAAGGTAAAGCTGCTCACGGGGTGAGGCTCCTCATGAAGTGGGAACGGCGGACTGTGACGGGGCGATGCTGCCACGAATCTCGACCACGGTATCGAGAACCACCTTGGCTATTGCTCTTTTGTCGGCGAGCGGCACCCTGGTGGTCATACCCGCCGCAGTCAACAGCGTGACGGCATTCGTGTCGTGTTGGAAGCCCACGCCGGCAGCACTGACATCGTTCGCGACGATCAGGTCGAGGTGCTTGCGCTGAAGCTTGCCCGCCGCATTGGCCAGGAGATCGCTCGTTTCCGCAGCAAAGCCGACCAATGTCTGCCCGGCGGGCTTGCTGGCGCCGAGCCCGGCCAGGATGTCGGGTGTGGGCTCCAGCACGATCTGGGGAATGCCATGCTCTTTCTTCAGCTTGCCCTCGACGGCCACGACAGGGCGGAAGTCGGCAACGGCCGCGGCCATCACGATGACGTCGGCTGTCGACGCAACTGCGGCCAGGGCGGACTGCATCTGTGCCGCTGTTTCAACCGCGACAACGGTGACGCCAACAGGTACCGGCAGTTGCACGGTGGACACGAGCGTGACCTGTGCACCGCGGGCGGCTGCCTCGGCAGCGATGGCGTACCCCTGCTTACCGCTGCTTCGATTGGCGATGACCCGGACTGCGTCGATCGGCTCGCGGGTGCCGCCAGCAGAGATCACCACATGCAGATCGTGGAGATCGCCTTCAGCGAGAACAGCCTCGACGGCCGCCACGATGCGCTCGGGTGATGCCAGACGGCCAGCGCCAACATCACCGCCGGCAAGACGGCCAGTCTCGGGTTCGACGATATGCACGCCGCGAGCTCGAAGCGTGGCCACGTTGGCCCGAACAGCCGGGTGCTCCCACATCTCGGTGTGCATAGCCGGGCAGACCACCACTGGCGCCCGAGTTGCCAGCAGCGTGTTGGTGAGCAGATCGGTGCTCAGGCCGGCCGCGTACGCGGCCAAAAGTCGTGCGGTCGCCGGCGCCACCACGATCACGTCTGCGGTTTGCCCCAGCTGCGTGTGCGGAATGGGGCTGACTTCGTTCCACAGGCTGGTCTGCACCGGCTCGCTGGCCAGTGCCGACAACGTGGCGCGACCAATGAAATGTTCGGCACCAGCGGTCATCACCGGCACGACGTGAGCGCCGGCGTCGACCAGACGACGACAGACCTCGACGGCTTTGTACGCCGCAATGCCACCGGTGACCCCGAGGACAATGCGCTTTCCGGCGAGCATGACGATCAGTCGTATCGTTTCAGCCGCGGCCGACGTGGGCGGTCAGGCCGTGGCGTCGGCTGCGTCGGCGTCGTCGGCTGCTTCGACGCGGTCTGCGTGGGCAGCGCGCTCGATCTTGTCGGCGGCGATTTCCTCGAAGGCAATGCTGAGCGGCTTACGAGCGACCGAGCTGACCTGCGGCGGCACCATGTGGCCAAGCCCATCACCCAGCTGGTTGAAATAGCTGTTGATCTGGCGGGCACGACGAGCGGCCAGCGTGACGAGCGAGAACTTCGAATCGACGCGGTCGAGAAGCTCCTCGATCTGCGGATTGATCATGGTGTCGAACGAACGCGTGGACATCTGCAAGCCTCCTGAAAACAGCGCTGCAGTGTACCGGCAGGAACTAGCGGAGCATGCGATGGTGGCCGATGATCTGCATCATCTCGCCCACAGTCCGCTCCAAATCGTCATTGACCACGACATGGTTGGCCAGCGCCATTCCGACTGGTTCCTCGTCGAGCGCCTTCTGCAAGCGCTCGGCGATCTTGTTCTCGGCGTCGCCGCGGCCCCTCAGCCGGCGCTGCTGCTCTTCTCGAGTGGGTGGCAGCACAAAGATCAGCACAGCTTCTGGGTGAAGCGCCTTGACCTGTTTGGCACCGTCGACCTCGATTTCGAGGACCACATCGCGGCCCGCAACCGGCTCTGGGCTCGGCGTACCGTAGTAGTTGCCCAGAAAATCTGTCCACTCCAGGAACCCATCTGCTGCGATGCGAGCTTCGAAGGCATCGCGATCGGCAAACACGTAGGCGGCATCGCTCTCTCCAGGCCGCTGCGCCCGCGTCGTCCACGAGCGGCTCAGCCACAGCTGTTGGTCGCGCTCGGCAAGCGCGTTGACGATGGTGCCCTTCCCTACGCCTCCTGGGCCGGAGACGATGAAGATCAGCGAAGTGGAGTCGGCAGTGTTGGCTGCCATGGCCTCACTGACCGAGCTGTGCGAGCAAAGCCAGCTTCTGCTGGGCGCCAAGGCCCTGCACACGACGGTTGTCGGCGATGCCGATCTCCTCGATGATCTTGCGCGCCTTGACCTTACCGACGCCCGGAAGTGATTCGAGCAAAGAGACGACCTTCAGCTTGCCAACGGTGCTGGTGGTGGACGCCAGAGCTTCGGCGAGCGTGACGGAGCCCATCTTGAGCTGGTTCTTCAGCTCGGCGCGAGCGACGCGAGCCTCGGCGGCCTTGGCCAGAGCATTGGCACGCTGTTCAGGGGTGAGTTGCGGAGGAGTTGCCATGCGCTGACCCTAGCGCTGCCAGGGCGGCGCGCGATGACAATCACCCGTTGGGGTGCGCCGCCAGCCCACCACGGTGAGCGAGCCCGGAGAGCTCGCTGGGCCGAACATGGTGCGCAGCGCACCACTCCAGCAGCTCGCGTTGCACCCTTTGGGGTGCAGCCGGGTCGGCGAAGGAGGCTGTGCCTACCTGCACCGCACTCGCACCCGCCAACATCAATTCCGCTGCGTCCCAGCCGTTCGACACCCCGCCGACGCCGACAATCGCCAGCTCAGGCAGCGCTGCGTGCACGTCGAACACCGTTCGGACTGCCACCGCATGAACGGGCCGGCCGCTGTACCCACCGCCACCAGCACGGAGCGCAGGCAGCCCAGTCGAGGGATCCAACACCATGCCGAGCAGCGTGTTGGAAAGCGTGACTGCGTCGGCTCCGGCCTCGCTGACCGCGGCGGCGACTTCCACAACTCGGTCGGTATTGGGGCTGAGCTTTGCCCAGCGCGGCCGACCGCAGGCAGCCGTCGCCGCAATGACTTCGGCCGACAGTGCAGCATCGTGGGCGAAGATTCCGCGGCGGCCCTCCAGGTTGGGGCACGACAGGTTGACCTCGACGGCAATCACTGACGCAGGCGCGTCTGCAAGCTGTGCTGCCGCCAGCGCGTAGTCCTCCACCGACCGCCCCCAGATGCTGGCAACGACTCGGGCGCCGATAGCAATCAACCCCGGCAGCTCCTCGGCGAGCCAGAACGGCACACCCGGCCCCTGCAGACCAACCGCATTGATCATGCCCGATCCTGCAGGATGCACCCGCGGCGCCGGGTTGCCGGCCCACTCGTAGGCGGCCAGCGACTTGACCACCACTGCGCCGAGTGCGGACAGGTCCATGTATGGCGCCAGTTCGGCGCCGTGCCCAGCCGTGCCGGACGCTGTCATCACCGGTGCCGGCAACGTCAGCGACCCGATGTGCACGGCCGAGCCGGAGCTCACGCGTGAAACTCCTGAAGCGACCGGACGTTGATCTCGCGACCGACCATCTCAGCCATGCCCTGTACCGCTGCCAGCGCCGCCTCGACGGTGGTGACGGAGCTGACGTGGTGGCTGTTGGCTGCTTTGCGGATCTGTTCGCCGTCGGTTCTCCCACCGCGACCCTGCGGCGTGTTGACGACGAACGCGATTTCGCCACTTTCGATCAACTTCACCGCGTTGATGCCGTGGCCGTCGGAGATCTTGCCGACGACCTGGTCGACCGTGACCCCGAACCGCCCGAGGTACTCGCAGGTGCCCGTGGTGGCGGCGATCTTCAGCCCGAGTTCGCGCAGCCGTGCGGCGACGACGAGCCCGGCCGGCTTGTCGCCATCCGCGAGCGACAGAAAGACGGTGCCCTCGGTCGGCAGCAGCGTGCCTGCTGCCAGCTCGGCCTTGAAGAACGCCTTGCCGAAGGTGGTGTCGATGCCCATCACTTCGCCGGTGCTGCGCATCTCCGGCCCCAGCGCTGTGTCCACCTCGGGGAACCGGCTGAACGGCAAGACGGCCTCCTTGATGGCGACGTGGCCGTGGTGGCTGGGAGGACGCAGGAGTCCTTCGATGCGCAGCTCCGCCAGGGTGGCGCCGAGCATGACCCGACTGGCGACCTTGGCCAGTGGCACGCCGGTGGCCTTGGCCACGAACGGCACGGTACGGCTGGCCCGCGGGTTGGCCTCGATGACGTAGACCGTCGTGCCGAGCACGGCGTACTGCACGTTGATGAGGCCACGTACGTCGAGTGCATTGGCGATGGCGGTTGTGTAGGCCTCGATGACCTCGACAACCCAGCTGGGCAGTGTCTGGGGTGGGATGGCGCAGGCACTGTCGCCACTGTGCACGCCGGCTTCTTCGACGTGTTCCATGACACCGCCGATGAGCACTTCGCCGGTGTGGTCGCGGATGGCGTCGACATCGACTTCCCGTGCGTCCTCCAGGAAGCGGTCGATCAGCACCGGCCGTTCGGCGGACAAGCCGCCCTCCTTGCCCAACGAGCCGAAACCGGCCAGCTCGGCCATAGCACGCGCCAGATGGTTACGGTCGTGGACGATCTGCATTGCCCGCCCTCCGAGCACATAGCTGGGGCGGACGAGCACGGGGAAGCCAACCTGATCGACGATGGTGAGCGCCTGCTCGAGGTCGGTGGCGGTGCCGCCGGGAGGCTGCGGGATGTGCAGGTCGGTGCACAACGCGCTCCACTTCTCGCGATCTTCGGCAAGGTCGATGGACGCGGGTGACGTGCCGGCGATGATCTCCACCGGCAGCAGCCCCGCCAGCTTCAGCGGGGTCTGGCCGCCGAGGGACACGATCACTTTCGGCACCACTCCCCCAGATGCAGCCGTCTCTGCAGCGATCACGTTGAGCACGTCCTCACGGGTGAGCGGCTCGAAGTACAACCGGTCGCTGGTGTCGTAGTCGGTGCTGACGGTCTCGGGGTTGCAGTTCACCATCACGGTCTCGAAGCCAGCATCGCGAAGCGCGAACGACGCGTGCACACAGCAGTAGTCGAACTCGATGCCCTGACCAATGCGGTTCGGGCCACTCCCCAAGATGACCACTCGCGGGCGGTCGCTGGGGCGGACCTCGTTCTCATCCTCCCAGGTGCTGTAGTGATACGGCGTCTCGGCGGCGAACTCGGCGGCACACGTGTCGACCGTCTTGTACGTCGGCAACACGCCAGCGGCCTCACGGGCAACGCGTACCTCCAGTTCTTCGATGCCCCACGCAAAGCCCATCTGGGCATCGCTGAAGCCGAACTGCTTGGCCCGCTTCCACATCCGCGGCGACATTCCACCCATGCCGACGTCGGTGAACGCGACCCGTTCCTCCATGATCTGCTGCATCTGGTCGAGGAACCAGTGGTCGATGCGGCACGCCGCGTAGATGCGATCGATAGCGACCTCGCGGCGCAGCAGTTCGCCCACCTGGAAGAGACGATCCTGAGTGGGAATGCCGACTGCGACCAACAGATCATCGTCGCTGCGCTCGTCCAACTGGGCCTCGGCGGGGTCGCAGCCCAAGCCGTAGCGGCCCTGCTCCAGCGAGCGCAGACCCTTCTGCAAGCTCTCCGTGAACGTGCGGCCGATGCTCATTGCCTCGCCGACGGATTGCATCTGCGTGCCCAGCACGCCGGAGGTACCCGGCAGCTTCTCAAAGGCCCAGCGCGGAATCTTGGTGACCACGTAGTCGATGGACGGTTCGAAGCTGGCGGGCGTAGAGCGCTCGTCGGTGGACGTGATGTCGTTGGAGATCTCGTCGAGCGTGTAACCAACAGCCAGCTTGGCGGCGATCTTCGCGATGGGGAAACCCGTTGCCTTCGACGCCAGCGCAGACGAACGCGAGACGCGCGGGTTCATCTCGATGACGACCTGCTCACCGTTCGCCGGATTGACCGCGAACTGCACGTTGCTGCCACCGGTCTCGACCCCGACGCGACGAATGCATGCAAATGCGGCATCGCGCATCTGCTGGTACTCGACATCGCTGAGTGTCTGCGCTGGTGCAACCGTGATGCTGTCGCCCGTGTGAACACCCATCGGGTCGACGTTCTCGATACTGCAGATGATCACGCAGTTGTCGGCCCGATCGCGCATGACCTCGAGCTCGTACTCCTTCCATCCGGCGATGCTCGTCTCGATCAGGATTTCACTGATCGGGCTGGCGTCGAGTCCATTGGCGGCAAGCTTCTCGAACTCTTCGGCGGTGCCAGCGATACCGGTACCGCGGCCACCAAGGATGTAGGCCGGGCGGATGATGCACGGCAGGCCGATGTCGGCCAGCACGGCGCGTGATTCGTCCATATCGTGAGCGATACCGCTGGCGGGCACCTTCAGCCCGATTTCGATCATCGCTTCCTTGAACAATCCCCTGTCCTCGGCAGTCGCGATGGACAACGCGTTGGCACCGATCATCTCCGGAGTGCCCGGCACGCCGATGAGACCCATCTGATAGAGAGCCATTGCGGTGTTCAAGCCCGTCTGGCCACCCAACGTCGGCAGCACTGCGTCGGGCTTCTCGCGCTCGATGATCTTGGCGACCACCTCTGGCGTGATGGGCTCTACGTACGTCGCGTGAGCGAAGTCGGGGTCGGTCATGATGGTTGCCGGATTCGAGTTCACGAGGATGACCCGGTAGCCCTCTTCCTTCAGCACCCGGCACGCCTGCGTGCCCGAGTAGTCGAACTCGCACGCCTGGCCGATCACGATCGGGCCGGACCCGATGATGAGAATGCTGTGAATGTCAGTGCGCTTCGGCATCAGACCCGCGCTCCCATCAGATCGGCGAACATCTCGAACAGGTACCGGCTGTCATGTGGGCCGGGGCCTGCCTCAGGGTGGTATTGCACGCTGAAGGCTGGGGCACCGAGCATGCGCATGCCTTCGTTGGTGAAATCGTTGAGGTTGCGGTGCGTGACCTCCACCTTGCCCTCCAGGCTGGCCGGGTCGACGCAGAAGTTGTGGTTCTGGCTGGTGATCTCCACGTGGCCCGTGGCCTCGTGACGCACCGGGTGGTTACCGCCATGGTGGCCGTAGGGCAGCTTGAACGTATCGCCGCCCAACGCACGGCTGAGCAGCTGATGGCCGAGGCAGATTCCGAAGATCGGCACCTGCCCGAGCAGTTCGGCAATCGTCGCCGCGGCGTAGCCGACCATCGCCGGATCGCCAGGGCCGTTGGACAGGAACACGCCATCCGGCTGGAGCGCGAGCGCTTCGGCTGCGGTCGTGGATGCGGGAACCACCTCGACGGTGCCCAGCCCACTGAGGTGCCGCAGAATCGTGCGCTTGATGCCGAAGTCGAATGCAACGATGCGGCGAGGCGCTCCGCCAAGCGCCGGCACCGTGTACCGCTGCGCGGTGGTCACCTCGGCAACCAGGTCGATGCCGTCGGTGCCCTTCTCCGCTATCGCGGATGCACACAACGTTGCCTCGTCGGCGGTGCCGAATGCACCGGGCATGGCGCCCGTGTCGCGCAGAACACGGGTGAGGCGGCGCGTGTCGATACCGGCGATGCCGCTGACGTCGAACTTGCGCAGCATCGAGTCGAGCGAGCCTTCCGAGCGAAAGTTGCTGTGCCGACGGGCCATCTCGCGCACAATGATGCCACGACAGAACGGCCGGGCCGACTCGAAGTCGGCCTCGTTGATGCCGTAGTTGCCGATGTGCGGGTACGTGAAGGTGATGATCTGCCCGGCATAGCTGGGGTCGGTGATGACCTCCTGGTAGCCGGTGAGCACGGTGTTGAACACCACCTCGCCACCAGCGACACCGCCGACGGGGTCCGCCCCGATCAACTCGCCTTCGAAGACACTGCCATCGGCCAAGACAAGTGCGGCCTCACGCATGATTCGAACCCTGTTCAGTTCTTTGCATAATCATGCACTCTAATGATATTCTATGCAGATTCGTCGGCATTGCGCTGGCTCCTCCCGTACGAGCCTCACAGAACTCGTTTCACGGTCGGCCCGAAGACTAGCACTGGCCGCCGGCCGGCATCGGCCCCCACCTGCGCGTGGCCGTGAGCACGACGAACGCGCTGGATGGAGGACGGATTACACGGCGAATTGCACGACGAATCCGCGACGAATCGCACGACAGGTTCGATGGTGTTGCTCACGATCGTGCGGTCAGTCATCGGTGCAGAGGGTAAGTTCCAGGGGTGCGTGTCCTCGTGCTTCTCGCCTCTCAACATCGCTTCGCCGCCGCCGAGCCCGTGCTTGCCGAGCTCGACGAGGCCAGACGCGCATTGCTCCCGAGCGGGATCCATCTGTCGGCCCTGCTGCTCACTGCGATGCCTGACGATCTCATCGAATCCCCGACGGAGTTCGCGAAGCATCTCGAGCTGCCGCTGGAGCTACTTTCGACTGGGAGCACCGAATTCGCACCCGCACTCCTTGCCGGGTTTCGCGCTGCGCTCAGCGCGGATGCCGATGTCGTGGTCTCGCTCGACGCGGACGGCCAGCACGACCCGCGCCAGATCCCCACACTCGTGCGCAGCCATCTCGCACTCGGAAGTGGACTCACCATTGGTTCGCGTTGGACGCGAGGGGGGGCTTCGCCTGGCACGGGTGCAGCGAGAACCGCACTCAGCCGCCTCGGAAATCTGGCGGTGCGGGCGATTACCGGAGCGCGCGGTGTCAGTGACTCGACGACTGCGTTTCGCGTGTACCACCCAGACGTAGTGCGTCTGCTGCTCGATGCCCAGCTCCCCTCCGAGACGTACGGATTTTTCAGTGCCATGGTTGCGGTTGTGCAGGCACACGGCTTCGCGGTGGACGAAGTGCCGATCACGTTCCGGCCCCGTTACTCGACGGCGGCCGAGTTGCGGCGAGCTGACCTGCGGGAGTTCACCGCGAGCCTGTTGCCGGTGCATCGCCAGGTGCGCACGATTCGGCGAGAGATGCGCAGCAACCAGGCGTTGTGGGCCCAACGAAGTCCTCGGCTGCGCGCCCAGGCCACCGGTGGGGAGTCGGTCTTCGCAGCAACCGAAGAACTTGCCAACCTCGCGGACGCGGACCGATTCCTCAGCTGGATCTGCGACGAACTGAGCCCCTCTCTCGGCCACCGAGTGTTGGAGGTGGGGGCAGGCGTCGGCGCGATCGCGTGCAAATTGGCAGCAGCCGGGCATCAGATGACGGCCATCGAACCCGCCGACAACGTGTTTCCGGAGCTCTTCATCCGTACCCGCGGCCAAGCCGGGATCCTCGCTCGACAGATTACGTCGCAGCAACTATTGGCCGCAGACGGCAGCGAGCAGTTCGACTCAGTTGTCTACGTGAGCGTGCTGGAGCACATTCGCGACGACATCGACGAGCTGAGAACTGCCTGGCAGCTCGTGCGGCCCGGCGGCACCCTCGGGCTGTTCGTGCCAGCGATGCCGTCGTTGTATGGAAGCCTCGATTTCAAGTCCGGCCACTACCGTCGCTACGACCGACCGCTGCTGCATGCGGTGATCGACGCTAGCGGCTTCGAGCTGATCGACATGCACTACATGGATATCGCTGGCGTCGTGCCGTACTTCGTGATGTACCGGCTGCTTGACGTCCCCAACCTCGACGCCGGCTCGTCAAAGATCTACGACTCGATGATCGTGCCGGTGAGCAGGTTCATCCAGAACCGCGTCGGCCCGCCAGTTCGCGGCAAGAACTTAGTTGCGGTTGCACGTCGACCTCAGGCGTCGTCCCCACTCGTTTGAGCACCACCACATTGTCGTCTTTGAAGACAGCAGTGAATGGACCGCCCGACCGCACCATGTTGTCGTACAGTGTTTGGTTGTTGGCACCGATCTGGGTGAGGTCGAGCGCAACATAGTCGATGGTGGTGGGGTCGGGCAGATGAGCGCAGTCGTCGTTGCCCCACACGCTGGCCCAGAATGGATTCGGCCAGTCGTAGATGCGCTCGCGATGCGACAGATGCGGCAACAATTGGTAGCTGGCGCTCACAGAAGCATCGTCAGGAACAAAGGTCAAGGCGATGCGCAACGACTCATGGCGTGGGTGCGGTTGACTCCACACCGCAAAATCCGCCTCGTTGAGCTGTGACGGGGACCATGCAACGTTGGACGTGTAACTACACAACAGCAACCACACGGGCAGCACCGACCTTGCAACTCGAAAGCGCCACAGGGCGTGCCCGCCTTGGATGGAGGCGATGATCATCGGGGCGATCATCACTGAGGTGTACTGATATCGGATCATCCGCGCATACGGGCTGAGCCCGATCACACTCGCCAGCCACTGCGGCGCCGCCATCAAGAGCCCGAGCGGATTTGCGAGATACAACCAGCCCATCGGCCACGACATCTGTTTGTAGAACACGATCCGATCGTGCTGTACCGCGTCGTGGACCACTCGGTCTGGGTAGCGAAGGATGGCACCCAGGATCTCAGGGGTGGTGGAGCCGTAGTTGCCGTAGAAGTACGTGATGTAGAACGGCTCCTTACCATCGTTGAACGCCGGCAGGATCATCCTGGTACACGCCAGATACCACACCGCGCCCAATGCCATCACCGCGACACAGCGCTGCACCACCCGTCGATAATCGGGCGTATTGCGCAGGTACACCAGCAACACCGGACCCATCATGATGACTGCCAGGGCGGCGTCTTCCCGAGTGCTCAGCGCCAACAGGACCATTGCGAAGAACCACCCCCAACGCTGCTTGGTGGCGAACCACCATGCAAACAGCAGCGGCGTGATGACTAACGCCTCTGGGTGGAACATCGCCCAGCTGATCCATTGCACCGGCGCATACATCAGGTACACGAACGCGAACAGCAGGCCCATCCAGGGAGTCTTGAACTTGTCGCGCGCTATCAGATACGCGGGCACAGCGCCGAGTGCCAGGGCGCACGCCTGCACGACGTACAAGAACGCCGGCCCGGCGCCGAGCCAATAGAACGGCACGAAGAACAGCAGGATTGGATTGAAGTGATGCCCCCACACGTTCATACCGCGAACCGACATGAACGAGTGGCCGCGCGAGGTCAACCAGATGGCCTGGTCGTAGATGCCCATGTCGTACGACCACGTACCGAAGTTGCGCTGGTTCTGCACGCCGAGCGACCCGAAGTTGTATGCGAAGGCAATGACGCCGAGCAGTACGAGCCAGGCGGCAGGGTGCATGGTGCCGACCTGACGGAGGAACCGCTCGCGCCAATCGGCCAGCCGCTCACCCGCTCGCGCCGCCAACGTCATGACGAAACACGCACCATCACGGCCGTAGCACCGGAACCAGTGCGGACAGCACCCCGTTGACGAAACGACCCGAATCATCGGTGCTGAAGCGTTTGGCCAACTCGACCGCCTCATCGAGGACAACGGCCACTGGCACGTCGGGCCGCGACATCAGCTCGAAGGAGGCGATCCGCAGCACGTTGCGGTCGAGCGTGGGCATGCGTTGCAGCGTCCAGCCCTTCGCATGAGCGGCAATCACTTCGTCGAGCTGCTCTCGATTCGACTCGACACCTCCAACCAACAAGGTGGTGAGCTCGTCGGCCGGCGAGATCTGCGCGGCGAGGACTTCGCTGGGGGCGATGCCCTTCGACTCGGCCTCGTACAGCAAGATGAGCGCCCGCTCGCGAGCGTCTGTGCGAACATCGTCGGGGCCACTGGGGCTGTGTGACCGTGCTGCGCGGTCGCGCTGGCGGGCCATCCGATCAGACTCGGGTCATGTACTCGCCGGAGCGGGTGTCGACCTTCACCCGGTCGCCCGGATTGATGAACAGCGGAACCTGGATGATCTTGCCGGTCTCGAGTGTGGCCGGCTTGCGGGCACCGCTGACTCGGTCGCCCTGGATGCCAGGCTCAGTGTCGGTGATGCTCAGCTCTACGGACGGCGCGATCTCGACGGTGATGATCTCACCGTTGTAGAACGCAATTTGCGCCACCGAGTTCTCGACCATGTAATCGGCTGCGTCGCCGAGCGCCGTCGGTGCGACGTTCTCCTGGTCGTATGTCTCTTGGTCCATGAACACGTACATATCGCCGTCGCGGTACAGGAACTGCATGTCCTTCTTGTCGAGCAACGCCTGCTCGACGCGCACACCGGCGTTGAAAGTCTTGTCGATCACGGCGCCGTTGCGCAGGTTGCGCAACTTGGAGCGAACGAACGCACCGCCCTTGCCCGGCTTGACGTGCTGGAACTCGACAACTTGGTACAGGACCTTGTCGATTTCCAGCGTGATGCCGTTCTTCAGATCGTTGGTGGAGATGGCGGGCACGGTGAATCCTTCGGAGATGACGTGAGTACGCGGCATCCTGCACTGGTGACAACCACCAGGTCTTCTACTCGAATGCCGCCGAAACCTTCACGATAGACGCCAGGCTCCACGGTCACTACGTCGCCGGCCTGCAATGTGGCCTCGCCAGCCCGATTGACGAAGGGGTCCTCATGGATCATCAGGCCGACGCCGTGGCCCGTTCCATGCGTGAACCAGTCGCCGTAACCGGCGTCGGTGATGATGTCGCGGCACACTGCGTCGAGCGCTTTGGTGGTCAGTCCGGGGGCGACAGCGGCGACTCCGGCCATCTGCGCAACGAGCACCAGCTCGTACAGCTCGCGCTGCAGGGCGGACGGAGTGCCGACGATGAAACTGCGAGTCATGTCGCTGTGGTAGCCATCGACGAGCGCACCCACGTCGATGATGACCGTGTGGCCCGGTTCGATGAGCGTATCGGTGGGGCGATGGTGCGGCAGAGCAGCATTCTTCGGGCCGGTGGCGACAATCGTCTCGTAGCTCGGCCCGACGGCACCAAGCTCGCGCATGCGGATCTCCAGCTGGTTGCGAACCTGGGCTTCGGTGAGACCGCTGCCGAGCATCGGAGCGACAGCGGCGAGCGCTTCGTCGGCGATGCGGCAGGCGGTTGCCATTGCTTCGATCTCGGCGTCGTCCTTGGTGCGCCGTTCGAGCTCCACCAGGCCCGACGTCGGTGTCAGCGCCGTCCCGAACGCGGTCGACCAGCTGGCGTGCTGCTGGAAGCTGACGTGGGCAGCCTCGAAGCCGGTGATTCGGTACTGCTGAGTCGCAGTTGCGAGTTGGGCCTGCGTGGCCGCTCCCGTGGCACCGACGAGCACCTCCCCAACAACGCCGGCCGCAGCCATTTGGCGTGCTGCCTGTTCGCCATAGCGACCATCGGTGACCAGCGTCAGTTGGTCGGGGCCGAGCACGACCCAGCCGTTCGAACCGGCGAACCCGGTGAGCCAGCGGATGTTCGTGAGGTCGCTGATCAGCAACGCCTCTGCGGCCGATACTGCAACGCGACTTCGAAGACGATCGACGCGATTCATCCCGCCAACTTGGCAGCGACCGCCTGCACGGCCAGCTCGTAGCCCTGGATACCCAGCCCCATGATCGAGCCCGTTGCCACCGGCGCGACCACGCTTGTGTGGCGCCACGGCTCGCGGGCGTTGGGGTTGGAGATGTGCACCTCGATGATCGGGCCGTCGAAGGCTGCCAATGCATCGTGAATGGCCCAGGCGTAGTGAGTGAAGGCGCCGGGGTTGATGATGATGGCTGCGGCGCAATCACGTGCCGCATGGATGGCATCGACGAGCGCACCCTCGTGATTGGTCTGCAGCGCCTCGACCGTGTGGCCGTGAGTCGCGGCGGCTGCGGTCACCGCGGCAACGTAGTCGTCGAGGGTGGCGCTGCCGTAGATGTGCGGCTCGCGCTGGCCGAGCAGGTTCAGGTTTGGTCCGTGCAGGAGGGCGATGATGGCCACAGCCCTATCGTGCCACGCCCGCCTGCCATGTGGCTCGATCAATGCAATACAGCACGTGTCGTTGACCATGCCAGCCCGGAGTCATCGGGTGGTCGAACTCTCTCGCCGGGTCGAGGCGGAGCCCAATCTTTTGCATCACGCGCTGCGACCTGAGGTTCATCGTGGTGGTGAAGCTGACGATCTCGTCGTTGGGCAGGGCGACGTTCTCGAAGCCGAATCCCAGCGCCGCGGCCGCCGCTTCGGGCGCAAAGCCGAGACCCCAGTGCTGCTTGGCCAGCCGCCAGCCGACTTCCACGCACGGCGTCATCCCCTCCACCACGAAGCCGGGCGCCGCCAGTCCGACGAAACCGATGAACTGGCCGGTGTCGCAGCGCTCGACGGCCCAGAGGCCGAACCCTCGCAACTCCCATCCCGCCGCCATGCGATCGACCATTTCATCGCTTTGCAGCGCCGTCAGCACGGAAGGGAAGTGCTCCATTACGTCCGCATCTGCGTTGAGCAGGCCGTACGGAACCTTGTCGGTCTGGCGCCACTCTCGCAGCAGCAATCGCCCGGTTCGAATCTGCGGAATCATGTCGCTCGCCCTAACGCATCTCGGCGAGGGCAGCGAGGGCAGCCTCGGCTCGCACATCAGCGACGACTTCGACACCGCTCGGACCATCGAGGACGAAGGTCAACTCTCCATCGAGCACCTTCTTGTCTCGCGACATCAGCTCGACCATCCGCTGCGGCGACAGCCCGTCGGGCAGCGCTGTGTCGAGCTCGTAGGCACCGCCCACGACATCGTAGTGCTGCTGCACTCGCTCGGCCGAGATGCGGCCCAAATGGTGCGCCAAGTGAGCTGCGTAGATCAACCCGATACCGACCGCCTCGCCGTGGGCGATTGCGTAACCCGTCTCGATCTCCAGCGCATGGGCCAGTGTGTGGCCGTAGTTGAGCAAGGCCCTCCGGCCGCCTTCACGCTCATCGCCTGCCACCACCTCGGACTTGATCTGCACGCAACGAGCAATGCGTTCCGCCTCGCCCATCGACAGCAGATCGTCACCGGTCAAGAAGTGGTACTTCGCCATCTCACCCCGGCCGCAGCGCAGTTCTCGCGGTGGCAGCGTGCTGAGCGCGTCGAGGTCGCAGATCACTCCACTTGGCTGCCAGTACGCCCCCACCAGGTTCTTGCCCTCTGTCAGGTTGACCCCGGTCTTGCCCCCGATGGCCGCATCGATCATGCCGACCAGCGTGGTACTGACATGCACGACTGCAACGCCTCGGTGCCAAGATGCCGCTGCGAAACCGGCGACATCGGTCACCATTCCCCCGCCGACGCCGATGACCACGTCATTGCGCGTCAGACCCATGCGGGCAAAGCCGTGGCAGAGCGACTCGATCGTGGCGAGGGACTTGTGCTGCTCGCCATCGCCGATCTCGAACCGCTCGAACGGCAACCCCGGGTCGACCTCGAGTGGCACGCCAGCCTGGGTGACCACAGCTACTCGACGAGCAGTGCGAGGCAGTAGCGCTGCCAGCTCGCTGCGGGCGCCATTGCCGACCAGCACGTCGTAGCTACGATCGCCCAACTGGACGCGAACGGTGATCATCGCAAGACCGCCTCGACCACATCGCTGACCGAACGGTTGTCGACCAGCACGATTGCATCCGCCACTTCGCGGTAGAGGGCTTCGCGCTCGTCGAACATGCGCTGCAAGGTACCGGCCGCATCGCCATCCAGCAGCGGGCGATGCCCGCCACCCCTCACGCGGTCGAGCAAGGTCGCCGGATCGGCGCACAGCCACACCACTTTCGCGCCGGATGATTTCAGCGCCTGACGGTTGGTTTCGCTGAGTACCACTCCCCCGGCCCCTGCGATCACCAGCGGCTCGACAGACGCAAGCGCCTCCAGCAGCACCTCGGTCTCCAGCGCTCGGAATGCGGCCTCGCCGTCGTCGGCGAAGATCTCGCGAACGGTGCGGCCCTGCCGGCTCTCGATGATGGCGTCGCTATCGAACACTCGACGGCCCAGCCGATCGGCGACCACCCGTGCCACGGTCGTCTTCCCGACCCCCATCAATCCGACGAACACCAGGTGCTCGTCAACCCTGATCACGGCCATTCTTTCACGGCAGCGTCGCCTTGAACGACTCGGCGTTGCGCACGAACTCGCTGATGCTGTCGCCACCAAACTTGCGGCTGGCCTCCGTGGCCAGCACGAGCGCGACCATCGTCTCGGCGACCACAGCGCACGCAGGGACAGCCGTGACGTCCGTGCGTTCCTTGAAGCTCACCGTCGCCTCCTTGGTCACCACATCGACCGTTTTCAACGTCGGCCGGTTGAGCGTGGCCAGCGGCTTCATCGCTGCCCGCACCACCAGCAATTCGCCCGTGGTGATGCCGCCCTCGGTGCCGCCGGCGAGTGAGCTCTCGCGGCGATAGTCGCCGGTGCCGTTGTTGAGCGAGGGGTCCCACACGATGGCGTCATGAGCGTTACTGCCCCGACGGCCCGCGACCTCGAAGCCATCACCGATCTCGACGCCCTTGACGGCCTGGATGCTCATCACTGCCTGCGCCAACGCTGCATCGATCTTGCGATCCCAGTGCACGTGGCTGCCAAGACCGACCGGCACGCCGTAACCCAGGACCTCGACGACGCCACCGAGGGAGTCGCCGTCCTTGGCCGCGGCCTTGACTTCCTCGATCATCGCCAGCGAGGCTGCGGCATCGAAGCAGCGAACCTCATCGGCATCGACCTCTGCCAGGTCCGCAGGTAGCGGGCGTAGTCCCGCAGTGGCACGTGCGGCACCCATCTGGATGACGTGTGAAATGATCGATACACCCAACTCGGCCAGTAGCTTCTTGGCAACCGCACCTGCGGCCACTCGGGCTGCGGTCTCGCGCGCCGAGGCTCGTTCCAGCACATCGCGCGCATCGGTGAAGCCATACTTCTGCATACCGACGAGGTCGGCATGGCCGGGGCGAACCGACGTCAACGGATCCTTCGTCACACCGGGCGCTGGAGACATCTCTTCATGCCACTTGTCGCTACGAAACCACTCACTGTTCTTGATCTCGATGGCCAGCGGCGAGCCCAGCGTGCGACCATGCCGAACGCCGCCAACAAGGGTCAGTTCGTCCATCTCGAACCGTTGACGCGGCCCGCGTCCGTAACCCAACCGACGTCGAGCAAGCTCGGGCTGAATGTCCTCGACGGTCAGCGACAACCCGGCGGGAAGACCCTCGATGATGACGACAAGCGCTTGCCCGTGCGATTCGCCGGCGGTCAGGTAACGAAGCATTCTTGGCAGGCTACTGGCGCGCTACTGACGGCGCGCAGCCAGTTCTTGCTCTGCGGCGGCGGCCATCACCGCTGCGTCGGGAAGCAGCCCGTGCCACAGCTGCTGTTGCAGCGCAGCTTGGTGAACCAGCATCCCCATGCCCTCCACCACTGTCGCCCCCGCAGAGCGAGCGGCGCGCAGCAACGCTGTGTCGCGGGGGTGGTACACGATGTCTGCCACCACTTGTCCTGCGTGCAGCCTCGACGGGTCGCACGGCAGCTCGTCGCCGCCCATGCCAACCGACGTCGCGTTGACCACGATGTGGGCGGCACCCACGTCGGCGAGCATGCCGACAATGCCGGCTGCACCCGCCAGCATGGCTGCCTCCTCCGCGGACGCGGCGGTGCGGTTGATGACTGCCACACGTACTGCGCCAGCACGCCCCAGCGCATCGATGATCGAGCGTGCCGCGGCGCCGGCACCCAACACGCACACCGTGCGGTCGACAACCGCCACTCCGGCTGCCGCGAGCGACGCAACGAAGCCGGCGCCGTCGGTGCTGTATCCCTTCAACGACCCATCGGCCTGGGGCACCACCGTGTTGACGCTGCGCAGTGCTGCGGCGGCCGGGTCGAGCGAATCAACGGCGCTCGCCACCGCTTCCTTGTGCGGCATGGTGACGGACAGACCACTGAGGCGGAGCGTCCGCATTGCGTCGAGGGCCGCCTGTGCCTCCCCGTGCGAGACATCGAACGCTGTGTACACCCAGTCGAGACCCAGCTGCGCAAACGCCGCGTTGTGGAGCGCTGGCGAAAGGCTGTGGCGCACTGGGCTGCCGATGACCGCTGCGACTCGTGTGGCGCCAGTGATCACAGCAGATCCTTCTCGCGAGCGAGCTCGATGTTCGCCTCGTGCTGCTCCAACGTGGCCGAGAATGCATGCCGTCCGTCCTCGTCGGCCAGCACGTAGTACAGGTACAGGCATGGAGCACCCTTTGGCAGCCCGACGCAGATCGGGTCGCCCAGCGAGGGGTTGGTCACTGGATTGAGGGCCGCCTCGATGCTGGCGCGGCCAGGGTTGGCAATCGGAGTAGGCGGCAGACCCGTGTGCAGATACGTGTTGTACGGCGTGTCGAGTGCCTTCACCTCGCTGAACGAGAGCGACGGGTCTTGGCCGTAGAACAGCGCAGCGTCGATACCGAGCGGCATACCCAAGAAGAGGCGGTTATAGATGACGCGAGCGATCTTCGCCCGATCTTCTGGGACTCGCGCCTCACGCTCGATCAGGCTGGCGACGATGAGTATCTGGTAGGGGTTCATAGCCACCAGCTGGGAGCGTTCCTCGATGTTCTCTTGGCGTCCGACGCGTTCCATCAGCTGTACCATGCGATCGATCATTTGGCCGGCGCTCTCACCGTTGGACACCTGATAGGTGTCGGGGAACAGCAGGCCTTCCAGGCTGTTGGTGCCTTCCGGCGACCACACCGAGCGAATGGTGCCGTTAGTTGCAGCGATGTTGAAATCGATTGCCGACAGGCGCGGCACCTTCTCCTCCAACCGACGCCCCATTCTCTCGAACGTGTAGCCCTCCGGGAAGGTGACCTTCGTGAACGTCTCCGATGGAGGCGTGCGAAGAATCCGCATGATGTTGCCCATGTGGTCGTCGGGTCGAATTCGGAAGTAGCCGGGAATCAGCTCCAACCCGTCGTGCCGCTCGACGTACCAGCGGAACACCGACGCGCTCTCCACCAACCCTTCGAGGTGCAGCCGTTCGCTGACCGTCGCCAAGGTGTCGTCGGCGCTGACGGTGAAGGTGATAGGAGCACCGGGGTCGCCCTTCGGATTCACCTGTTGGCTGTACCACAGGCCGGCGACGCCGACAGCGACGACGCCTGCCAGGCCGAGATAGCACAGCAGCCACATGACCCACTTGAACGGCCGACGCTGGCGACGCGGGCGTTCCACCACGAGCGCATCGGTGACGTCAGCGTCGTCCCACGGGTCTCGGTGCCACGACCTGTCGTCGACGTAGGTCATCGATCAGAACCTGTCACTGCTGCGCCGCCCGCGAATCCAGCCATGTCTGCAGGATCACCGCCGCGGCCACCTTGTCGACCAGCTTGCGGCGGGCCTGCGCGCTGATACCTGCCTCGATCAGCGCCCTGTCCGCGGTGACCGTGGTACGGCGCTCGTCGAAGGTGATGACCGGCACGCCCACCACCGTAGCCAAGGCCCGCGCTTCAGCGATGGCAGCCCTCGCCTGCGGTCCCGAGCTGCCATTCATGTTGAGCGGCAGCCCAACCACGAGCAACTCGACCTCTTCCTCAATTGCGAGTTGCCGAATGGCTTCGTGGTCGCGCCGCGGGGAACCCGAGCGCTGAATCATCGTCAACGGCGATGCGATAGTGCCTGACCGGTCGCTGATCGCGATGCCGATGCGCTTGGAGCCGAGGTCGATGCCGAGCGCGCGCATGCTCAGCCGGTAGCAGCCTTCGAGGCCGCGACCGCAGCCAGGCCCATGGCCTCGTCGAGACCCTCTGGGTTTTTGCCGCCAGCAGTCGCGATGTCGCCCTTGCCTCCGCCTCCACCACCAACGGCCCTCGCCGCGTCCTTGATCAGGTCGCCGGCAACGATGCCGGATGCCGGCGTGACAGCCGCAACCAGCGACACGCCGCCCGTGTCGCTGACACCGCCGAGTACGACGATTTCAACGCCGACCTGCTGGCGGATCGCCACTGCGAGGTCGCGAAGGTCAACGGGGCTCATGCCGTCAATGCGAGTGACGACGCGACCATTCACGGCGCTCGCAGCGAACTCGCTGGCGCGCCCCGTCGCGACCTTGCTGCGCAGCACCCTGAGTTCGTCGGTGAGCGACCGGATCTCGTCGAGCCGGCGTTGTACGCCGACTACGAGTTCGTCGGCCGGGCTACCCACCAAGCGAGCGGCTTCCGCAACTGCGGCGCTGTCGCGCTGGAGCAGCTTGACGGTGTTCTCGCCAGTGGTGGCTTCGATACGGCGCAGGTTGCTACCGATGCTGCTCTCGTTGATCACCTTGATGGTGCCGATGTCGCCGGCCGCCCGTACATGAGTGCCACCGCACAGTTCGATGGAGCTACCGACTTCCAACACCCGCACGACGTCGCCGTACTTGTCGCCGAAGAACGCAATGGCCCCGAGTGCGGTGGCTTCGTCCTTGGTGGTTTCGTAAGCGCGAGCCGGCGCGTTCGCCAGTGTCTCGCTGTTGGCAATGTCTTCGATCCGGCGAATTTCGTCGGCCGTCACTGCCTCATAGTGGCTGAAGTCGAACCGCAGTCGCTCGGGCCCGACCAGCGAGCCTGCCTGCTTGACGTGCTCACCCAGGACCTTGCGCAGGGCATGGTGTAGTAAGTGAGTTCCGGTGTGGTTGCGACGGATCGCGTCGCGACGAGCGACGTCGATAGCCGCCGTGGCACTGTCGCCTACAATGATCTCACCACTGTCGATGTGGGCGATGTGTCGGCGCAGACCGGGCAGTGCATACGTGGTGTCGAGCACGCTGGCGATGCCGCCGTCGGTACGAATGGAGCCCGTGTCGCCCACCTGGCCACCGGCTTCGGCGTAGAACGGAGTGCGATCGAGAAAGATTTCGACGGTCTCGGTGCCGTCGTCGAGCGTGTCGCCCGGCAGCACAGCCACGACCGTCGATTGCGAGGCCTCGTCGCTGTACCCGACGAACTCGGTGATGCCGTGCTGCTCGACAACCTCCCGGTAGCCGTCGAGGCGATCGCCGTCAGTGGCGGTGCCCTTGCGACCGGACTTGGCCCGCTCGCGCTGGCTCCTCATTTCCACTTCGAAGCCGGCGTTGTCGACGGCTACGCCTCGCTCGCCGGCAATCTCCTGCGTCAGTTCCAGCGGGAAACCGTAAGTGTCGTGTAACAAGAAGGCGATGCTGCCGGGCAGAGAATCAGTGTGAGTGGTGAGCTCGTCCTCGAGGATGACCAGCCCGGTCTTCAGTGTCTGACGGAAGCGCTCTTCCTCACGGGTGAGTACATTGGTGATGAAGTCGCGGTTGGTTTCCACGTCGGGGTAGGCGTTGCCCATCACATCGACAGCGGTGTTGACCAGCGTGGGCATGACCAGCTTCTCGGTGCCCAACAGGTACGCGTAACGGACAGCGCGACGGATGATTCGCCGCAGAACGTATCCGCGGTTCTCGTTGCTGGGGAACACGCCATCGCTGACCAACATTGCGGCCGAACGAGCATGCTCGGCCAGCACCCGCATGGCAAAGCTGTCGCGATCCTCATAGTCACCGGCGCGATAGCTGCGCCCGGTGAGGCTGCAGGCCTGGTCGATGAGCGGCTGCATGAGCGTGGTTTCCCACACGGCGTCCACGCCCTGCAGCAGGCACAACATGCGCTCGAGACCGAGCCCGGTATCGATGGAGGGCTTGGGGAGCAGCGTGCGACTGCCATCGGGAGCCTGGTTGTACTGCATGAACACCAGGTTCCAGAACTCCATGTAGCGGTCGCCATGTGTGTCCACCAGCGGGCCGCCCGCAGGGCCGAACGCAGGACCACGGTCGATATGGATCTCGCTGCACGGGCCGCACGGCCCGGCGTCGCCCATCTGCCAGAAGTTGTCCTTGTCGCCGAGCCGCTGAATGCGGTTCATCGGCACGCCGACCTGTTCGTGCCAGATGGCCTCGGCCTCATCGTCGCTCTCATGGACGGTGATCCACAAACGGTCGCCGTCGAGCCCGAACGTCTCGGTGGTCAGCTCCCAGCTCCACGGAATGATCTCGTTCTTGAAGTAGTCACCAAAGCTGAAGTTGCCCAGCATCTCGAAGAAGACAAGGTGGCGTTTGGTGCGGCCGACGTCGTCGAGGTCGTTGTGCTTGCCGCCGGCGCGGGCGCACTTCTGCGAGCTGACGGCGCGGCTGAAGGGCGGCACTTCATCACCGACGAAGTAGGGCTTGAACGGCACCATGCCAGCCACCGTGAACAGCACTGTAGGGTCGTGCGGGATCAGGCTGGCCGAGGGAACGACTGCGTGACCCTTTTCTGCGAAATAGTCGAGGAAAGCGGTTCGAAGCTGATCGGCGGTTTGCGGTGGCGTACCCATGGTTCGCCAAGCCTACCGAGCACGTTGTTTCTGGCACTGTGTATTGAAGGACCGCGTGTTGCTAGCGTCGCCGCCGATGCCCAACGACAGTGTGCCGATCGACACCCACGAATGGATCAGTTTCGAAGACGACCACACCCGCCGCACGTGGGTATTCGACGCGACGTTTCTGCGGAGTCGGTGGAGCTGCATCTTCGGCAACGGCTGCCAGGGTGTGCTCGACGAGGACGCCACCGAGTTGTCGCAAGGCTGCTGTAGCTACGGCGCGCACTTCATCGACGAGGCAGACGTGCAGACCGTTGTCGAGTCATCGGCCCGACTGAGCAAGCGGCACTGGCAGTTCAAGAGGAAGGGCAAGGCCGGTGGCATCTTCGACGTCGTCGACGGTGTGACCACCACGCGTCTGGTCGACGATGCATGCATCTTCCTCAACCGCCCCGGGTTCGAAGGCGGTACTGGGTGTGCCCTCCACATCGCAGCACTCGAGGTTGGCGAACGCCCGATGGACTGGAAGCCCGATGTGTGCTGGCAGCTACCGCTGCGGCTGGAGGAGACCACCGACGATCACGGCTACGTGACGTCGACGCTGCGCGAGTGGAAGCGACGCGACTGGGGCCCCGGCGGTGCCGAATTCCACTGGTGGTGCACGGAGACCGACGAAGCGTTCGTCGGTGGTGTGCCCACCTATCAGTACCTGCGCGACGAGATCATCGAGATGGTCGGCGCCGAGGCACACGCAAAAATGGTCAAGCTGCTAGAGCGCCCGAAGTGGACCCCGCTCCCCCACCCCGCGACCCGCAAGTAGCGGGAAGCCCCCGCACCCCCTCAAACCGCTCCCACGCCCACGCCCACGCCCACGGCAACGCTCAGTGGCACACCACAGAGGTACGTGCGATTGGGGTGTGCCGTAGAAAGAGCCAAACCCGCCGAGATACCTCTGTGGCACACCACAGAGCTACGTGCGTTTGAGGTGTGCCGCAGACATGGGTGGCCTGGTCGTCGTTGAGTGGGGCTGTGGGGCGACAAAGACCCGGCTGCACGGATTCCATGGTGCGGTGATTGACTGCGTCGTATGGCACGAGACCCTTTCTCATCGACCATCGAGGAATCAACCCTCCAATTTTGCTCCGCCGATACGAGCAGGTCAGCGACCAACTCGCTGGCCTCGGCCCGACAGCCCGCTGCGCTCAACCCACCGCCGGAGCCCTCATCGGCTTTGACGGTTTCACGCTGAAGCGGCCGTATCACTTCGTCGTAGAACGCGGCACCAATCGGCAACGTGTTGGAGCCTTCGTGCATCGCACGCTGTACCTGCCGGCCATCGATTGCGAGACCGTGCACGGTCTGGCCGTGACATCACCCACGCGGACTCTGATCGATCTGGCTACCACATGCACGCCCGAGGTGCTCACTGCGGCGCTGGATGGCGCACTGCGCGACCGTCTGACCACGGAGGAGTTTCTGCACCGAAGGATCGTCGAACTCCGCAGCCGCGGTCGCTATGGCATCCCCAAACTGCTGGCCGTCATCGAAGGAGTCGAAGCAACCCGTGGCGGGCACTCGTGGCTCGAACGGCGTTACCTCGAATTGATTGCGACGGCAGGCCTGCCGCGCCCCGACACGCAGGCCATCGTCGCAAAGCGGGACGACAGGCTCATCCGAGTGGACTGCAGGTTCCCCGGCACACGGCTCATCGTCGAGTTGCTCGGCTACCGCTACCACCGGACCGAACTGCAGATGCTGCACGACGCAGAACGCATCAATCGCCTGCAGTTCGACGGATTCATGGTGGTGCAGTTCACGTACAGCCAAGTGGTGCAGAAGCCCGAGCAGGTCGTCGCCGACTCATTGGAGGCGCTGGCATTGACTATCTGAAACTGGTCTGTGGCACACCACAGAAGCAGGTGCGTCTGTGGTGTGCATCAAATATCGCTCATGCGAGCCGGCAGCCGCCGCGTCGCCTCAGTCCTATGGGCAGTGAGGCAGTTCAGCTGGACTTCTTGTTGGACTTGCGACGCTCTTCGAGGCCGAGGTGGCGCTTGCGAATGCGGATGTACTTCGGCGTCACTTCCACCAGCTCGTCGCCGGCGATCCATTCGATCGCGGTCTCGAGGGTGTGGATCTTCGGTGCCGGCAGCTTCACCGCATCGTCGTGGCTGTGAGTACGGATGTTGTTCTTCTCCTTGGCACGGACTGCGTTGATGACCATTTCGTCTTCACGCGAGCACTCACCGACAACCATGCCTTCGTACACGGTCTCACCGGGGTGCACGAAGAAGCCGCCGCTGAGCTGCAGCTTGTCCAGCGCGTAACCGGTGGTGACGCCCATGCGGTCGGACACCATTGCGCCACCACGGCTGTCGGGCATCTCGCCCGCCCACGGCATCCAGCCCATGTGGTGCTGGTGCAAGAGGGCCGTGCCGCGGGTGGCGGTCATCAGCAACGAACGGAAGCCGATGAGCCCACGGCTGGGGCACTCGAAGGTGACGATGGTGCGGCCGGCGTCGCCGGTGCGCAGGTCGGTGATGCGGCCCTTACGAGGCGCCAGTTCCTGCGTGATGGTGCCGACATGCTCGTCGGGGACGTCGCAGACGCCCCGTTCCTGCGGCTCGAACTTCTTGCCGTTGACTTCCTTCGTGATGACCTCGGGGCGGCTGACCTGCAGCTCATAACCCTCACGGCGCATCGACTCGATGAGGACGGCCAATTGCAGCTCGCCACGGCCAGCCACTTCGATGACGTCGGGTGTACCTGTCTCGAACAGCTTGATGGAGACATTGCCCAACAGTTCCTTGTTGAGCCGGTCGATGAGGTGACGGCTGGTGAGGTACTTGCCGTCCTTACCGGCCATCGGCGAGGTGTTGACGCCGAAGGTCATGCGCAGCACGGGCTCGTCGACAACAAGGCGGGGCAGCGCGATGGGGTCGATGACAGAGGCGATGGTGTCACCAATCTCGACTTCGGGGAAACCGGCGACGACGAACAGGTCGCCGGCGCTGAGCTCCTCGACTTCGTTGCGGCTGACGCCTTCGAACGCCATCAGTTGGGAAAGGCGGCGCTTCAACGGCGGTTGGCCCTCCAGGAACTCCTCCTCCAGCAACGCGACGGTCTCACCGCGCTTCATCACACCGTTGACCACGCGACCAATGGCCAAACGGCCAAGGTATTCACTGGCATCGAGCTGGGTGACCATGGCCTGCAACGGCGCATCGATATCGCCTTCCGGAGCCGGGATGGCCTCCAGAATGGTGTCGAGCAGCGGCCCCAGGTCGGCGTCGTCTTCGGGGTAGCCGATGCCGCGAATGGCCTTGCCCTCGCGAGCAATGGCCGAAATGATCTCGAAGTCGATGTGCTCATCGCCGGCATCGAGGTCGATGAACAGCTGGTAGACCTCGTCGATGACTTCCTCGGCGCGGGCATCTTGGCGGTCGACCTTGTTGATGATCACAATGGCCGGCAGGTTGCGGGCAAGTGCCTTCTGCAGCACGTAGCGGGTCTGGGGCAGCGGGCCCTCGGCGGCGTCGACCAGTAGCAACACACCATCCACCATCGTGAGAGCACGCTCTACTTCACCACCGAAGTCGGCGTGGCCGGGCGTGTCGACCAGGTTGATCTTGGTGCCCTTCCACGTGATGGAAGCGGCCTTGGCGAGAATGGTGATGCCGCGTTCGCGCTCCTGGTCGTTGGAGTCCATGACTCGATCGACGACTGCCTGGTGCGCAGCGAAGGTGCCAGTGGCACGCAACAATGCGTCGACCAGGGTGGTCTTGCCGTGGTCGACGTGAGCGACCAGAGCGACGTTGCGAATTTGGGAGGTTTTCAGCGAGGACATACGAGCCAGGGTTCTTGATGAGGACCAGGCTCGGTAGCCGCGCAGTGAGAATCAGTCGTCGGACTCGTCGTCGTCTTCGTCGAAGGTGACACCGTACTTCTCCGCCAACGCGGCGTACTCATCATCTTCAGTGCTTGGACGCTGATCGCTGCCGCCGAACCCCAGATCGAATGCGCTGGGACCAGCCTGCTTGAGTTTCCGTGCTTCTTCGAAGCGACGGTGACGACCCTTCTTCACAGTAGGGCTCCCGAACCTAGAGAGTTGACATTGGGATTCACTCTATCGGCTGTCTGTTCGATTGAGCGGGACCGGTAAGGTTCTCGGCGCGTATGGTGGCGTTCATGGCCAGCTCACAGCCCGAATGGTGGAAAACCGCCGTCGTCTACCAAGTGTATCCTCGGTCGTTTGCCGAATCGGCCTCCGCGATCGGCCCTACCCCGGGCGTGGGCACGCTGACAGGCCTGACCGAACGTCTTGATTACCTTGCGTGGCTCGGGGTCGACGCATTGTGGCTTTCGCCCATCTGTCGCTCGCCGATGGCCGACTTCGGGTACGACATCAGCGACTTCTGCGCGGTCGATCCGACGTTCGGGACGTTGGCCGACTTCGACGAACTGCTGGTACAGGCACACGCACGCGGTATCCGGCTGATTCTGGATTGGGTGCCTAACCACACCAGCGATCAGCACGAGTGGTTCCAGGAGAGCCGACGCAACCGCACCAACCCGAAGGCTGACTGGTACGTATGGCGAGATGAACCGGCAAACAATTGGCTGGCATCGTTCCCCAGGGGCGAGTCGGCGTGGGAGTTCGACGAAGCCCGCAGCCAGTACTACCTGCGTTGCTTTCTCCGCGAACAGCCCGACCTGAACTGGGACAACCCACAGGTGGAGGCAGCGATGCATGGCACGCTGCGGTTCTGGTTGGACCGCGGCGTCGACGGCTTCCGCATGGATGTCGTGCACCTGCTGGGCAAGGATCTTGCGCTTGACGATCCACCAATCTGCCAGGAGAAGGTGTGGGGGCATGTGCCCTACAACGACCAGCCGATCACTCACGAACGGCTGCGCCGTATCCGCCGAGTGCTTGACGAGTACCGCGACACCGATGGCCGCGACCGCGCCAGCGTCGGTGAGGTGTACCTGTTGGATGAGGCTGCCATGGCCGACTACTACGGCGACGGCGACGAACTCCATCTCAGCTTCAACTTCAAATTCCTGTGGGCACCATTCGACCCGGCCGAGCTGGCCATCCGCATCCATGCGACAGTCGCGTTGCTCGCCGAGCGCGGGGCGTGGCCCACCTGGGTGCTCTCCAACCACGACGTGCCTCGCCATCGCCAGCGTTACGGCGGCGGAGAACTGGAGGCCCGCATGGCCGCAATCATGCTGCTCACCCTTCCCGGCACGCCATTCATGTATCAGGGGGAAGAGCTCGGCCTGGTCGATGCCGACGTGCCGGCCGAACGTGTGGTCGATCCGGGGCTGCGCGACGGGTGTCGGGCGCCGATTCCGTGGGACTCGTCGGACCTTCATGGATGGACAGCCGATCCGTGGTTGCCGTTCCCACCGGAAGCCGAAGTTCGCAATGTCGAGCGGCAACTGGGCGATTCCGGTTCGATCCTGCACTTCTATCGAAGGATGCTGGCGCTGAGGTCGTCCACGCCGGCACTACAGGGTGGAATCGGCGCGTCTGAGTTCCAGTTGCTGAAGGGCACCCCCGGCTTGCTGGCGTGGGCACGCAGCGATGGCAGCCAGATGTGGTTCACCTACATCAATCCGACATCAGTTCCGCAAGGCGACCGTGGCGAGATGGAAGGGGCCACCGTCGTGCTGAGCACGGACGCGTCGCTGGAAGGCTCCGTTGTCAGCGGCGCGCTGCCCGCCCGCGTCGCCTTCGTGGCACGAAGAGATGGCACGATGTAGCCCATGGGTCGTGTCGTAGCTGTTCTCAATCAGAAGGGCGGGGTTGGTAAAACCACCGTCACCCTCGGTCTCGCCTCCGCCGCGGCCGCTGCCGGGCACCGTGTGCTCGTGGTCGATCTCGACCCGCAGGCGTCCAGTACCTGGGTGCTGGGTATTGATCCAGCGACCGTCGAGGTGTCGTCGGCCGACGTGCTCAGCCGCACTCCGGCCAGCAAGGCAATGGTGCCCTCTGCGTGGGGCGGTGAAGTGTGGGTCATCCCTGCCTCGCAGAAGCTGCTCAGCCGCGACCATGGCGGCAACCCGACGCGACTTCGCGATGCGCTCGCCGAGGTCAGCGACCAGTTTCATGCCGTCATCATCGACTGCCCGCCGTCGCTTGGTTCGCTGAGTGCGAGTGGCCTGTCGGCCGCCAGTCACGCAGTGATCGTGGTCGAGCCGTCCGCACTTGGTCTGCGTGGCATTGGCGCCGTGGCCGATCTTGTCGACGAAGTGTGGGATGCACACAACCCCGACCTGGAACTGTCCGGTGTCATCGTCAACAAGGTGCCAGCCGTCAGCAGCGAAGCCGAACGGCGCTACGAGGAATTGACCCGCATCGTCGGCAAGCGTGCCATTTGGCAGCCGGTCATCCCCCAGCGAGTGATCATCAATCAGGCCATCGGCGATCGCCGCCCGATCCACACCTACGGCATGCGCAGCATTGAGGTCTCGGAAGCCTTCGACAAGTTGTGGGCGAAGCTGCGACGCATCACCAAGCCGTAGCTACAGCTCGGCGATCTCCGTCTCGTCCGGCTCGATCATTGGCTCGGCGACTTCTTCAGCGACAACGGCTTCGATCGCCGGGCTTTCCGGCGGCGTCACGTCGATCAGGCTGAGCCCGCCGCGGCCGTCAAAGGTCAGCGCCGCGCGGCCGGCAACGAGTTTGCGAATGCCCTCGCCGAGGAACTCGCCCCGCCACCCCATGGCGAGGCGTGCATCGGCGTCGCCGCGCAGGAACGCGACGAGATCGTTACGGGTCGCGAGCAACGCAGTGTCGATCCGTCGCTGCCGCGCCACTTCACTGACCCAGGCAGACACCAGCGTGACTGCCGGGCGTAGACCGCGGTCCAGATCCTCACCGTCGCCTGCGGGCATGGACGCCTCACTGGCCTTGCCCTCCTCGACAGCCGCAAGAATCTCCTTGGCGATGACGCCACGAGTATGCCGATCATCGACGCCGCGGCATTGACTCAGCTCCGTGATCGACGTCGGTTGCTTCTGCGAGATACCCAGAATCGCGAGGTCTGGAAGCACCTGACGAACCGGTGAGTCAAGCGACATTGCGCGCCGTTCGCGCCACGCCGCCACTGCACGCGCAACTCCCCGGGCCTTGGTTTTGAGCGCCCGCACGTCCTTCAAACGCGTCCATGCCAGATCTGGTTCGGTGCCGCTGACGGGGCGAGTGCGGAGTTCCTCGCACGCGTCGGCTACCCACTGGGTGCGGCCATCGGTGGCCAACTTGGCATCCAGCTTGTCCTGCAGCTCCAGCAGATACGCAACGTCGCTGGCGGCATAGTCGCGCTGGTCGGAGCTGAGTGGGCGCCGCAACCAGTCGGTCAAGCGGTCGCCCTTCGCCGCGGTGACGCGCAACTCGCTGTGCAGTAGCGACACGAGGGAAGGCGTGCTGTAGCCAAGGAAACCCGACGCCAACTGCGTGTCGTACAGATGCAGCGGCACCGCACCAACTGCGTGGGTCAACACATCGAGGTCCTGCTGAGCGGCGTGCACCACGCACACCGATTCGCCGGCAAAGAGTTCCTTCAACGACGACAGCTCGCATGCCAGCGGATCGATGAGGACGATCTCACCGGCGCCGGCAATCTGAATCAGCGCAAGCTTCGGGAAGTAGGTGCGCTCGCGATGAAACTCGGTGTCGAGTGCGTAGCGGGGCTCCTTGAGCAATCGTTGGACGTATTCCGCGACCTCATCAGACGATTCGATCCAGCGATACGTCACAGGGGCTGGCTTCCTGCAACGACCGAACGGCCGCTGACAATCCACTCCGCCGTACCGCCGGCCACGTTGATGGCCTTGACGCCTTGCTGCGCCAAGAACTCACAGGCCCGCATGCTGCGACCACCCACCTTGCAGATCACATACGTAGGGCCATCGCCCTCGGCAGCGGGCTGGAACGCCGCCACATTTTCGGCCACCGTACCGAGAGCAACGTGAATGGCGCCAGCGACGTGACCATCTTCGTACTCGTCGGTCTCACGGACGTCGATCAGTCGTTCGCCCGCGGCCAACGCCACTTCCAGCTCTTCCACGCTGACTTCCATGATCGACATAGCGACGAACGCTACTGGGGCAGGTCACCGGGCGCGTTCACGTTCGCCAGATCTTGGGGATTTGCGGGTATCTGAAGGGTCTCCAGCTGGTCGAGGACGCCGAGCAATCGTCGCTCTCCACCGTCGAACGCCTCCCGCAAGCGGCCGAGGACACCGCGCGGCCACAGCGCGCACATCGGTTGCACTCGGTCGGTCACAGCTACCGTGATCTGCACTCCGCCAGCCGCGGCGATCAGTGCACCCACGGTGGCGGCCGAGACGTAGGCCAGGTCGCACGCAATCACGACAACGGCTGGCGCGTCGCATGCATCGAGCGCGGTGATCACTCCTCCAACGGGGCCTTCACCGGGATAGGTATCGGAGACGGACTCGACGCCCAAGGCTTCGAGTGCAGCCCGATCTCCGCCCACTGCGAACACCGGCTCACATCCCGCAGCACGTAGCACATTCGCCACACGCACCACCATGGCAACGCCGTCAACTTCGATGAGTGCTTTGTCGCGGCCCATCCGCCGGCTGGCACCGCCGCACAAAATTGCACCGGCGAACCCTGACGGCGCGACGTTGCTCAGGCAGCACCACCGGATGGGTCGAGCTGACCGAGGAACAGCGCAATCCGTTCCGCTTCGTCGTTCTCGCCAATGGCCGACGCCATCGCGCCAAGGCCTCGCAGGCAGCCGAGGAAGGGGCGGTTGGTTTCGTCGGCCCAGCGCACGTAGCCGGACCCGCGCCAGCCGTTGGCGCGCAGCGTGTCCAGGCCACGGTGATAGCCAACGCGGTAGGCCGCGTACTTCTCAATGGTGTCGGCGGCCACATCGCCAAGCGTGCACCACCCGATCAGCGAGCGTGGGTGACCAGCGACGACGGCAGCGGCCAAGGCGCGGCGATCTTCAGTTGGTGCCGCCAGGGCCCGCTGCACGGCATCACGGACCGTCGCATCTTCCGCTGGCAGGACAGTGCGGGGTGGCCCCTGGGGGGTCAGCAGGATCGGTTGGTCACTCACCCGGCCACCCTACGGCCTATGGTTCGCGCATGATCGCACTGACTCTGGATTCCGCAAAGACCATCGCCGTCGTGGTAGTCGTCGTATTTGTTGCGCTGTCGGTGATCTCTGCTCT
>Ga0105046_10000970_pt1 | contig 42687 bp, 33 predicted proteins | sample MAT03_FD_78385 | JGI IMG/M metagenome (GOLD analysis project Ga0105046, IMG submission 78385) | Freshwater microbial communities from Lake Fryxell liftoff mats and glacier meltwater in Antarctica - MAT-03 (megahit assembly) | ecosystem: Environmental > Aquatic > Freshwater > Ice > Liftoff... | reverse complement strand
GGGGGGAAGTGAAAAAAACAGGACAATGCGAAAAAGGGGTTGACGGGGAGTCGGGAATCAGTATACTGATGTGGTGGTCGGAACTGTTACGGACGTTTCCGGAGTTTGCAACATGGCGTCAGTCCGCAAGCTTGCTGAAAAACTGGGGACATCGGTCGCGACGGTGTCGAGGGCGCTGAACAACCACCCGGAGGTGAGTGACGCGACGAAGAAGCGGGTTTTGGACGCGGCCTCGCTGATGGGGTATGTGCCCAATGTGGGGAAGCGTTCGACGACGGTGATCGGGCTGGTGTATCCGGAAGATCCGGTGCGGGCCGATTACGGGGCGTTCGAATCGGCGTTGCTGGCGGGGATTCTGCGGGGGATCAACGAGCAGAAGTTTGACCTGAAGATGGTGAGCATTCAGCGCGACAAGGCGCCGGGTGAAACGTATTCACAGTTTTTCACTCGCAAGGGGTTGCGGGGGGCGATCCTGCGGTCGTTTGAGCGGACGCGGGGCGTGTGCGTGGATATTGCGAGCGAGGGCTACCCGATGGTGGTGGTGGCGGATCGCTTTGAAGAGCCGACGGTGAGCTTTGTGAACTGCGAGTCGCTGGGCGACAGCCGACGGGCGGTGGAGCACCTGTATCACCTCGGGCACCGGCGGATTGGGCTGGTGGTGCACAACGTTCCGGACACAGATCACCGTGATCGGCGGCAGGGGTATGTGCAGGCACTGGCGGAGCTTGGGCTGACGCCGGATGCGTCGCTCATTATTGAAACCGTGGCGAGCATGGAGGGCGGGGCGGGATCGATCACTCGGCTGCTGGGGCTGAGGCAGCCGCCGACGGCGGTATATCTGACTGACCCGATGGCGACTTTGGGGGCGATTCGGCGGTGCCAGGAACTGGCGATTCAACTGCCGGGCGACCTTTCGCTGGTGGGCTTTGACGACAGCGATGTTCGGCATCACGTGTGGCCGCCGATTACGGCGGTGTGTCAGGATGCCGGGATGATCGGGTACGAGGCGGCGCTGTGGCTGACGCGGCGGCTGGCGGGGAAGGGTCCGACCACTCTGCGGCTGGTTCGGCAGACGATGCTGGAAGTGAATCGAACGACGGGTGCTCCGTCCAGGAATCCGGTGCGGGTGCTTCCGGACGGGACGCGGGTGGCGCTGGATTGAGTCGTGTCTGGGCGTGTATGTGCGGCGGCGACGGCTGGCGGCAGAATCGATGCTGTAGGAGTCATGGCGATGCGAATGACGATTCGAAACTGTCAGAACAAGCGAACGGGATTCACGCTCATTGAGCTGCTGGTGGTGATTGCGATCATCGCGCTGCTGGTGGGCATTTTGCTGCCGGCGCTGGCGTCGGCGCGGGGCGCAGCGCGGGATACGAAGTGTCGCTCGAGCATGCAGCAACTGACGCTGGCGCTCAATGTGTATACGAACGATTACAAGGGCCAGTTTCCGCCGGTGCTTGACAATGCGCCCGACCAGCAGACTGGCAAGCTGAGCATGATCTGGTATGACGAGGCTCGGATCGGGGCGTATCTGCCGCAGATGGACAGCTCGAACGTGCTGGAGACCAACTCGCGGAGCAACACGGTGGGTGGCGGCATCATGGTGTGTCCGGAGCACCCTGATGGCGGGCGGTCATACACAATGAACTTCTGGGCGGCGAGCGCGGGGAGCTGGCGGCTGGTGAACGGGAAGGTGCAGTCGTTCAAGCCGGGCGTCGGGGTGATTGATCCGGGTCAGCCGTCGCGCGGGCGCGGGTTTGATCAGACGGTGGCGGATTCGAGCAAGACGATTTTGATGGGGGAGGCCTGGGGGCTGTTTGAGTCAGAGGTTGGACCCAGGACGTGGTTTACGATCGGGCAGATCGGGTCTGACGGGCGTCCGGGTCAGCGGTTTGGCGGAGGGGCGGGATTGCCGGGAGCGTCGTTCCCCGGACAGTGGCTGGGGCAGGCGCCGGAGATGGGACCGACGAGCGTGGCCGGGGCCCTCAAGTCGTACATTCCGTATTACCGGCACCCGCGGAACAAGGCCGAACCGCTTGGGAGGCGATCGGCGGCCAATCTGACATTTGTTGATGGCCATGTGGCGCAGCTGAAGTATTCTGATCTGGTGGAAGCGGACGGGTCGAGCACGCTGAAGGCGTTGTGGTCGCCGTTTGATTACCGGATCAATATTCCATAAGTCGTTGTAACCGGCGGTGGTCTCTGGCGAGATAGCCGTTGTTTTGTTTGGTTGGATCAAGGTTGTTGAAGGAGAACGAAGATGAAATCGATGGCACTTCTTGGGGCAGTGGTCGGAGCGATGCTCTCGACCTCGGCCGTGCAGGCTCAAAACCTGCTGCAAAACTCGTCGTTTGAAGTTGCGGGCGGGGCCGTGGATGGGTGGACGACGTTTGGCAACGTGTTCCGTGAAACGATTGCTCCGATCACGGGTTCATTCGGCATGAAGATGTTCGGCAACTTCACTGCGGGCCAGGTGAACTACTCGGGGATGTTCCAGGACCTGCCGGCGAGCGCCGGTCAGGAGTGGACGGTTGGCGTGACGGGGTTCAACGCGTCGTTTGATGCGATGCAGAGCGCGAACCGCGCGATTGTGAAGATCGAGTTTTATGACTTGATGGGCAACGTGCTCGCGTTCGGCGAGAGCGATGTGCTGGTGGCGGGCTCGCCGACGGGCACGCCGATTCCGGCGAGTGTGACTTCGGCCGCGCCGGCGGGGACGACGCGGGTGCGTCTGAATCTGCTGTTTGAGCAGGGTGCTGACGGGGCGGCTGGAGCGGCGTTCTTTGATGATGTGACGGCGAGCGTGCTGGGCGGCGGGGACGTGGCGGTGACGAATCCCTCGTTTGAGACAGCCGGCCCGGGCGGCGGTCCGATCGCGAACTGGTCGAACTTCAACAACGCGTTCCGGACGACCAACGGCCCGCGGACGGGCGACCACAATCTGACGCTGGCGACGGGCACGACGTCGGGTGTTTTCCAGGACTTCGCGGCGTTGCCGGGCTCGGTGTGGGAGGCCTCGGTGTGGGGTCTCAAGTCAACGTCGAGCGACCCGCTGACGCTGCCTGACTTCACGGTGCTCAACATCGAATGGCGCGATGAGGTGAACCAGCTCATCTCGAACGAGTCGGTGCTGGTGGCGGACGGCTTCACGCCTGCCGATGCGTATTCGCAGGTGACGGTCTCGGGAACGGCCCCGGCCGGAACTTCGTCAGCTCGCTATGTTCTGCTGTACTTCTCGGCAGGTGGCACGGGCACGATTCAGATGGATGACGCGTCGTTCGTGCGGATCAGCACGCCGCCGCCCCCCCCGCCGCGCGTGAACATGCTCAACAACGCGGGCTTTGAGCTTGCGCTTGGGTTTGACTTCGCGAACCAGTCGAACTGGAACGGATTCTTCGGCGGCCCGGCGGGTACGTTCCTTGAGGCCTTCAACAACACCGGCGCGATTCCTTTCGAAGGCAATCAGGCTCTCGTGACGACGATCCGCGGCAGCGCTTCGACGAGCGGCTTTAACGCCTTCACTGGCCACGTGCAGGTGGTGCCGGGCGTGATCCAGGGCACGGTCTACAACTTCTCGGTGCAAGCCCGGACGAACCCGACGCTCAACAACGGCGCTGAGTTCCGCATCGAGTGGCGCAACGCCGCCAACGCGGAAGTCGGCCGGTTTAACATGCCGATCGAGTCGATGCTGACTGGCGAGTATCAGCAGTTCATCATCACCGACACGGCGCCGGAGTCGGCGACGAAGGCGGCGGTGGTGATGGCGGTGCAGAGCTTCCTGAACAACGGGGCGACGGCCGATACGAGCGTGGCGTGGGACGATGCGCGGTTTGGCCCGGCGGTGATCACACCGTCGTGCCCGCCGGACTTCAACGGTGATGGCACGCTCGATCCGGACGATCTGGCTGACTACATCAGCGCGTTCTTCAGCCAGCCGGCGCCGATCAGCGCCGATTACAACGGCGATGGCCTGGTCGATCCCGATGATCTTGCCGACTACATCAGCGGCTATTTCGCGGGTTGCTAAACCGGTGCGGGCCGGGGAGCGATTCCCGGTCGAGCGCTGAGCATGGTTTGTCTCTCGATGACCGTTCCGAACCCCGCCGCGGACAGCCGCGGCGGGGTTGCGGTGCGGTTTGACGGATGGTTGCGAGTGTCACGGACGGGCGCCGCCTGAGAAAGCCGACTACGACGTCGATCATGTCAGCATCAGATACAGCCAAGTCGGGTAGATCGTCAGCGGGCGAGGCCGGAGTTCCGGCGGGCGCGCTGCTGGTGGTGCTCATGGCGGTGGTGTCAACGGTGGCGGTGCTGGCGTGGCCGGCGCGAACGGCGCCGGGCAGGACGATGTGGACATCGGCGCGGCTGCATTATCAGTTGTATGAGCCGATCGTGGCGGAGTGGAACCAGACGCGTGAGCCACGCGTGAACATGACGCTGATGTCTCTTGAGGCCCTTGAGAGGAGATTGCTGTCGGGGTTCTTGTCGGGGACGGGCTGCGCGGACTTGCTGGAGACGGAACGGCGGGTCGCGGCGCGGGCGTTCACTGGCCCGCTGGAGAGTGTGGGCTTTGTGGATTTGACGGATCGGCTGAAGTCTGAAGGTTTGTACGAGCAGATCAATGCGGCGTCGTTCAGCCCGTGGACTTCGCGTGGCCGGATCTTCGGCCTGCCGCATGATGTTCACCCGGTGATGCTGGGGTATCGGGCGGACCTGGTGGAGGCGGCGGGGATTGATGTGAGCCAGATTGAGACGTGGGATGACTTTGTGCGGCTCATGTTGCCGCTTATGGCGGAGCGGGATGGCGACGGGAAGCCCAAGCGGTATATCTTGAACCTGTGGGAGACGCAGGGGGAGACGATTGAGGCGCTCATCCTGCAGGCCGGGGGGACGTTCTTTGATGAGCAGGGGCGGCCGACGCTGGCTTCGGCACGGAATGCGGCGACGATTGCGCAGATTGTGGCGTGGACGAATGGACCCAACCGGATCGCGGCGGAAGCGCGGGATTTTTCGGCCTCGGGCAATCGGCTGAAGCTGGAGGGGTATGTGATCGCCTCGGTGATGCCGGACTGGATGTGCAACATCTGGAAGAATGAGATTCCGCAACTGAAGGGGAAAGTGAAGCTCATGCCGATGCCGGCGTGGGAGAAGGGTGGGCGGCGGACGAGCGTGTGGGGCGGGACGATGCTGGGGATATCGAAGACGGCGCCGGACTTTGAGGAGTTGTGGGCGTTTGCAAAGAACCTGTATCTGTCGCCGGAGATGGCGCGAGCGCTGTATCGCGAGGGCGATATTGTGACGCCGGTGAAGTCGCTGTGGAACGACCCGATATATGACGAGCCGGATGCGTATTTTTCGGGACAGGCGAAGGGGCGGATGTATATCGATCTGGCACCGAGTGTGCCGCTGCGGGCGAGCTCGCCGTATAACTCGATTGCGATTCTGGCGGTGCAGGACGCGGTGGTGGCGCTGGGCATTTATGCGCGGCAGTCGGGGAAGTTTACGGTGGCGGAACTGGAGCCCGAGGCGCTGGCGGCGCTGGCACCGGCACAGAAGCGGCTGGAGCAACTGCTTGATCGCAATGTGTTTTTGCGGGAGAGCGCCGCCAACGACGGCGGCACGGGCTTGTCACGTTTGGCTGGTGCGACGGAAGCCGGGGTGACCAAGTGAGCGGCACTGCGATGGCCACACCGCGGCGGGCAGCGTGGGGGTTCCTCGCGCCGTTCTTTGTGCTGTTTACGCTGTTTACGGTGTACCCGCTGGCGAGGGCGGCGGTGCTGGCGGTTCAGCAGACGTATGGGCCGGGCACGGAACGGTTTGTGGGGCTGGATAACTTCAAGGCCTTGGCGGCCGACCCGCTGTTTTGGAAAGCGGTTCGCAACACCACGGTGTATACGACGACGACGGTGCTGATTCAGTTGCCGCTGTCGCTGCTGTTTGCGATGATGCTCAACCGGCCAGGGCTGCGGGGGCGGGCGTTTTACCGGCTGGTGTTTTTCTCACCCGCGCTGGTGGGCGTGGTGTTTGTGGGGATGATCTTCGGGGTGATCTTTGAGAAGCGGACGGGTCTGCTCAACCAGTTCCTGCACGCGGTGATCGGGTGGGATCTGGATTTTCCGTGGATGCAGAACTATGTGATGCCGTCGCTGGTGATTGCGACACTGTGGCAGTACATGGGGTACAACATGATTTACTTCCTGGCGGCGCTGCAGAATGTGCCACGGGAGTTGACGGAGGCGTCGGAGATCGATGGGGCGGGGCCGGTGCGGCGGTTTGTGAGTGTGACGTGGCCGAGCATTCGGCCGGTGGCGACGTTTGTGATTTTGTTGTCGGTGATCGGGAGTTTTCAGTTGTTTGAGTTGCCGTGGGTGCTGCTGAACTCGGCGGCGGGGCCAGATAATCGCGGGTTGACGGTGGTGATGTATCTGTATCAGCGCGGGTTTGAGACGGGTGACCTGGGGTACGCGAGCGCGATCGGGTGGATGCTGGGGATGCTGCTGGTGGTGTGCGCGGTGGTGCAGCGGCGGCTTTCGCGCGGGGAGGAGAGCGTATGAACGCGGGCTCTTCCAAGGTGCGCGGGTGGGCGGCGCTGGTGTCGACGCATGCGGTGCTGGTGCCGGCGGCGGTGCTGGTGGGCGCGCCGTTTGTGTGGCTGGTGTGCGCGGCGCTGAAGCGGAACGAGGATTTTTTTACGTCAACCTTCTTGCCCGGTGGGGATGGGTTTTTGGGTGTGGAGTGGGGGCGGGTGACGTTTGAGCACTTCGGGCGGCTGCTGTTTGAGCTTGGGCTCGGGCGGGCGATGCTGAACTCGATTTTCTTGTCGTCAACGACGGCGGTGCTGGCGACGGTGATTTCGGCGATGGGGGGGTATGCGCTGGCGAAGTTTGAGTTCCGTGGGCGGAAACTGGCGCAGGGGATTGTGCTGGCGGCGATTATCATTCCGCCGCCGCTGCTGATTGCGCCGGGGTTTCAGTGGCTGTTTCAACTGGGGCTGCTGGATTCATTCGCGGGGCTGATTCTGCCGGCGATTGCGCCGGCGTTTGGGGTGTATTTGTTCCGGCAGGCGGCGCTGAGTTCGGTACCGGGGACGTTGATCGAGGCGGCGCGGCTGGACGGGTGCGGGGAGGGGCGGATTTTCTTTGGGATCGCGCTACCGCTGATGCGGCCGATGATCGGGGCATTTATTTTGCTTACGTTCCTGGGGACATGGAACAACTTTATCAGTCCTCAGGTGGTGATGCAGTCGCCGGGGAAGTTTCCGCTGGCGGTGGCGATTGCGCAGCTCAAGAGCACGTACTACCAGGACTACGGACTGCTGATGGCGGGGACTCTGGTCTCGGTGGTTCCGCTGATGATGCTCTTTCTGGTTTTGCAGAAGGAGTTCATTGCGGGGCTGACGTCGGGCGCCGTCAAGGGTTAACCAAGAGCCGGCCGCGGGCCGGAGGAAGGTCGTATGGAAGGCGGATTTGCGAGATCGTTTGTGTGGGGTGCGGCGTCGTCGGCGTATCAGCTTGAGGGCGCGGCGGCGATCGATGGGCGGGGGCCGTCGGTGTGGGATGACATGTGCAAGCGGCCCGGCGCGGTGCATGGCGGCCACACGGGCGAGGTGGCGTGCGATCATTATCACCGGTATCGTGAGGATGTCGGGCTGATGGAGGGGATGGGTCTGCAGGCGTACCGGCTGTCGGTCTCGTGGTCGCGGGTGATGCCGGAGGGTGTGGGCGCGCTCAATGCCAAGGGGCTGGATTTTTACGATCGGCTGGTGGATGCGCTGTTGGCGGCGGGGATCCAGCCGTGGGTAACGCTGTTCCACTGGGATTACCCGATGGCGCTGCTGCACCGGGGCGGGTGGCTCAATCGTGACTGCGCTTCGTGGTTTGCCGAGTATGCGGCGGTGGTGGTGCAGCGGCTGGGTGACCGGGTGAGTCACTGGATGACGCTCAATGAGCCGCAGATCTTCATCGGGCTTGGGCACGGTGATGGCACGCACGCGCCTGGGCTGAAGCTGTCGCTGGCGGAGCGGCTGCTGGCAACGCATCATGCGCTTCTGGCGCACGGGCGCGGTGTGCAGGCGATTCGCGGCAACACGAAGCGGCGGTGCCTGGTGGGGTGGGCACCGGTGATGCGGGTTGAGTATCCGGAGACCGAGTCGGCGGCTGATATCGACGCGGCGCGGCGGAGTACGTTCTCGATTACGCAGAAGGATTCGTGGAACAACACGTGGTTTGCAGACCCGGTGTGTCTGGGGCATTACCCGGCGGACGGCTTGGAGTTGTTCGGCGGTGATGCGCCCAAGGTGCAGCCGGGGGATATGGAGACGATTCACCAACCGCTCGACTTCTTCGGGGCCAACATTTATAGCGGCACGCCGGTGAGGGCGGGGGATGACTCAAAGGCGCAGGTGGTGGTGGCGGCGCCGGGGAGCCCGGAGACGGCGTTTCGATGGAGCGTGACGCCGGAATCGCTGTATTGGGGGCCGCGGATGATTCAGGAGCGGTTCAACCTGCCGGTGGTGATAACTGAGAACGGCATGTCGAACGTGGACTGGATTGGCGTGGATGGTCGGGTGCGGGATGGGGCGCGGATTGACTTCATGCGGCGGTATTTGATATCGTTGCGGCGGGCGGTGCGCGATGGGGTGGATGTGCGCGGGTACTTCCACTGGTCGATCATGGATAACTTTGAGTGGGCCGAGGGGTATCGGCATCGGTTTGGGTTGGTGCATGTGGATTACACGACGCAGCAGCGGGTGCTGAAGGACTCGGCGCACTGGTATGCGCGGGTGATTGCGACCAACGGTGCGTCGCTCGATGAGCCGGTGGAGACGGGTTTGCCGCAGCCGGCGGCGGCGGAGGCGGTAGTGTGGAGTGGACGGACTGGAATAGCCACGAATGGAAGGTAAACCATGAAGAAGAATCATTCAAAGGCGGTTTGCGGGTCCTTGGCGGGCGCGGCCGGCGTGCTGGCGTTGGCGGGTGGTGCGCTGGCGCAGGACATTGCGGGTTGGACGCTGGTGTGGCAGGATGAGTTCAGCGGGAGCACGCTGGATGGATCGAAGTGGCGGGCGGAGAACGCGGCGCTGGTGAAGAACAACGAGCAGCAGTATTACTCGCCGGCGAATGTGACGCTGGCGGGAGGGCTCTTGACGATTTTGGCGGAGCGGCGATTCCAGGGGGGGCGGCCGTATACGTCGGGGTTGATTGAGTCGCGGAACCGGTTCTCGCAGTCGTTTGGACGGTTTGAAGTGCGGGCCAAGATGCCATCGACGCAGGGGATGTGGCCGGCGATCTGGATGCTGCCGCAGAGTGGTATCTGGCCGCCGGAGATCGACATCATGGAACTGCTGGGGCACCAGCCCAGCACGATGCACATGACGCATCATTGGGGCACGTGGCCGAACGTGCAATCGGAGACTGCGCAGTTTACGGGTCCGAACTTTGCGGATGATTTTCATGTGTTTGCGGCAGAGTGGTTCCCCGACCGGATCGACTACTTTGTCGATGGGGTTCGGCGGGCGCGGCAGATGAACACGATTCCGCGCGACGCGATGTATTTGATCATCAACACGGCGGTGGGCGGCAACTGGCCGGGCAACCCGGATCAGACGACGGTGTTCCCGCAGCGGATGGAGGTCGATTATGCGCGGGTGTATCGGCGCAACGTGGTGAACGAGTCGTTTGAGGATCGCGGCCCGGCGGCGAACCAGCCGCTATTTGGCTGGACGATTGCGGGTAACAGCTTTCTGGACACATCGGGCGCGCGGAGCGGGACGCGGCTGGGCAAGATGTTTGGCAACTTCAACGGGCCGGGGAACATTTCGAGGGTGCATCAAGACGGCGTGGTGACGGCGGGTCAGCGGTGGCGGGCGACGTCGTGGTGGCTGAACAAGTCGGCAGACCGGATGCAAGGGACGAACCGGGGCGTGTTCAAGGTGGAGTGGTTTGACGCGGCGAACACGGCGATTTCGGCGGTGGAGACGACTGCGCTCACGGCTTCTTCGCCGCTGAACACCTATGTGCAGGCGGCGGTTGAAGCGACGGCGCCGGCGGGGGCGGTTCGGGCGCGGCTCTCGATGGTGTTTGTGCAGACGGCGAATCTGGCGGGCGCGGCGTTCTTTGATGACGTGGTGTTTGAGCGCGTGGCGAGCGGTTGTCCGGCGGACTTTAACGGCGATGGCACGGCCGACCCGGATGACCTGGCGGACTACATCGGTTGCTTCTTTGCGCCGGCCTGCGGCGAGGGTGACTTTAACGACGACGGCGCGGTGAATCCGGACGATCTGGCGGACTTTATTGGTGCATTCTTCAGCGCCTGCCCCTGAGGGTTTTCTTCGTATCGGTTGCCGATCGGGCGGCTCAACAAGCAGCAGTTCTGGGGCAATCAGGCGGGGGGCAACGTGATTTCGATGTCGGCCGTGAAGTGCATTGGCCTGCAGATCCAAGGGTCGCCTCAGACGGGGACGGTTGTGGTTCACGAGCTGAAGGTGGCGCGTTGAGGTAACGGCCGGGTGTGTGCGCATAGCTTGGGGCAGGGGCAGGGGCTATGCGGGCTTTGGCTCGATTCCATCCTGCTCATCCTGCCCATCCATGTTCCTTCTCCGGGTGGTGTCGGAGTCGAGCATTGGGTGGAGTTTACATGGATGGACAGGATGGACAAGATAAAGAGGGAGCAGGGGAGCCAACTGCCCTCATCCGTGGTCACACCCACGGCCGGGTGTGAGAATAGTTGATGGCGGATGACCGCTACAGTCGGTGATGACCACTGCTGTGCTATCGATGCGCTTGGTTTGCCGGATGGCGGGTGTTGCGGGCGCGACTGCGCTTGCGCTGGGGGGGCCGATCGCGATGGCAACTCCGCAGGCGGCGGGTGGTGACGGGCCGACATGGAAGGGCGCGCCCGAGGCCAAGGCGCTGGTGGCACTCAAGGGTGCGTCGCCGGTGTGGAGCTCGCCGGGGCTGGATGGGGCGGGGTCGATGCCGATCGGCAATGGTCGGGTGGGCGCGAACGTGTGGGTGGAGGCGAGCGGCGATCTGGTGCTGCTGCTGTCGCACACGGATGCGTATAGCGAGTGCGAGCGGCTGCTGAAGCTGGGGCGGGTGCGGGTGACGTGCGAGCCGCCGCTGGAGGTGGCCAAGCAGTATTCGCAGCGGCTGGATCTGGAGCGTGGGGTGCTGGTGATTTCGACTCCTGGATGCACGATGGAAGTGATGGTTGACGCGGGGGCCGATGTGGTGCTGGTGAGGACGGAGAGTGAGGTGGCGCGGCGGGTGACGGCGCGGCTGGAGGTGTGGCGAGACGGGGAGAAGTCGCTGACGGGGCGGGAGCAGAACTCGTCATGGCTTATGCATGAGGCACCGGCGGGGGTTGACGTGATGGAGAGCGCGGATGTGGTGGTGGAGGACGCGCGGGGATGGGGTGGTTCGGGCGAGGGCGGTGCGGGCGGCGGAGGTGGGGTAGTGTGGTATCACCGCAATGAGACGTCGATGGTGGGGTTTACGGTCGAGCATCAGGGGCTGTTGGCGGTGAAGGACGCGGTGAGGGACCCGCTCATCAATCGAACGTTTGGAGGGAGATTGGATGGGGAGGGGTTTGTGCGCGTGGATGCGAAGACGATGACGACGGTGAAGGCGGAGCGGGAGGCGGTGGTGAGGGTGGTGGCGGTGTGCGCGCAGAGTGATGATGTGGGGCAGTGGATGGGCAAACTGAATCAGGCGAGCGCGGTGGCGGCTCCGTTTGCGAAAGCGGCGGAGCGGACGGCGGCGGCGTGGCGGAAGAGGTGGACGGACTCGTTTGTATTTGTGGAGCCGGGGGAAGTGGCGTGGGGCGGGGCGGCGGTGTTTGGCGGGGCGCATCCGGTGCGGGGGGGGGTTGATTCGAACGGGCAGAACAGGTTTGGGGGGAAGATTCGCGCGGCGGTGATGGTGGATCGGGCCTTGCAGCCAGGGGAGATTGAGACGATTGCGAAGGGGGCAGGGGCGGGAACTGTGGCGGGTGCGCTGGCTGGTGCTGTTACGCTGCCTGCGGAGGTGGGGATGTCGATGGCGGTGCCGGACGGGTTCAAAGGGGCGGGGGATTTCTCGATCGTGGCGTGGGTAACTCCGGCGGGCGAGAAGGTGACGGGGCGGATCATCGATGCGCTGACGGCGGGGCAGAGTGACGGGATGTTGTTTGATTTGCAGGGTGGGCGGGTGCGGGCGATTGTGCGCAACTCGACGGTGCAGACGGAGGCGGCGCCGGGGGCGGGACGAGAGTCGTGCGTGGTGATGACGTTTGCGGGGAAGGAGGGATCGGCGCGGGTGTATCTGGACGGCAAGCTGGTGAGCAACGGGGAGAGCGGGGGTCGGGCGGCGAGTGTGAGTGAGGCCTATGCGCTGCAGCGGTTCGTGGTGACGGCGGCGACGAAGGGCGAGTTTCCGGTGAAGTTCAACGGGTCGATATTTACGGTGTCGCCGCGGCATGTGGACGGCGCGGCGTTTAACGAGGACTTTCGCAACTGGGGCGGGAGTTTCTGGTGGCAGAACACGCGGCTTCCGTATCACGGGATGCTGGCGCGCGGCGATGGGGACTTGATGGCATCGCTGTTTGATTTCTACGCCCTGACGTTGCCGGCATGCAAGGCGCGGGCGAAGCTGTACTACAAGGCGGAGGGGGCCTATTTCCCGGAGACGATGACGACGTTTGGGACGTATGCGAACGCGGATTATGGCTGGAATCGCCAAGGCATGGCGGTGTCGGATGTGGGGTGTGCGTATTGGCGGTGGGCGTGGAACCAGGGGCCGGAACTGGCGGCGATGATGCTGGACCATTGGGATTACACAGGGGACCGCAAGCGTTTGACAGAGCAGACGATTCCGATGGCGCGGGAGGTGCTGAAGTACTTTGATTCGCGGTTTGAGCGCGATGCGAAGGGCACGCTCTTGATCACGCCGACGCAGGCGATTGAGACGTATTGGGCGGGTGTAGTGAATGACCTGCCGACGGTGGTGGGGATTCGCGAGGTGACGGAGCGGTTGATGGCGCTGCCGGCGGAGTTTGGAACGGCGGAGGATCGGGACCTGTGGAAGCGGCTGCGCGAGGCGTGCCCGCAAGTGCCAATGACGACCGATGCCAAGAGTGGTGAGAAGAGGTTTGGGATCGCGGAGAAGTTTGATCCGAAGCGGTCAAACTGCGAGAACCCCGAACTCATGGCGGTGTGGCCGTTTGGGCTGTCGGGCGTGGGACGCTCGATGCTGGCGGAGGGGCGGGCGACGTACGCGGCGCGGATTGAGAAGATGACGCACGGGTGGACGCAGGATGGCCAGCAGGCGGCGCGGCTGGGGCTGGCCGATGAGGCAGCGGCGAACGTGCTGGCGAAGGTGCGGAACACGCATCGCAACTTCCGGTTCCCGGCGTTTTGGGGGCCGAACTTTGACTGGCTGCCGGATCAGTGTCACGGTGGAAACCTGCTGACGACGGTGCAGGAGATGCTGCTGCAGAGTGTTGGCGACAAGATCATTGTGTGCCCCGCGCTGCCCAAGGACTGGAGCGGGTGCTTCCGGCTTTGCGCTGCGAAGAACACGACGGTGACGGCGGAGGTGCGCGGCGGAGTGGTGGAATGGATCAAGGTTGATCCGCCGGAGCGGGGGAAGGATGTGGAGTTTGGTGAGGGGTGGGTGAAGCGGTAGCGGTAGGGGTAGCGTTCCGGCCGAGCGAGACAGCGGCCGTGGATTGGGAGCTGGATGCGGGTGTGACGATGCAGGGTCAAGACTTGGTGCGGTGTGCGCTCAGGGCAAATGGGTGCTGCCGACCGTGTCCGCGACTGAGCAGAGGATCTTGTAGTACTCCTCGACGTCGATTCCGTTGAGCGTAGCACCGAAGAGTTCGGCCTCGGTGTGTGAGGCGACTTCGCCGTAGTTTACCGATGGGATGTAGTAGGCCACAAGGAGCGGGAAGAGATCGTCGACTGTTTCGAACGTGGGGTGGATGTAGAGGCAGAAGCCGTCGGAGGGATGGCTGCCGAGAGGCTCAAGGCATGCAAACTCGCCAGGTTGGAGAGGTTCGGCATCGAATCGGACGCCGAGCGGGTAGCGGACCACGGAGCGGTCATCAAGCAACTGCAGCATGACTTGCTTGTCGATCAGCCCGCCGCGGCGGAGGCGGGCGTCGGTAGCTTTGGTGATGATGTGGTCGCGGAGGGAGTGTTGGGCTTCCTCTGCGGTGGGGATGTGCCTCATCGGACAACGCCTTCGCTTGACGGGTGTGGAGCAAAGAGGGCGGGGTCACGCGCGGCTACGAAGGGCTGATCGTACGTGAGTCGACCGGAGAGGACAGGAACAGTGATGCGTACGAGGATGGTGTAGATCAGCAGCCCGGCCGCCCAGATGCCCACGGTAACGAGGATTTCGTTGCGGGTTGGGAGGTACTCCACGATTTCGCCAAGGGGCGTGGGGATGAACGCGGGGACGATCATACCCATGCCTTTTTCGATCCAGATGCCGACGATAAGCATGACGCACGCGGCCTGCAGGACCGGGAGTTTGCGGCTGAGAGGGAGATAAAGGAGAACCATCGCAAGCGAGTTGAGAGCAATCGCGGACCAGATCCAAGGGACGAGGGCGGTGCGGCCGTGCAGGCCAAGGAATAGGTAGGTGGCGGAGGCGACGTGCGAGGAGTTGGTGTAGAACTCGGTGAAAGCCTCAGACCCGAGGAGGAACATACTGATGGAGAGGGCGATTGCGACGGTGTTGCGGAGCGTCATGAAGGCCTTCGCAGGTACCTCATAGGTTGTGAAATGCTTGAGGGCCGAAAGGGTGAGAATGAGGAAGGCGGGGCCGGCCGCGAAAGCGGAGGCGAGGAAGCGGGGCGCAACGACGGCGGAGTTCCAGAAGGGGCGGCCGCCGAGACCGCTGTAGAGGAATGCCGTGACGGTGTGAATGCTAATAGCCCAGACGATGGCGACGAACACGAAGGGAATGTAAACATATTTGCTTGGTTCGCGTTTGCGATACGCGCAGTAGACGAGATAACCGCAGATGTGGAGATTCAGGAGAAGGTAGCCGTTGAGGACGAGGACGTCCCATGTGAGCATGGAAACGGGGAAGTTGAAGCGGAGGAGGAGGTGGTGGAAGCGGTCGGGGCGACCGAGGTCGACGGTCACAAACAGCATTGCCATAATGATGGCCGCAACGGCGAAGAGTTCACCGAAGATGACGAGGTCGTGCAGTTCGCGGTTGCGGTAGATGTACACGGGAATGACGAGCATGACGGCCGCGGCGGCCATGCCGACAAGAAACGTGAAATTGGCGATGTAGAAGCCCCACGAAACCTGATCGGTCATGCCGGTGGTGGCGAGGCCGTAGACGAGCTGCTTGCAATAGGCGTTGATGCCGAAGAGCACTAGAACTGTGAGAAAGAACATCCAGGCGTAGTAGCGATAGTCGCCCACGAAACTGAGTCGGAAGCACCGGAGGAGGAACGTGAGGTATGTCCTCATGCGTTCTCTCCGATCCACCATGCTGGCTTTGCGGCGGCTATGAAGTCCCTGCGTGGACCGGCAGCGCCGGGAAGACAGCCGTAGGAGTCGCCTTCCTCCTCGCGGAGCCTGGCAGCGATGGCGAGTGCTTCGGGGTCGAGGGTGTTGGGGTAGCGCTCGTCAAAGTAGTAGAAAAAGCGGGGAAGGGTTCCGACCTCTTCCTTGAGGACGAAGACGCGCTTGGTCCTGAGGATTTCAGCGACTTCCGATTTGGGGTCGAGGACGTTGCCGAACTTGCGAGCACCTGTTGGGCAGATTTCGACGCAAGCAGGCATTCGGCCCTCGCGGGTACGGTGCAGACAGAAATGGCATTTCTCCATGACTCCCTTCTCGCGCGGGCGGTTGGAGAGGTAGCTCATGTTGGGATTGAGTTGGTCTTTGGGGAGGTTTGGCTTGGCGAAGTTGAACCGTCGAGCCCAGTAAGGGCAGGCGGCTTCGCAGTAACGGCAGCCGATGCACCAGTCGTAGTCGATAACCGTGACTCCATCGGATTCTTGCCAGGTGGCTTCAACAGGGCAGACCTTGACGCAGGGCGGGCTGGCGCATTGGTGGCACTGCACGGGCAGATAGAAGTGGTCGGCATTTGGGACGGTTGGCCGGTCGTAGTGGTGGTTGCCTTTTTCGACATCGAGCGTGCCACGCGGCATTTCGAGCACGCGGATGTACTGGATTTCGGGGCTGCGCGACTGGTTGTTCTCGGCGACGCAGGCGTGGACGCACTTGCGGCAGCCGATGCAGCGGGAGAGGTTGAGGGCGTAAGCAAACTCAACGCCCTCCATGGGCTTCACGTCGCGGAGGTGGGGGCGGACAGCGTAACGCTCTTCGACTTTGTTGCGGATGCGCTCGAGTGCCTGCTCCATCTCGGCTGGACTCATTTCCTTGTAGTGCTTTTGGAGGAACTGGTCGAGATTGGGCATCTCATCAGAGGCGAGTTCGCGAAGCGGCGCGAGCGCGGCGGCGAGCGCGGCCATGCCGCCGATGGCAGCGGCACCGGTGCGGAGGAAACTTCGGCGAGTGAGTTCCGGCTCGACGTGCGAAGCGGAGGTTGATGGGCCGTTCCAGATTTGCAGGTCTTTCATGGGTGAACTCCATCTGGGGTGATCTTGTTGTTGCGGTCTGAAGCGGGTTTGTTGAAGCCGCGTTGAAGCGGGTTTTGCTTGCCGGAGTGCTCCGGATGAACTGGAGCGCTCTGGTCGCCCATGCGGAGCGTGTTTGGGCCAGGAAGTGGGACGTAAGACGGATACTTGGGCGAATGAGGGTCGTGGCACTCGTTGCAACTCAGCCGGCGCTGCGCCTGGGACTCGGTCACCCACGAGCCGAGGGTCTTGCCATGGGTGCCGCGCTGCCAGTCGCGATAGACGGTGCCGTGGCACTGAGCGCACAACTGGGGAGTCTCGGCGAAGGTGACAGTGGCACCGTCACGGAGCGTGAGTTTCTGGCGGTCGGCCGTGTCGTGGCAGTTGACGCATCGGTTGTTGAGGCCATGGTGGAGAACTAGGTCTTGATGAAAGTTCAAGGCCGCGCCGCCGGGATGGCTGGAAGTGAAGATCTGGTGACAACCATTACATGACTGCGGACGGCCTTCGATTTGAACGGTGGGAGGATCCTGCATCGCAACCCTTCGCGGGCCGACGATGAGGGTCGATTTGTCGAATGTCCGCGAGGGCGCAAGGGGAATATCGCTGGAGGTTGACGAGTTGAAGAGCACGGCCGCGAGGCAGACAAAGCCGATGGGTAGAAGCCAGCCAAGCCAGCCCGGAGCGCGGGTTGGGGTGGTGGCGGGCTGGAAGGTTGTTGGTTGATTCATGACGAATCCTCTGGTCAACTTGCCGACATCGGGAGTAGGATATCCGAAATCGGCGGCCGTTGCCGCAACGGCTGCGGAAATTGTGGATCGCCCTTTGGTACTTTGGAGTCGGCGCATGGCCATCAGCGGACTCGTTGTTAAACTCGCGGAAGATGATGATGCTGGGGCGGCGCTGGCGCGGCTGGCTGCGGATTCGCGGATCACGCTCGGCGAGCGGTTTGGGAATAGGCTGGCGGTGGTGGCCGAGACATCGAATGTGCAGGCGGACCGTGATTTGTTTGATGAACTGTCCGCGATGCCGGGCATAGTGCACGTTGACGTGACGTTTGTGCATCTGGGTGAAAACACAGATGCGGGGATGGAATCCAACAAGGGAGATGTGGAGGATCAGCATGCTCACCGTTGACCGTCGGACATTCGTCAAAGCGTCGGCCATGGCTGCGGCGACCGCGGCGGCGGCTGGAACGGCCCGTGCCTTTTCGCTCCCAATTCTAGCTGAACAGCCGGAAGGCGCATCGCTCAAGTGGCAAAAGGCCCCGTGCCGGTTCTGTGGAACCGGGTGCCATGTGATGGTGGGCACTGAAAATGGGAAAGTGGTGGCGATTCAGGGCGACCAAAAAGCCGAGGTCAACAAGGGCTTGCTGTGCGTGAAGGGTTATCACGTGGGGCTCGCCATGTACGGCAAGGATCGGCTGACGACACCGATGTTGCGCAAGGATGGCGAGATGGTGGCGATCTCGTGGGACGAGGCCATCGAGACGATCGCCAAGCGAATCAAGGCTAATCCTAAGGGGTTTTCGTTTTATGGGTCGGGGCAATGGACAATCCCAGAGGGGTACGCTGCGAACAAGTTTGTGAAGGCCGGATTGGGCACGAACTTGATCGATGCCAACCCGCGTTTATGCATGGCATCGGCGGTGACCGGGTTCATGTCCACATTTGGCGTGGATGAACCGCCCGGGGTGTACGACGACATTGATCAGTGCGATGTCGCGATCATGTGGGGCAACAACATGGCCGAGATGCACCCGGTGCTCTTCTCGCGTCTTGTTGATCGGCGAGCACGCGGCGAAAAGGTCATGATCATTGACATGACGACGCGCCGGACACGCACGAGTGATTTCGCCGACGAGGTGTTGTTCTTCAAGCCGCACGGCGACCTGGCGATTGCCAATGGCATCGCGCACCTGATGGTCAAGAGCGGCAAGTATGACAAAGAGTTCGTGGCCAATCACTGCAACTTCCGCAAGCTTGGACCCAAGCCCGACGAGAAGACGCCGCCGGACATGCTGGGCGTGCAGATGACTTTCGAGGAGTTTGCGGCGGCGGTGGATGTGTACACGCCGGAGAGAGTTGAGGAGCTTTCTGGTGTCCCCGCGGCCAAGATCCGCATGCTGGGTGACTTGTACTGCAATCGCGGCATCAAGATCAACAGCTTTTGGTGCATGGGATTCAACCAGCACACACGGGGTACGGCGATCAACTGCATCGTGCACGGTATTCACCTGATGTCGGGCCACTTCGGCAAGCCAGGTGACGCGGCGACCAGCTTGACCGGTCAGCCATCGGCGTGCGGCACGGCTCGCGAGGTCGGGACATTATGCCATATGCTTCCGGGCGGCCTGGCGGTCGCCAATCCGGAGCATCGCAAGCATGCCGAGGAGCACTGGAATCTGGCGGAGGGGCGGATCAATCCGAAAATCGGGTATCACGCTGTTGAGCTGTTTAAGCGATTCAATACGCCGACGGATCAGGGCGGCGACGTGACAACAGTGTGGGTGCAGGTGACGAATCCTGGGCAGACGCTTCCGAATCTTGGTCGCAACTTTCTTAAAAAGAAAGACCTTTCGGACAAGTTCCTGATTGTGTCGGATGTGTATCCGACGGCGACGACCGAACTCGCGGACCTCATTTTGCCTAGCGCGATGTGGGTTGAGAAGAATGGCATGTACGGCAACAGCGAACGAAGGACGCACCAGTGGTTCAAGATGGTGTCGCCGCCGGGTGAGGCGCGAGACGATGCATGGCAGGTCATCGCCGTGTCGCACAAGATGATGGAACTTGGCGACAACGGGATGAAGGACAAGGACGGCAAGTGGCTTTTTCAAACCGTAGACAAGGCCGGCAAGGAAGTGCCGATCTGGAACTGGGAGAACTACTACGACGTGAACGTTGATGAAAGGCTCTTCAACGAGTACCGGTTGTTTTCCCGTCACAAGCACCATGATCTTGCGCCGTACGGGGAGTATGTCAAGACGCGCGGCATGCGGTGGCCGGTGATTGAACAGACCGATGGCTCGTGGAAGGAGACGCGGTGGCGGTTCTCCGGGTTTGATGATCCGTATGTGGCCAAGGGGAAGGACTTCCAGTTCTACCACTCGGTGACAAAGGACGATAAGGCGTTGATCTGGTTTAGGCCGCATGAGTTCCCGCCGGAGATGCCGGACAAAGACTACCCGTTCTGGCTCTGCACCGGGCGCGTGCTGGAGCACTGGCACACGGGGACGATGACGCGGCGGATTCCGCAGCTTCACCGCGCGATGCCGAAAGCCTATGTCGAAATGAACAAGGACGACGCGTCGCGGCTCGGCATTCGCAACAACGAGGTTGTCACGGTCAAGAGTCGTCGCGGCGCGATTGACTTACCGGTATGGATCGGCGGTCGAGGCGATCCGAAGATCGGGGAGGTGTTCGTACCGTTCTTTGATGAGACCAAGCTCATCAATATGGTGACGCTTGACGAGTACGACCCGTATTCCAAGCAGCCGGACTACAAAAAGTGCGCCGTCACGGTTGTTCGCAAGTCGTAGGAGTATGTGCATGCTCTCGCCCAAAATGAACTTGAGATACTCGGCCGAGACTGTCTGGGTGGTGCTGGCGGCGGCAGGAGCGGGTACCGTAGCTTACGCATCGATCGGTGACGGCCAGGTAACGACTGGTCAGGTGATGGGCATGCCGTTGGCAGCCGCCGCGCCGCAGGGGCCGCCTGCCGTCGTATCAACAGATATCACTTGGCGATTGAATAGTCCGGCGCCGAAGGTCATTCCGGAGAGTCAGTCGAACCCGGGCGCGGTAGCGGACAAGTTTGCCTCGCGGGTCAAATCGCTCGAGAAACGCGCGGCGGTGCGTGCGTATGAAGGTGCACCGCCGGTGATTCCGCATTCGATCGCGGACTTAAACGTTGAAACGTGCCGGGCGTGCCACGCGCAGGGCCTGCGGGCGGGAGACAAGACCTCAAAGATGGTGTCGCATACGTACCTGCGAAACTGCACGCAGTGCCATGTGGAGGCGGAGAGCCCGATGCTTGGGCCAGATACTGGACCGGGCAACAGTTTTGTGGGGTTTCGACCCAGCGGATACGGCGGCACGCGGGCGGGGGCGGGCGCCCCGCCGGTGATGCCGCACAGCTCGTTCATGCGGACGAACTGCGTCAGTTGCCATGGCGAGTTCGGCTATGACGGGTGGAAGCCGGACCACCTGTCGCGGAGCAACTGCGTTCAGTGTCATGCGCCCGCTGCGGAGTTTGAACAACTGTCTCCGACGTTCGGTGTTCCGGATGTTGCCGACGGTATGGCCGCGACGCCGCGGCGTTAGGCGATGAACGTGCATGCCAGAAGACCCAGCCATATCCAGGCGTGATTTATTCCGTGGCCGGCTCTTTGGCAAAGCTGTGGACGCTGCCGCGGAACTGGTCAGTGCGAGCGCCAAGGCGTTCGAAACGGCCACGAGGCCGGTTGACGCGGAGGTTAGTGCGAACTCGGACGCCCGGTCGACGGTTGGACGAAGGTTCTCGCTGCCGATCCATCGGCCGCCGGGAGCGGTCGACGAGGTGTCGTTTCTGGCCGGGTGCACGCGGTGCAATGAGTGCGTGACGGCGTGCCCGGTGAGCGCGATTGTCCACGCACCGGCGCGATTTCGGGAGGCGGCGGGGACGCCGATGATTGATCCGTCGAGCACTGCGTGCGTGATGTGCGAGGACACGCCGTGTATCAAGGCATGCAAGCCGCCGGCTGGGAGCGGTGTGCTGCGGGCCGACCAACCGTTGAAAATGGGAGTGGCGTGGATTCAGACCATGGCGTGTCTGGCGTATACGGGTTCGTTCTGCACGGTGTGCTCTGAACGGTGCCCCGTGCCGGGGGCGATTGAGGTGAAGGCGGGCAAGTCCCGGATTCGCGAAGAAGTGTGCACCGGATGCGGCGTGTGTGCGACGGTGTGCCCGGCGCCGTGCAACGCGATCGTGGTGATGCCGCTGGCGGATCGGCCGAAGGTAGCCGCGGGGCAACCGAGCTGACTGGGGCGGCGGGGCACGCGACGTGAGGAAAGCCGGTTTGTGGACGGTGTAGGTGCCGCAGTTTGGAAGCATCGCGGAACTGGGCTTGGATTGGTTAGTTTGGGAGTGTGAGGACTTCAGGGCAGGGGTCGGTTTGGCCGCGAGGGATGGCTTTCGGGTCTGGGGACGTGTTTGCGAAGTTGTCGGTGGCGTCGATGTAGAGGCCGGTGGCGAAGAGGGTGAATGAGCGGCGGCGCGGGTCGGGGTTCGTGGCGACGGGGGAATAGGTCAATCGTGCGTTGGTGAACGGATCGATGCTGAAGGAGACGAGATCGTCGGGGACGGCGGTGGCGGGGTTGGGGGGATAGACGCCGTGGGTGTTGTGGTATTCTTCGATGAGGAGCCATGTGAGAACAATGGCGCGGGTAGGGCGAACGCGATCGAACGAGGCGATGATGCGGTCGAGGACGCTGGTGAGGTAACTGGCGAGAGTCGGGAGTTCGACTGGAGGGTTGGGTGCGCGGCGGAGTGGTGGAATGGATCAGGGTTGATCCGCCGGAGCGGGGGAAGGATGTGGAGTTTGGGGAGGGGTGGGTGAAGCGGTAGCGGCTTGCCGCGAGGAAGGTGGCGGCGGCGGATTGGCCGCGGTTTGTCGGGTCAGCGGTTGTGCGGGTCGATGCGGAAGCAATAGCGGCCTGAAGCGATGCGACAGACGACGGTTCGGCTGTCGGACGCGGTGATTTCTGCGGGAAGGACCTGAATTGGCAGCGCGGCCGGTTCGAGCTGGACAAACTCGGCAGGCAGGGTCAGGGAGTTCGTGGACGCGAGGCGGATACCGCTTTCGGTGATCTGTTCTGGGCGATGGGCAGGCAAGTAGACCAGTGCCGTGGCACCAACTGGGATTTCAATATCCAGCACCAGTTGGGGGCCGTCGCGCCGCCAGTTGCTGACGATTGTGCCGCGGACGGTGCGGTGGCTGGTGCGGACCCAGTCGAGGTTTGGCACTGGCTGCGGGCTGATGATGATGGAGTCGAAGCCGAGGGCATCGGGGGCGGGCTGAATGCCGCCGAGTGAGCTGAAGAACCACTGGCTTACTGAGCCGAACATCGGATGGCTGTGGGAGAACGTGTTGGTATTGAGCGCCCAATGCTCCCACAACGTTGTAGCGCCGTTCTCGAGCATCCAGCCCCAACTTGGAAAGGTGCGGCGGGTCACGAGTTCGCAGGCGACATCGGCCCGGCCGGAGCGGGAGAGCACGTCGAGCATGAACTTGGTGCCCATGATGCCGGTGGAGAGGCTGCCGCGGCGTTTGACCTGGATGTTGTCGATTAACGCTTGCAGAGTCTCGGCGCGTTTGTTCTCGGGGACCAGCCCGGAGTAGAGCGCAAAGGCGAGGCTTGCCTGGCTGAACTCGGTGACGGCGTCGGGTTCGAACATTGGCGAGAATGTTTGCTGGTATGCGGCGGTGCTTGCACGCGCGAGGGACTCAAACTGCAAGGCATCGTCGACGCGGCCGAGCGCGCGGGCCAGAGTTGCAAGAAGTCGTGCGCTTTGAACGTAGAGCGGCGTGACCATAAGCGGTTCTGGGGATGCTTCCAGCCCTTCGTGATCGCTGAGCCCCTGGGTGATGATGCCGCCGGGATGGATCTCTGCGACCCGCAGCAGCCAACGTCGAGCGGTGTCATAGTGCTCGGCAACGATGCGATCGTCACCATAGTGCTGGAGGAGCTGCGTGAGCAGCAGTGGATGTGCCATGGCCCAGCCGACGCCGCAGTATTGAATCCCCACGAACGGGGCGGTGTCGGTGAGCAGGCCGTCGTGGCGGGCGGTGTCGGAAAAGTCGCGAACGGTCTTGGCGTAGAACTGCGACATGTCAAAGTTGAGCATGAAGGCATCGCTGGTGGCCACGATATCGCCGCCGTATGCGAAGCGCTCACGGTGAGGACAGTCTGATTGCACGCTGAAGAGGTTGGCGAGGAACGTGCGTCGGCACATGAGCTGGATTTGATTGAGCAGTTCGCTTGAGCAGGCGAAGGACCCGGCGTCTGCGACATCGGAGTTCAGCCGCAGCCCGGTGATGGTCACGGGGCCGAGAGGGTCGCCGGCGGCGTTGGTGGCGGGTAGCCCTTGGACTTCAACATAGCGAAAGCCGTGAAAGGTGAAGCGGGATGTGTAGGTTTCGGCATCGTCAGGCTTGGCGCGGTTGCCGGCATGGCCTGGAGTTCCGCGGGTGATGTACGTGTCGGATTGCCAGGCGATGGGCGGCGCACCGGGGCCGCCGACGCTCTCCTGGCCGCCAGCGGCGGTGGCGGTGGTGCCCTTGATCTGACCGCAGACGGCCGTCATCGGGTTCAGCGAGCCATCGGCGCTTAGCAGTTCGCCGTACCGCAGGACGATCGTGCTGCCGGCTGGCGGCAACGGGGGAGCAAGCCGGAGTGTGACGCAGCCAGAGAAGTTCTGCCCGAGGTCATGAATGAACACGCCGGGCTGCGGCTCGGTGATGCGGACGGTGGGGATCTGTTCTTTGACTCGAATGGGTGGCTGAGACTGCGCTTCGAGCCGCCCCACTGGTTCGAGGGCGATCGAAGACGCACTCCAGTTTGAGTCGTCAAAGCCAGCGGTGTCCCAGCCGGGGAGTTCACGGCTTGCGTCGTAGACCTCGCCGAGGTAGATGCTGTTGAATCGAATCGGTCCTTGAGCGGTCTTCCAGGTTGGATCTGAGACCAAGGACTGCGTGTCGCCGTTTTCGTATTCCAAGTTTAACTGGGCGATGAAGCGCGGGCGACCGACGGCGAGATGGTCGCGCAGGTTGAGATGGCCCCACATGCGGAGCGGGAGCGGGTTGTACCAGCCGTTGCCGAGCATCACGCCGATGCAGTTTGCTCCGATGCGAAGTTCGCTCGTGACGTCGTACGTGCTGTAGAGCACGCGCTGGGCGTAGGCCGTCCACCCCGGGTCGAGCACGTGATCGCCGATGCGTTGGCCGTTGAGGCTGGCTTCGTAGTAGCCAAGGCCGGTGATGTGCAGGCGAGCGCGGCGCAGGGGCTTGGCGACAGAGAACTCGTGGCGAAAGAGTGGAGCCGGATCGTGAAGATAAAACTCTGCGTCGGTCGATGGATTGGGCCGCGCATCGTTGAGCCACTGTGCCGACCAATCGCCGGGGTGCAGCAAAGCCATTTCCCATGTGGCGGGCTCGCTCCAAGCCGATTGTGAATCTTCGCGGTCCCACACGCGCACTTTCCAGTGGCAGGGCTGGCCGGAGGCGAGTGGCCGCCCCTTGTAGGCGACGTTGATGGTGTCGCTGCTGGTCACCTTGCCCGTATTCCACAGGTCGCCATTGTCCTGCGCGAGGCGCTGGGCGGAAGTGGCGACGAGCACCTGATAGGCTGTTTGACGCTGGCCGCGCTGGTCGGAGCGGAGGATCCAACTCAGGCGCGGCGGCAACGAGTCGATGGCGAGCGGGCTGGTTTGCCCTTCGCATTTGAGATCATTGATGGCAAGCCCGGATGCGCCGGGTGACGGCGCGTGACAAGGGGCAACTGGGGAGATGAATCCCGGCGCATTTGAGTTGCATGCGAACAAAAGCAGCAACGTGACGATGCGGGCGGAGAGGTTGCTGAGCATTGGGTCCGATCGTGGTTGGCCGGGAGGGCCGGGAGGGCCGAGTTGGCCGTCAAGAGCGAGAAGGTTCAAAGCCGCTGAGCGGCACGGTCCCGGCATTGGTCGCGGCAGCGAATGGTACCAGCGGATAGTTGTTTTGTGTTGTCGCAGGCGTTTGCGCGATCATTGGGCTCAGTTCAGGACGAGTTTGAGGCCGGCGATGAGCAGGACTGCGGCGAGTGCGAGGTTGAGGGCGCGGGGGGTGGCACGGCGGCTGCCGAGGTAGGAACCGAGCAGGCCGCCGAGGCACGCTGCGGCGGCGAGCAGAGCCAGTGAGGGTGGGGGCTTCCAGCCGGTGGTGACCAAGCCCGCAAGCCCGGCTGCTGAGTTGAGCATGATGAACAGCGAAGCCGTGGCCGCGGTGCGCTTGGTGTCGGCCCAGTTGCACAGGAGCATTAAGGGGCTGAGAAAGATACCGCCGCCGGTGCCGGTGATGCCGGCGACCAAGCCGAGGACGCCGCCGACTGCGAGAGCGGCGGGGAGAGCCGGGGGCGTTGGTGCAGCCTTGGATTTCGGTGGTCGGAGGGCGACCCACGCCATTCGGGCGGCGGTGAGCAGGAGCACGATGCCGATGGCGAGCCGAAGGTGCTCGGGGGGGATGTGGACGCGACCGCCGATGAATGCGGCGGGGACCGAGCCGAGTGCGAATGGCCAGAAGAGCCGCCAGGAGAAGTGGCCGGCGCGGGCGAACTGGACGAAGGCGATGAGTGCGACCAAGATGTTGATCGCCAGCGCGGTGGGCCGCATGACGAGGGCTTCAACGCTCATGAGGGCCATGACGGCGAGATAGCCAGAGGCGCCGGCGTGGCCGACCGAGGCGTAGAGGGCCCCGACGATCAGGAACAAGAGGGCGAGGATGGGGAGGGCGTCGGTGGGCATTGCGAGGGCACACAGTAACGCCCAGAGAGCGCGGTTGGAGAGCGGGGCGGCACAGACGCCGAGGTGACTTGCCTTGACGAGGCGGGGCTGGGCGATATACTTGCATGATGACGCAAGTACGCAAGAATAAAAAGGTGATGACTCCAAAGCAGGCCGGGGCATGCGGCGGGCGGCTGGACGAACTGCTTGACCCGGAGTTGTTCAAGGCGTTGTGCGACCCGACGCGGGCGCGGCTGGTGAGCTGCATTGCCAAGTGCGGGCGGGCGTGCACGGTGAGTGAGATTGCTGAGTGCTGCGCGGTGGACCTGTCGGTGGTGTCGCGGCATTTGCAGATGCTGGAACGGGCGGGCGTGCTGGCATCGACGAAGCAGGGTCGGTCGGTTTCGTATGGCGTTGAGTATGCGAAGGTGTGCGGCGCGCTGCGGGGGCTGGCGGATGCGATCGAGGGGTGCTGCCCGGGTGATGCGGGGAAGGGAGGAGGCTGCTGTGGGACGTGATGAGGGCTGATTACGGGTGCGGTTGTTGTGTACGGGGAACTCGTTGCGGAGTCAGATGGCCGAGGGGTGGGCGTGCTTGACAAGCAAACAGAAAAGAAGGAGACGGCGATGACGAATGAGACAAACAAGGCGTGCTGTACGACGGATTGCTGCGGCGGTGAGAAGAGCGCGGCGGTAACTCGTGCGGCATTGGATACAAGGGGAGTGGTTGATGCGGTGAAGGACGATGCGGTGCGTGAGAAGGTGCGGGAGGGGTACGCGAAGATCGCGCAGACCGGGTCATGGTCTGCGCTTCAGCAGGCGAGCGGCACGCCAGCGAGGGCAGGGTGCTGCGGTGGCGGAGGGGAAGCGAAGGCCGGGGGCGGATGCTGCGGACCGGCTACGTTTTCACCGGCGCAGTTGGCGGCCGCGATCGGCTATTCGCAGAGCGAACTGGCGAATGCGCCCGACGCTTCCAACATGGGGCTTTCGTGCGGGAATCCGACGGCGCTGGCTTCACTGCAAGCGGGCGAGGTGGTGGTGGACCTTGGTTCGGGTGGCGGGTTTGACTGCTTCATCGCGGGGCCGAAGGTGGGGGCGAGTGGACGCGTGATCGGCGTGGACATGACGCCGAGCATGATTACGCTGTCGCGGAAGAACGTTGGCTCTTACACGAAGCAGACGGGGCTGAACAATGTGGAGTTTCGACTGGGCGAGATTGAGAACCTGCCCATCGCGGATGGCAGCGCCGACGTGCTCATCTCGAACTGTGTGCTGAACCTCTCGCCGGACAAGGGGCGGGTGTGGCAGGAGATCGCGCGGGTTCTCAAGCCGGGCGGGCGGGTGGCGGTCTCGGACCTGGCGCTGCTCAGACCGCTGCCGGCGGGGGTGTTGGCGGATGTGGAAGCGCTGGTTGGGTGCGTATCTGGCGCGGTGATGGTGGAGGAAACGCGGGCCCAGGCGGTGGCAGCGGGGCTGATTGAGATCGTGCTGAAGGCCAAGGCGGAGTACATCGACGCCATGACGAACTGGGAGGATCCGCTGTACCAGAAGATCGTGGCAGCGCTGCCAGCGGGGAGCAAGCCGAGTGACTACATCACGAGTCTGGATGTGTCGGCGCGGAAGGCGAGGTGAAGAGAGGCCGTTTGCGGACGCGGAGGTTGGGCGGTTTGTGGGAATCGAGGAACCGGGCCTGGGTTAGTTGACGAGTGTCGGGCGCTCGACTGGAGGGGTGGGTGCGGGGCGAGCGAAGGGGACGGTCAAGAGGCGGGTTTCCGCGGCGGCGAAGGCGGAGTTGATGGTGTCACGATTGCTGGCAAAGATGAGTAGGCCGGCAGTATTGAGATGGTTGAGCGGGTGACCGGTTGGCGGGATGAGGGCGATGTCGGCGATGCCGAATAGAGGCTTGTCGGCGGCGGTCTTGAATGGGGCTCGACGTAATGGCGCAGGTGTTAGCGAGCCCGCACGACTGCGTGGTAGGCCGGGGCAAAGAATGAACGGCGGGCATTGAACGCGGAGCCTGGGTTATGAGGGCGCGTGATCGTCAGCGCTTCTTGGCGGCACTCTTGGCCATGGTGGTTGGCGGCTTGGCTGGCGCGCCGGTTTTAGTGGCTTGTTTGCTTTCGGATTTGTCCTTCACGTGCGATGGCTCGACACGACTGCCGGTGTGCGAGGTCTTCGTGGGGGTGCGGGTCTTCTGGCCGCTTGGGCTGGTGTTGTTGGTGCGCTGTCCGCCGTTTTTTCCGGATACTGCCATGATGATGTCCCTTTGATACGCTGGCGAAAGTGCAGCGAGGCCGCTGCAGAGGGGCATGATACGGTGGCGGCAGAGCGTTGTTGGCGGCTCGTGGCGGGGCGCGGCTGGTTCGTTGAGTGTGCGTGAACCGAGGATGAAGCGAGCACGACGGATGATCAATAGCATTCGGAGGCGGCGAATCGGTTTGTTGACCGGGGCGCCGGCGTTGCGGTGCATTGGGCGAGTGAGCCGGGTCTACTCCTTCAGAAAGCAGACAGAATGCTGAGTCAATCATCGGTTCACGCGGCGGGCGAACGGAACTCATGGCGGTGTTGGCTCGCGCTGCTCGCATTGAGTGCGGTCGTTGTCGGGGGTACTGGCGCGGTTTGGGCCCAAGGAACTCGGGCGGATTTCGCGCGAGGGGTGGCGCTGGCGCAGCGGACCGAGGGCAAGGTGACGAACACGGTGCCGAGCGTGATGTGGATGGATGGGGCGCGGCTGTGGTATGTGGTGGAACTTGGCGGGGGAGCGCGGCGGTACGTGGAGGTGAATGCGGAGACTGGGGAGAAGCGGGACCTTTTTGATGCCCAGAAGGTGGCGGCGTGGATGACGAAGGAGCTTGGGCGGCCGGTGGAAGCAAGCCGGCTGGCGATTGAGCGGGTGCACGTTGCCGGCGGCGCGGTGACCATGCTGATGAGCGGGACGACGCGGGTGGGCCGGATAGATCAGCGGAGCGGTGAACTGAGTGAGGTGGCGATTGAGGATGCGGGCGAGTTCTTGCTGGAAGGGTCGAGTGCTTCACGGCGCGCCGCATCGACGGCGATCATCGTGAAGAATCGGACCGATGCGGACGTGGAGATGTTTTGGATCAACGGCGACTCGCGTACGTCTTATGGCAAGGTTGCGGCGGGGGAGGTGCGGCGGCAGCACACGTTTGGCGGGCACCGGTGGGCGATCGTGCGCGGCGACGGGAGTGCGGCGTTTGAGGGGGAGGCGGTTGATCTGCCGAGTGTGGTGATTGTGAACAAGGCCGACGGGGGGGAGAAGGGCGACGCGCCGAAGCAACGCAACGGGCCAAAGCGCGACAGGGAGCCCGAGTCCGAGCAGTCGGCTGGGCGATCGCCTGAGCGGGCGGAGGAGCGGCGGGCGCTCGTGCGCGAGAGCAACGTGGTGCTGGTGGAGCGGGACCAAGAACGGGCGCTGACGAAAGACGGCACGGCGAGTGCGGGATACGCCGGGCCGGTGGTGTGGTCGCCGGACCGGACGCGGTTTGTGGTGCGGTGGGTGACGCCAGCGCAGAAGCGACCGGTGACGTTTGTGGAGTCCTCGCCGAAGGATCAGATTCAGCCGCGGGTACACACGTTTGATTATCTCAAGCCGGGCGATGTGATTGAGGTTTCCAAGCCGCGGCTGTTTGATGCGGAGAGCGGGGCGGAGATTGCGGTGAGTGATGAACTCTTCGCCACCCCGTGGGCGATTGATCGGCTGGAGTGGGCCCCGGATTCGACTGGCTTTTCGTTTGTGTACAACCAGCGCGGGCATCAGGTCATGCGGCTGGTGGGCGTTTCGCGCGATGGGGCGGTGAGGGCGATCACCGAGGAGAAGCCAGACACGTTTGTTGACTACGTCAACTCGACGTATGTGCATCGGGTGAAGGGGACGGGCGAAACGATTTGGATGTCGGAGCGGGATGGGTGGCGGCATCTGTACCTTCTGCATGAGTGGGGGGCGAAGGCGGGTGCAGCGGCGAAGCAGATTACACGGGGCGAGTGGGTGGTGCGCGGGGTCGATTTAGTTGATGAAGAAAAGCGGCAGATTTGGTTTCGGGCGGGCGGCGTGCACGCAGGGCAGGATCCGTACTTCATCCACTATGCGCGGATCAACTTTGATGGCACGGGGCTCACGGTGCTGACTGATGGTGATGGCACGCACACGGTTACGTACTCGCCGGATCGTCGGTTTCTGATCGATCGGTATTCGCGGGTCGATATGCCGGGCGTGGTGGAGCTTCGCAGCACCGAGACGGGCTCCTTGGTTTGTGAGCTTGAGCGAGCGGACTGGTCATCACTGGTGCAGTTACCGTGGACGCCGCCCGAGCGGTTTGTGGCCAAAGGGCGCGACGGAAAGACGGACATCTACGGGGTGATTGTGCGGCCGACGAACTTTGACGCGGCGAAGAAGTACCCGGTGATTGAGAACATTTATGCGGGGCCGCACAGCGCGTTTGTGCCCAAGGAGTTTGACGCGCACATGGGCACGATGCAGGATCTGGCCGAGCTGGGGTTTGTTGTAGTGCAGATTGATGGGATGGGTACGGCGCATCGCAGCAAGGCGTTCCATGATGTGTGCTGGAAGAATATCGGCGATTCGGGATTTGCCGACCGGATTGCGTGGCTGCGCGGGGCGGCGAAAGTGCACGGGGAGATGGATCTTGCGCGGGTGGGGATCTTCGGTGGCTCGGCGGGTGGCCAGAATGCGCTGCGGGGGATGCTGGCGCATGGGGATTTCTACAAGGTGGCGGTCGCCGACTGCGGGTGTCACGACAATCGAATGGACAAGATCTGGTGGAACGAGGCGTGGATGGGGTGGCCGATCGGCGAGCATTACGCGGAGCAATCCAATGTGACCAATGCGCATCGGCTGACGGGCAAGTTGCTTTTGGTGGTGGGGGAGATGGACCGCAATGTTGATCCGGCCTCGACGATGCAGGTGGCGAGCGCGCTCATCAAGGCAGATAAGGACTTTGACCTGCTGGTGATGCCAGGCGTGGGGCACGGGGCGGCTGAGTCGCCTTATGGACGGAGGCGGCGGGCGGATTTCCTGGTGCGGCATTTGCTGGGGGTTGAGCCGCGGGCGCAGTGAGATAAGGCGCTGACAGGGCTCTGACCGGGGTGGCCGATTACTTCTTGCCGTGCCCGTGTTCGAGGTGCTCTTTGAGGAGGTCGCGGCCGAAGTCGCGCTCGCGATCGCGCCAGACGGTGTGGACGTGGTTGGCGTTGTTCTGGGTGTTGTCGTATTCGATGACAAAGGTCGGCCCGGTGAGGCGGTAATAGTGGCCTTCTGTGCGGCGATCGGAACCCATCCAGGCGAAGCGAACGTTTTCGATGCCAGCTTTGTTGATGCGTTCGAGCTCGCGCGAGGCGAGGTCGTGCTTGAGATTGCCTGCGAACTCGCTGAGCAGGCGATTGATGAGTTTGCGTTGTGGGGCGTCCATCGAGGAAAACGGGATGCCGGCGGCGGCGATTTCGTCAAGGCCGCGGCCGGGGGCGGCGAGGATGTCGCCTGGGGCCTTGTCTGCGATGATGGCTACTTTCCGCTGCGCGGGCGTGAGTGAGGCGAGCAGTTCACGGGCAAGGTCTTCTTCGGCGGCGAGCACGCGGACGCCGGCGCGGGGGCCTTGCCTGACCTCGGCGGGGTTGGCGCCGAGGAAGGCGGGCGTCACGGCGGTCGATTCGCCGGCGCCGGTGAAGTTGAGCGAGAGATGGTGTCCTTCGAGCTTCCAGCCCCAGGGATCGGTGCCGGGAGTGCCGAAGATTGCGATGGAGTAGGCGAGGGGGTCACGACGGGGGCCGGAACCCTTTTCCAATTCGAGGAGGACCGAGTCGAGGAGCATGATCTCTTCGACCTTGTTCATGCCCTGCGAGGAGAGCGCACTGCGGATGAGCTGGCGGGCGGCGAGTTTCTGGGCGTCGCTGAGCTGGGTGAACTCGATGCCGGCGTGGTCGCGGGGGATGTAGTGCCAGTCTTGGCGGGCTTTGTCGTCGAAGGGGAGGGCCGCTTTGGCGCGGAGCGGCGGGGGAAGGGAGTCGAGGAAGGCGGTTGCTGCGGCGGCCATCTGGTTTTCAGGCGCGGGGAGCGCGATCCAGCCGATGGCGACGGCCGCGCTTGCGACGGCGAGGAGAAGGGAGAGCAGCCATAGGCGGGAGTGAGGGTGGGTGGGATTGGCGGGTGAGTGGGGCATACAGGTGGCTCAGGACTGCATCTGCCAAATCTGTCGGACGGCGGTGAGGAGTTTGTCGATGGCTACGGGTTGTAGGCCGCGCTTTTCGAGTACGTGGCGGGCGAGCGCGATTCCGGCTTCGCCTTCTTCGAACACAACTTTGTTGGCGCCGGCCGCGTTGAGGCCGTCTTTTTCCGCGAGGTAGCGGGCGCGGACGGTGATCTCGACGGTAGGGTTGAGTTCACGTGCGGCGAGCACGACGGAGGCGCGACCTTCGGAGTGGGGCAGGGACACGACGAGGTGAACGGCCTTTCGAATTCCCGCGTATTCGAGGACTTCGTTCCTGGTGGCGTCTCCGTAGATGGCCGTTCGTCCGGACTTGGCGAGGCCTTGGATGGTGTCGATGTTCATGTCGATGACGACGGTGGCGAGCCCGGCATCACGGAGCATGGCGTCAACGAGTCGACCGACGGGGCCGTAGCCGACGATGACAGCGAGAGGTCGGTCGTTGGCCACGACTTGCTGAGCGGCCTTGGCGTTCAGACTGGCTGACCGCTTGGCATGACGGGCGTTGAGCAGGCGATGGAGCCAGGCCACTTTGGTGACATGCCTCTCGATAGCGTCGAGCGAGCGGAACAAGAGGGGGTTGACGGTAATCGAGATCATCGCGGTCGCGACGAGCACGTTCATGCCTTCGGGGGGGAGGAGACCGCTGTCGCGGGCGACCTGGGCGAGGATGAACGAGAACTCGCCGATCTGGGCGAGACCGATGGCGACGGTGAGGGCGGTGCGGACGGGGTAGCCGCAGAGTGCGACGATGATGAGTGCGGAGAGGGGCTTAAAGAGCAGAACGACGGCGAGCCCGGCGACGACCATCTGGGGGTGGGTGATGAGGAAGGACGGGTCAAAGAGCATGCCGACCGATACGAAGAAGAGCACGGCGAAGGCATCACGCATGGGGAGTGCGTCGGCGGCGGCCTGATGGCTCACTGGGGACTGCGCGACGACAATGCCGGCGAGAAACGCGCCGAGGGCTACCGACGCACCGAAGATGGTCGCCGAACCGACGGCGATAGTGACGGAGAGGACAAGGACGGTGAGCGTGAAGAGCTCGGCCGAGCGGAGCTTGGCGACCTGGGTCAGGATCCACGGGACAACCCTGGAGCCCGCAAGGAGCACAATGGCGACAAGGGCTGCGAGTTTGAAGAGCGCCCAGCCGATTGCCGCCAGCCCTGATCCGCCGCCGGATGCACTCACCCCGGTGATAGGGTCGATGGCGAAGATCGGCACCATTACAAGGACCAGCACGGTCAGGATGTCCTCCACGATCAGCCAGCCGACGGCGACGTGGCCGTGGCTGGTGTTGAGCATGGCACGGTCCATCAGGACGCGGAGGAGTACGACGGTGCTGGCGACGGCCATAGCCATGCCGAGCATGAAGCCGGAACGGAGGGGCCAGCCCAAAAAGTGAAAGAGGGCTACAGCGGCGACGGTGGCGGCCAAACTCTGCCCGATGGCGCCCGGCACGGCCACGCCCTTCACGGCCCAGAGGTCTTTGAGCTTGAAGTGCAAGCCGACGCCGAACATGAGGAGGATGACACCGACCTCGGCGAGTTGCTGGGCGAGTGCGACATCACCGGTGAAACCGGGCGTGTGGGGGCCGATGACGACGCCGGCGAGGAGGTAACCGACAATCGGCGAGAGCCCGAGTCTCTGGGTGATGAGCCCAAGCACCCACGCGGCCGCGAAGCCAGCGGCGATGGTGGTCAGCAGCGGGAGGTGCTGGGCTGACGCGAGGGTGAGACAGTCGAACGCATCAAGCATGTCAAAGTGTATTTGGCGCGGCGGCCTGACCGATGTCAAGTTTCGAGGATTTGCCCGTAAGAATGCAAGGCGGCTCAGCCGTCGGAGCTTGCGGGCGTGGGGAGAAGGTCGGCGTTGGGTTCAATCAGAAGATCGTGACCGCAGACGAGTTGCCAAGCCGGAGCCAAGTGAATCGGCTGCGGAGGGAGCTTGGTCTTTGTAGAGGTGAGTGCTATCAGCCGCGTACGCAAAGCCGAAGGTCACGAACGCGGCGAGATTGCGGGCGTGTCATCTGTCGGTGGTGCGCGGCGAGACTGCGGCGGTCGGCGAGGGCGCCTGGTCGCGCGTGTTCAGGATCGCGTCGAGTTCTCGAACAAGTTCCCGCACACGCCGCTCGCTGGTGTCGGGCGCGAGCAAGCGGTGCTGCTCGATCTCCTGCACCTTTTGATAGTTGTTGAGAACGGCGCCGACGATGAGGTTTACGAGAAGGAATGTCGCCACCAGAATCCACGAGACCTGAAAGGCCGTGAACGCCCCCAGGGGATAACCAGCCTGGGCAAGTTCGTATCGCATCTGGGTCCAGTCATCGCCGGTGAGGATGCGGAAGAGCGTGAAGCACGCCTCGTGAATGCTGGCGAAGTACGGCTGCATCGGGTGACCATCACCCCCGAACAACTTCACTCCGATGACGGCATAGACATAGAACAGGATCGCCGCGAGGAGCGCCACGTACTTCATGCTGACGACGGATCGCAGGAGCACGTCAACGATGAGCCGTAGTTCCGGGATGGTCTTGACCAGCCGCAACACACGGAACACGCGGAGGATGCGGAGAACGGGCCCGAAGCCGTTCGAGGCGGGGACGAGCGCCGCGATGATGATGACGAGATCAAAGATGTTCCAACCGTTGCGGAAGAAGGTGGCTGTTGACTCGCGAGCCATAAAACGAAGAACGATCTCCACGACGAAGATGCCGATGCAGATCGCTTCGATTGCGGCGATGGCGCGGAGCGATGTCTCATCGGTCAGGTACGTGCTTAGGCCAATGAGCACCGCGTTCACCAAGATGACGACAATGACGAAGTTGTTGAAGGGTGCAGAATCGACGAGCTTGCGGATATCCATGTTGCTGTCTCGGTCGGAGCGATGCTGTCTCTTATTCAACAGTTGCGGGGAGATTGCTTTGTATGAGAAGGGATGGTCTGCGGGTGTCGCGTATCCCCGTGGCGCATGGCCGGAGCGATGGGGTCACCACCACCAGTGCACCACTGCGGAGTACAAGGGAACTCCAAGGATGATGTTGAACGGGAACGTCACCCCCAGAGAGAGGGAGACGTAGAGCGCCGGGTCGGCCTTGGGGATCGCGAGCCGGAGGGCGGCGGGCGCCGCAATGTACGACGCCGATGCGGCGAGCACGGCCATGAGGACGGCGTCGCCTTGGCCAATCCCGAGTTGCTTCGAGGCCACGATCGCCAGTGCGGCGTTGACGAGGGGAGCGACGATCGCAAACGCCAGCAACAGCCGCGGCGCTCGAAGAATTTCTCGTCCGCGTCGCGCGGCCATCAGACCCAAGTCAAACAGGAAGAACGCCAGTGCACCGGGGAAAGCATCTGTGCAGAGCGGTTTGAAGGCGGCGTAGCCCCTTTGACCGGTTAGAACTCCGACGACAATGCTCCCGAGCAGCAGCAGAACGGGACCATTCAGCAGTGACTCATGAAGCAGTGTGGCCAATCGAGGTGCCCGAGTTCCGTCAGCGTCGGAGCCCACCGCGGCGGTTGGGTGGTCCTCTCGAGTTCGTTTCTTGTCGAGATTCAGAAGAATCAAGGACAGAACGATCGCCGGCGACTCCATGATCGCCATCACGGCCACCATGTGTCCGCTGAAGGGCGTTCCGCTCTGATCGAGCGATGTGCAGGCGGTGAGGAATGTCACCACACTGACCGATCCGTAGCACGCCGCGATCGCCGCGGCATTTCGGACAGCCACAATCCGGCGAAGGGCGAGGTATGCCCAAACGGGAACGACAACCGAGAGTGCCAATGCCAATGCAACGGCCTTCATGGCGTCTGCTGTAAACCCGCTGGCGACAAGCTCAACTCCGCCCTTGAAGCCGATGGCCCATAAAAGATAGAGCGAGAGGAGTTTGGTGGCGGCCTTTGGAATGGCGATGTTGGAGCGGACCAGCACGGCGATGACACCAAGGAAGAAGAAGAGAACCGGAGGGCTGATCGAGAGCAGGCCGGTGGCCGCGTCAGTGCCGGCCGCACCCAGTATCCCGGCAGTCAGGTCATGCATGTGCGGGTCCTTGAGGATTGGCGGCCGATGTACGGAGTTTCACAACGATGGGGCACGGTGACGGCAACTCTACGGCCGCGCGGGTCATGCCCTGCCAACTCGCCCTATTTCAGTTTGCCCGCGCTTCACTTCGAGGCGGCCTTCGACGGTATTAGCACGCTCAGCACCGTTGCGAGTGCCAGTGTGCCGACGACGACCAGGAGTGACACCGTGGTGTCGATCTTGATCGGGTCCGCTTTGGCCATGCCGATCACATCCAGATATGGCGGCACGCTCAGCAGCAACAACTTCACGCCGACGAAAGCCAGAATCAGGATCAACGCCGGCTTCAGGAATCGGAACTTCTGGATCAGCGCTGCGAGGCAGAAGTACAGCGCCCGTAGCCCGAGGATCGCGAAGATGTTGCTCGTGAACACGATGAACGGGTCGGGCGTGATTGCGAAGATGGCTGGGATTGAGTCAACCGCGAAGACCAGGTCGGTGATCTCAACCAGAATCAGCGCCAAGAACAAGGGTGTGATCGCCCAGGCCGCGCTCAGCGAGCCGGCTGGCGCCGGGTCCATCGCCTCTTTGCCGGCTGCATCTCTTGAGTACGTCGGCTTGAGGGTCCGTTTGGTGAAGAACCTCTGCCCGTCGTAGAACTCGGTCACCCGGAAGAACTTCTTGCACATCCGCACGGCAATGTTCTTCGAGACATCGTCGTTGCCCTTGATCAGGGCCATCTTCAAGGCCGTCAGGATCAGGAACCCGCCGAAGACGATCAGAATCCACTGGTACTTAAGGATCAGCCCAGCGCCCAGAAAGATCATTCCGCCGCGCATGACCAGTGCGCCGATGATGCCCCAGAAGAGCACGCGGTGCTGGTACTTCGCGGGCACCGCAAAGAACGTGAAAATCAGCGCGATGACAAAGATGTTGTCCATCGCCAGCGACTTCTCGACGACATACCCCACCAGATACTGCTTGGCGGCTTCGAATCCTTGCACCTCGCCCGACACGATGAGCGGCGCACCGGCCTTGATCGCTTCGGTTGTGCTGTATTTGGCAGTCTCCAACCCCAGCCCGAGCCAGTGGCTTTCGTATGCCAGGTACACAAAGCCACTGAATGCAACGCCACACGTCAGCCAGATCACCGACCACGTGACCGCTTCCTTCATGGCGACTTCGTGGGCTTCGCGGTGGAAGACGCCCAGGTCGAGGGCCAGGAACACGATGACCAGACCGACAAACGCGACGTACGCCCAGATCTTCAGATCGGCCGGGCTCGATGTCGCGGTGGTCGCCAGACAAAGCAGTTCATTCATGATACTTCATATCCTTGGGCCCGCACATGCTGACCCGGTAGAAAGCCGATGCCACGCTGCGGTTACTCCCGCTCGTGGCGCAAGACTCTGAAATCGCAACGCGGCAACCACACATTGGTCACGCCGCCCCTCTCACATTCCCTACGCACCTTGCCGCACCATGGTCAATAGTTTTCCCGCGTCCAATCCTTTGCTTTGCGACTCGATCGCTCCGCGGTGCTGCGTGTACAGCCCCTTGGCCTTCTCGGCCTGTGTCGTGAAGATGCCTTTGAGATCGATCGCGGCCAAGGACCTGCCGCCTGCGTAATAGGCCTTCGCTGCGTACCCGAGGGCGTAGGTCGAAGCGAACGAGAACGCGGAACTGGTCGCTTGATCGGCCACCGCGCCGGCCACGCGCCCGAGGACGCGGCGTCCCAGCCCGCCGAGAAACTTGCGGGCGTAGTTCTCGAGAACTTGCGACGTCATGCCGACACCGACCGTTGCCAGAAAGTCTTTGATGTGCCCGGTGCTGAGCGTGTATCCATACCGCGCTCCGATGCGGTAAACCATCTTCATTTGCAAGGGAATAATCGCCGCGGTCGCCAGCCCCTGAGGTAGCAACTCGATCGCCGCGTTCAGAATCGCGTATCGCGTGATCGACGACTCAATTTCGGCCTCGTCTACCGGAGTCTTGCCTCCCCCCGGACCACCGTTCCCAACCCCGGCCGCCAAGGCGCCGCCCACCGCTGTCGCGCCCACGGCCCCGGCCGCCGTCACCTGCTCAACCCCGAAGTCTACAAACTCGTCGGCCTGCTGCAACGTTGCTGAAGCCGAAGTCTCGTCGATCGATAGCGCGATCCGGAGTTTCTCCAGAAACAACTTTTCTTCCGGCCCGGCCTTTCCATCCGCGTCGCACACAGCCACCGCCATCTCGTACGCCAGCGTCCGATGCTCCTGCTTCTTGAGCGGCACCGCTGCTTTCTCGACCGTCACTCGCCCCAGTAGAACATCTTGGTACAGCGCTGACAACCCACGCCCCCGCTCTGAGCCGTAAGTCGCACTCTCGCCCCCGGCATCAGGTCGAAGATTTTCAACGATCCGCCGAACCTCCTCGCGCTCAGCATCGTTCTTGCGGCCATCCGCAAATGCGGCCAGAAGGCACACCGTCACAATCGCATCCTGTTCTACGGGGTTCATGATCTACTCTCCGATCGCAAAGGGCGTTCGAGCACGATCGGACGTGCGGAGCGGGTTCGAGATTCGAGGTCGTTCGTCGCCACTTGAGAGACGACATTCACCCGATCGCAGAGCCCACGCGCAGGTCGTAACTTCGAAGCAAAATGAATGTTGGTCTCGCCAACGGCGTCAGTCCGCGCTCACAAGCGACGGGAACCAAAGCCGCAGACGGGCCGGGAGGGAGCGCGAACCGTTCCATCCGTGTTGACGACCCATCCCACCCGCATCGGCGGGCGGCTACTCCCCAACAGGAAGCATAAGCCCATCATAGCAGGCGCTTCGTCATCAAGAAAGCGTCGTTCTTTCGAGTTCGCCGTATCCGGCGAACAAACACGGCTTGTGGGCGTAAAGGCTTCAACTTAGTGGCAAAAAGGAGATTCTTCGTGGAGATCAGACTTTTCGACGGAAGCATCAAGACCAGCGAGGCTCAGCACGACTACATCATGAACAAGATCGGGGCGGCTGCTGGGCGGCTGAAGGACGCGCCCTGCACCGTCGAGGTCCGCCTTGTGGACCTCAACGGTCCTAAGGGAGGGATTGACAAACAGTGCTCGATCGTGGTGACTCCGCCCGGGCAGGGCACGCTGCGCGTGGAGGAGCAGGCCTCGGACTACTACTCGGCCATCGACGCCGCGGCCGCGACTCTCAAGAAAGCGCTCTCCAGAGCACTTGAAAGGACCAAGGCCAACGGGCCGCGGTGACCGGCAGTTGTCATGGCATGGGTGGCCCAGCATCGTTCAGATTCAACGTCAAGCAATTTCGCCCAGATGAACCCGGGTGCATGTACGGGGCCTGGGTTATTCTGGCTGCTTGATCCAAAAACGGTGAATCCAAAAGCGTGCCGCGTCCGAACCGGTTGCCTCAAGGAGTCTTGAATGCACTATGCTCTCGCCGTCGTGTCCGCCCTTTCGCTCTGCTCCATCGCTGCGGCTCAGCCAGTCAATATCGAGTTTGATTCCGGCGTGGCTGGATGGCGCACGGTGCTCGATGGAGTCATGGGTGGGCGATCCACAGGGCGCGTGACGCAACCCGAGGCCGGCGTTCTTCGATTCTCCGGTGAGTTGTCGCTGGAGAACAACGGCGGGTTCTCGCAGACGCAGATAACAGTGCCGGAGGGAGCGCTCAAGGGTGCTACGGGCATTGAAGCGAGAGTCCTTGGCGATGGCCGGACGTACCAGTTTGATGTGCGCTGCTCGGACGTGCGCATGATGGCTGGGAGTTTTCAGACGAAGTTCGAGACCGTGGCGGGCGAGTGGGTAACGCTCCGGCTGCCCTTCGAGCAGTTCCGTCTCTACAGCTTTGGCCGTCTTGTTCCCAACGCTCCGAAACTCAGCCCGGCGCGCGTCGAGTCGATCGGCGTGACGCTGGCAGACAAGAAGCCGGGCGGCTTTCAGCTTGATGTGGATTTCATCAGGGCGGTGAGCCCCGAGGCGCCATCGCCGGCGACCGGCTCAGACTTGCCGAGTGTTGCCAAGAGCGCCGAACTGACGACGTTTCTGTCGCTCGTCGAAGTTTCCGGGCTTCAACTGCCCGCCGATGGCCGCATCACGATCTTCGCACCGACCAACAAGGCCTTCGCGGCGATTCCCGGCGAGAAAGTGAAGTTCCTGACAAGCGAGGAGGGGCGCGCAACGTTGCTCGCGATTCTTAAGCATCACATCCTGCCGATGGCCATCGATTCTGGTTCGCTCCTGCAGCGTCGCGGGGTTGTTGCACTATCAGACCAGAATCTCACCATAGACGGAGAAGCGCTGACCATCGCGGGCGCATCGTTATTGAAGACGGATGTGCCATTCGACAAGGGCATCGTGTACGTGATTGATCGCGTCATGATCCCGGAAAATCGCTCGATTGCCCAGATCGTGAGTCAGGAGTCACGACTCGCCACACTTCTCAAGGCGGTCACTGCGGCGGGCCTTGCAACACAACTGGGTGGCGAGAACGGCGGGCCGTGGACCTTGTTGGCCCCATCGAACGAAGCGTTTGACGCATTGGGCGAGCAGGCGATCAAATCGCTCCTGGCGGACCCTTCACAACTGGCCAATGTCTTGAGTGCCCACGTGATTCCCAGCCGCATCCGTCGCGGCGACATGATCGCCCAACGATCTGCGCGAACGCTGCTCGGCCGCGACACGGTCTCGTTCTCGCTCGTTGACGGGAAAATCGCGGTGGCTGGCGCCGGGATCACCACGGCCGATATCGAGGCCTCTAACGGTGTTATCCACATCATCGATCGGGTGATCGTTCCTGGTCCGTCTGCTGGCCGGGACATGCCCGCGGAGGGGAAGAAGATCGTTTCGGGGCTTCTGGAACTGGCGATCGAAAGAGGCGTGCCGATCTTCAATGATGGCAAGCCTGAGGCGTGCGCTGCGATCTACGAGGTGGCTATTACCGCCATCATTGATCTGGCACCTGAAGCTGTCGGGAACGAAGCCGTTGAACGTCTGCGCCTGGCGCTGGCGGAAGGCCAATCCGAGAAGGACGCGACGAAACAGGCGTGGATCTTCCGCCGGGCGATGGATCGCGTGTACGAGGATGCGACTTCTCAGCGTTCGCGTTGATCGTCTGGAACATATCGTCGAGCCTGCTGGCGATCATTCGGGGATGGTTGCTGAGGATCGACCGAGCAGCTTTGAACATGGTAGAATCGGCCGAGGCGTATGATCCGTTGTCCTCGACCATGCCCTCATTGATGTTCAACTTCTGGATCGAACTTTCGCTGCTTGCCGTTCTCGCGTGTCTGCTGATCTACGGGATCTTCGACACGCGTTTTCAGTTGGCACGACGGACGGGGGCGGCGGCGGTGGCGGTGCTGCGGCGCAACTCGCGCCGACTGTGGGTGTTGATCGCGGGCACGACCGTTATTCTGGTGGGGATCGTGATCTCGCCCTTGCCGGGGCCGGGATTGAGCGTGCTGGGACCGATCGGGCTCGCGATCCTCGCCAGCGAGTTCGTGTGGGCGCGGCGGTTGGTGGTTCAGATCAAGGAGCTAAGTGGGCCGCTGCGTGAGGTGACGCAGCGAGTCGCAAACGCATCGTCGCGGTGGATCGTGATCCCGGTGTGTTTGGCGTATTGGTGCGGGGCGGTGGCGGTCGCGGTGTGGACGTCGGTGCCAGCGCTGGTGCTCTGGCCGGCGGCCTCGATCCTGTTCACTCCGGTGTTTCTGTGGGCGCACCTGGCGTTTCGTGCCACACGCGGGTGAAGTGGGCGCGGGCTGCTGGCGAGCACGCGGGGCAATGATGGTTGATGTGATCAGGCCGCCTTGGCGGCATGATGGGCCCGTGATTGGGGGATCCACTTGGCGCAGGTGGCGAGGAGCTGGGCCTTGTCGATGGGCTTGCTGGAGTAGTCATTGCACCCGGCCTGCAGGCATTTCTCCCTGTCCTCGTTCATCGCGTGCGCGGTCAGTGCCACGATCGGGATGCGGCTGGCACGCTTCCGGAGCGTTCGCGCCAGCGTGTATCCGTCCATCTCGGGCATCTGCATGTCCGAGAGCAAGAGATCAAACGGCTCGCCGGACGCCTCGGCTCGGTCGAGCAGGGCCGTTGACGAGGGTGGGGTGGAGAACGCCGCTCCAGGCAACGCGGGGCCAACCGGGGCAAGCGTGGCGCAAAACTAAACGACCCGCAAAAACCAAACGGCCCGCCAGAAGGCGGGTCGCAGGTGAGCGCAATAGAGCGTGCGCAACGGTCTTCGAGTTCTCTTCCGACTGCCAGAGAGTGCGGCGGCCAACACCCCGGTTCTTGTAGCCGCCAGAAGAGGTGTTCTTCAACCCGCGGGCCGGCAAGAACG
>Ga0105046_10000969_pt1 | contig 42706 bp, 40 predicted proteins | sample MAT03_FD_78385 | JGI IMG/M metagenome (GOLD analysis project Ga0105046, IMG submission 78385) | Freshwater microbial communities from Lake Fryxell liftoff mats and glacier meltwater in Antarctica - MAT-03 (megahit assembly) | ecosystem: Environmental > Aquatic > Freshwater > Ice > Liftoff... | reverse complement strand
GCGTTCGTCATGGCTGAGCCCATGGCGAGCTGGCACTGAGGAGAGGCGCGGAAAGTGCCGATTCGGCACACCAACCGACCAGCCCGCTGGACTTCAATGGGGCCGCGCCACTCCTCTGAGCCAGCTCACCTGGCGTCACCGTCCCAAGGTAAAGATCGCTTCACTCACAAACTTGAGGATGACGATGATTCCGACTACAATCCACCGCAGTCCCGTGACCGAACCGTCGTACGAGCCCGAGATGGAGTTGCCGATCCTGACGGATAGGGTGGCGTGAGGAGGATGTCTGGTTACCAGCAGGATGCTCGGTGATGGACGTTTCATGGGAGTGGTTGTAGACGGGCCATTCTGACAAGTCAAGTTCTGGCTCAGCGCTGGCTAGCGGAGGCGGCGGCGCAAGGTGGCGAGTGATTTGCAGGCGGAGCGGCAGCGGCGGGACGTGCCGAAGTCCGCTGATCGCTGTTCGCGGTTGGGTCGGCGCGACGTCCTTGGGCCAGAGCGATGTTGCGACCACTGGTGGGGCTGAAGCTCGAGGGTGCCACGTTGGCCGAGGTGGACGAGGTGGGTGGCGTCGGAATGCCGGCGTGGGGGCCGGCGGCGTTGCTGCGAGATCTGGAGTTGCGGCTGGGGTTGCCGGGGGGCGAGGCGCGAGACGCGGTGCGGGTGCATCAGTGGTCGGCGCGCCTGGCGGCGCTGCTCGCGACTGAGCCCTTCTATGCGCGTTCGTATGGCGTGGATCCGATGGGCACGGCGCAGATGCTGCTCGCGTGGCGCGACGGGCTGATCGACAGTGGCTGGTCGGGAACGATGATCCCAGGCGGTGGCGCGCGACTCGCGGCGTTTACGGCGCTGGAGGCGATCGGAGCGCCGCCGCTGGCCGCAGGAGCCGCCGACCGGGTCGCGGCAGTGGAGGCCGAGCTCGCGCTCCGCGGGGACTCCCCGTACGCGGAGCTGACGTTCGCGGATGACGTCGAGTGCTGGCCGCATCGGTGGCAACGCATCTTCACGCTGCTGGCCGAGCGCGGAACGTCGCTTGTCCGGCTGCATCGGGAGGAGCTGGGCGCGCCGCCGGAGACCGACCTGGGGCGGCTTCAAGCCCTCATCGGCGCGGGCGAGACGGCGGCCGAGCGCGTGGAGGTTCGGGGTGACGGTTCGCTGGTGTTGCTCCGCGCGGCGACGACGCTCGAAGCGGCGGAGGCGGTCGCGGCGATGGTCCACGCGGCCGACGGCGAGAGCCTGGCGATCGTGCGGGGCGCGCACGCGGCGATGCTCGACGACGCGCTGGGAGCGCAGGGAGCGGGACGGCTTGGGGTTCGGGCAGCGAGTCGCTGGCGGGCGGCGCTCCAGGTGTTGCCGCTGGCCCTGGAGATGCTGTTCGAACCGTGCGATCCGCGGCGCGCGCTCGAGCTGTTGGGGCTGGCGGTGAGCCCCTTCGCGTACGTCACGCGGTACGTGATGTCGCGAGCCCTGAGCGACTGTCCCGGCATCGGTGACACCCGCTGGCACAGCGCCAAGGCGCGCCTGCGTGAGCGGCTGGCCTCGAGCGGAGAACCTGAGGATGCGGCGCGCGCGGATCGGCAGGTGGCGCTCGTCGAGGATTGGTTCGAGCCGAGCCGATACGACCCGCGCCACGGCGCCCCCAAGGCGGTGATCGTCGCAGTGGCGACGCGAGTGCGCGACTGGCTGCGGCTCCGGCTCGCCAGCGGCGGGCTGATCGAAGGCGTCGCGGTCGAACAGTGCGGTCAGCTCCTCGAGATCTTGGCGAGCGATGGTCGCGACACGCTCGATCGGGTGGCGCTCCGACAGGTGCTCGATGCGATCGCGGCGGCCGGCGCCACGGCCGAGCTGACGGTGGAGCGCGCGGGCCGGGCCGACCATGTGGACGATCCGGGCGCGCTGCTGCGTCGGCGCGATCAGGTGATCTGGTGGCACTTCGCCGCGGAGACCGCGCGACCGCCGCACCGTGCACGCTGGCGGCGCACCGAGCTCGACGCGCTCGCGGCCAGTGGCGTGGTTCCAACCGCGCCCGCGAGGCTCCTCGCGGAGGAGACCCGACAGTGGCGCGCGGCGGTGCTGGCGGCCCGACACCGGCTGGTGCTGGTGCTGCCGGAGACCGACCGCGGCGAGCGCCTGTCCGCGCACCCGCTGTGGGACGAGCTGGTGGCCCGCCTTCGGCTCGATGATGCGCAGATCGGACGGATCACGGTGTCGGTCGCCGCCCTGCTCGCGCGGCCCGGAGCCGGCCTCGCCGTCGAGGAGGCGGTGCCGCTCGCGTTGCCGGCGGCGCGACCGGCCTGGCGGGTGCCGGCCGGGACGATCGGTCCTGCCACGGGTTTCTCCTCGGCGAGCCTTCAGGAGCTGCTGGAGTGCCCGCTGCGCTGGGTGCTTGGTCACGCGGCGTCGCTGCACGCGGGATCGGTGCCGACCCTCCCGGAAGGAGCGCTGCTCAACGGCGTGCTCGGCCACCGCCTGCTCCAGGCGCTGGTGAACGCGGGCGCGGTGGCCGGGACGCGTGAGGAGATCACGCGGGTGCTCGACGGGCTCCTGGCCGGCGTCGCGGCGTCGCTGCTGCAACCGGGGATGGCGTTCGAGCTGCATCAGCTCCGCCATCAGCTCACGCGGGCGATCGCGGCGCTCGTCGAGGTAGTCCGCGGCGGCGAGCTGACCATCGCCGCGACCGAGGAGGAGATCGCGGCGACCTGGCTCGGCGCGGAGCTGGTCGGTCGCCTCGACGTGCGGCTCGTCGATCGCGCGGGTCGCGACGTGATCATCGATCTCAAGTGGGGGCACGGCACCTACCGCGACCTGCTCACGCAGGGCCGCGCGGTGCAGCTCGCGGCCTACGCCCAGGCGCGATGGGTCCAGTCGGGTGCCGCGACGCGCCCGGCGGCAGGCTACTTCTCGCTGTCCCGTGGCCGGCTGCTCACGACCGACGGGGACGCCTTCGGCGCGGTCGACCGGACCGCGGGACCGACGCTCGACCAGACCTGCGAGCGCATCGCGGCGACGGTGCCGGCGATCCAGCGGGCCCTCGCCGCGGGCCACGTCGCGGTGACCGGCGTCAGGCGCTCGCTGCCGCTGCTCGAGACGATCGGCGTGCCGCCTGCAGAACATGACGCGCACTACGCGAGCGAGGGCGGCCAGGGATGTTCCTACTGCCGGTTCGACGTGGTGTGCGGACGGGCTTGGGAGCGGTTCGCGTGACCCGAGCGCCCACGCTCGTCAGCGCGAGCGCAGGCAGCGGCAAGACCTACCGCCTGACCCAGGAGGTCATCCGTGCGATCGCGCCCGGGGCCATCGCGCCGGCCCGCATCGAAGGGCTGGTGGCGGTCACGTATACGCGCAAGGCGCAGGCCGAGCTGGTCGGCCGGATCCGACGCAGGTTGGTCGAGAACGGGTCATTCGATCACGCGGCGCGCCTGCCGGTGGCCTATCTCGGCACGGTCCACTCGGTGTGCATGCGCTTGCTCGAAGAGCTCGCCCTGGATGCGGGGCTGTCGCCGTACCTGGAGGTGATGCCGGACGACGGCGGCCGACGGCTCCGCGCGGCGATCGAGGAGTCCCTGCCCGCCGCGCTGATCGAGCAAATGGACGCCGTGGCGCGCCGGCTGGAGATCTACTGGGACGCGCGGCGTGGACGACACGACTGGGTGCGGCGCGTCATCGACGTGATGGAGCTGGCGCGCAGCAACCGGATCGCCCCCGCCCTGCTGCCGGCGATGAGCGTGCGCTCGACGGCGGGCCTGCTGGCGCTCATGCCGCCGGCGTCCATCGACGGCCGCGCGCTCGACGCGACCTTCGCGGCGGCCCTCGACGCCGCGACCGCGAGCCTGACCGCGCTGGACGACGGGACCATGAAGACCCGCGACGCGCGGCAGCGGCTTCTCGACATCCGGGGCCGACTCGCCAGCGGTGACGTGCGCTGGAGTGATTGGCCGAGGGCGGCGAAGCTCGAGCCCAGCGTGGCGGGTCGGAGCGCGGTCGCCCCGCTCGTCGAGATCGCGCTGGCGTACGAGCGCCATCCCGCGCTGCACGAGGACCTCCGGGCGTTCACGAGCGGCGTGTTCGAGGCGGCGCGACTGGCACTCACCGGCTACGCCGAGTGGAAGCACCGGCGTCGCGTCGTCGATTACGCCGACATGATCGATCAAGCGCTGCGGCTGGTCGAGGATCCCGACGTCGCCGCCGAGCTCGCCGACCGCCTCGACCTGGTCGTGGTCGACGAGTTCCAGGACACCAGCCCGCTGCAACTGGCGTTGTTCTCGCGCCTTCATCAGCTCGCGGGTCGATCGGTCTGGGTCGGAGATGGCAAGCAGTGCATCTTCGAATACGCGGGTGCCGACCCGCTCCTGATGGACGCGGTGATCGACTGGGTCGCCCGCCAGGGCGGCGCCGCCGAGCGGCTGGAGCACAACTACCGGTCGCGACCGGAGCTGGTCGAGGCGTGCTCGGAGCTGTTCGCGCAGGCCTTCGCGACCCCCGGATGCGACCCGGACGCGGTCCGCACCATCGCCGCGCGCCCGACGCTGGCGGAGCTCGCGGTCACGCCGCCGTTCGGCGTCTGGTGGCTGGAGGGCAAGAACGTCGAGCAAGACGCCGAGGCGATCGCGGAGGCGACGTCTCGCCTGCTCGACGAGCCCGAGCCAACGATGGTCCTTGACCGAGTAACCGGCGCGGTGCGTCCGGTCATGGCCCGCGATGTCGGCATCCTGACCGCCACCAACGCCGAGGCCAAGCGGATCGCCGGGCTGCTGGCGCGCCGCGCCGTCCGCGCGAGCTTGCCTCGTGACGGGCTGCTGCAGACGCCCGAGGGCGTGCTGCTCGACGCGGCGTTGCGCTGGGTCCTCGAACCGGGCGATCGGGTCGCGCGGGCGACGCTCGAGGCGCTCGGGGGATGGAGCGGCGCAGGCCCCGATGCGTGGCTGGCGACGAAGCTCACCGCCGAGGAGGAGGCGACGCCGGCGTGGCTGGCGCCGCTCGCCGGCATGCGCGACCAGCTCGAGGTCCTGTCGCCCGCCGAGGCGCTCGACCGCGCGATGCACCTGCTCGACGCGACCACGCTGTGCGCGCGCTGGCCCGATCCCCACCAGCGCCTCGGCAACCTCGACGCGTTGCGCGCGCTGGCGATGCGCTACGAAGATCGCTGCGCGCGCTACCGCGAGCCGGCGACCATCGCGGGCTTGGTGCGCTACTTCGACGAGACCCGCGCGGTGGTGGTGGCTCGCGACGAGGAGCGCGCCACCGATGACCAGTTCGCGGGCGCCACCGACGACGCGGTGACGGTCTGCACCTACCACCGCGCCAAGGGGCTCGAGTGGCCGGTGGTCGTCCTCACCAGCCTCGATCGCCACGAGCAGCGCGACGCGTTCGATCCGTGCCCGGAGTCCGAGCGGCTCGGCTTTGACCCCGACGATCCGCTCGCGGGCCGCTGGATCCGATTCTGGCCTTGGCCGTTCGGCCCGCAGAGCAAGCTGCCGCTGGCCGTCGCGGCCGTGAGCTCGCCCGCCGGGCAGCGCGTTGCCGAGCGCGAGCGGCGCGAGCGAGTCCGGCTCCTCTACGTCGGGTTCACCCGGGCCCGCGACCAGCTCGTACTCGCCGTCCGCCTGACGAAGGGCGTTCCCCAGACTGGCTGGCTCGACGCGCTGCAGGGCGGGGCTGGCGGGCCTCTCCTCGAGCTTCCCAGCGCGGCGCCTGACCGCGCCATTGACCTCCTCGGCATTGCCACGTTGCGGGTCCGGTGCCGGGTCTCGCGTCCGTCCGGCACCGAGCTTCCTCGCCTCGCCCGTCCTGCGATCCGCCGCTTCGCGCGCCCGACGGGTGAGCTCGTCGACGGGGCACGCTATCGGATCACGCCGTCGCAGCAAGGCCGCGACGCGGTCGCAACTCGTTACACCGTCGATCGTGCTCACTCGATGGGGCCGGGCTTCCCGCTGCCGCGCGGCGTGGACTGGGAGGTGCTGGGAACCGCGGTGCACCGGTTCCTGGCCGCCGACGCCTGTGGGACCACGTCCGCGGCGCGACTCGCCACCGCGCACCGGATCGTCAGGGACACCGGGCTGCTCGGCGTGCTCGAGCCCGAGGCGGTGAGGGCGATGGCGGACCGCTTGCGCTCCTTGATCGGGCGCCGTTGGCCGGGCGCCACGTGGCACCGCGAGGTCCCAATCACCGCGCTGACCGACGGGCCGGACGGACAACGTCGGATCGAGGGTGTCATTGACCTTCTGCTCGCCACCCGAGACGGCTTGGTCCTCATCGACCACAAGACGTACCCGGCACCAAGCCTCACCGCTGTCGTGGCCCGCGCCCCGGAAGTGCTGCCGCAACTGAACGCCTATGCCGAGGCCTTGGAGCGGTGCGGGCGTGTCGTGACCGGCGTGGGCGTACATTTCCCGGTCGCGGGTGTCTGGGTCGACCTGCGCCCCACGCCGCGCGGCACGATCGACTGACTGGCCGGGGGGTACGGTGGCACCCTCCCCGGACCGGGTCGCGGGCAAATGTAGGCCTAACTGAATCGCGAGTTCGGTCGACCGTCAGCGCTGCCGACAGGCCAGCCGACAGGCGAGTGTTCGCGGGTACTTGCGCGTGGCCTCGGGGTTGCAAAGTCCGTCCTCGTGACCGACCAAGCCGCCAGCCTTCGCGTGATTCGCGGCCAGCGCCGCGACACGCCCCCGACGATACGCACCCGTCAGCGCGCCATCGCGATCACGGGTGGCAAGGGCGGCGTCGGCAAGAGCACGATCGCGGTCGGGCTGGCCACGGCCTACGTCGCGGCCCAGTCGCGCACGCTCCTGGTTGATGCCGACTTCGGCATGGCCGACCTCAACTTGCTGCTCGGCGTGGCGCCGACTCGCACGCTGCTCGACGCGCTCGACGGCACGCCGGTCGAGGACGTCCTGGTCACCGCCCACGGCATCACGCTGCTCCCCGCTCAGAATGGCAGCTACGCGCTCGCCACCATGGGCAGCGGCGCGCACCGCCGGACGCTCGACCTCATCGCCACGCTGTCCGCGCAGTTTGACACGATCGTGCTCGACGTCGCCGCCGGCATTGGAGCCAGCCAGTCCGCCATCGCGGGCGCCGCCGCTGACCAGCTCATCGTGGTCAATCCCGAGCCGTTGTCGATGGCCGACGCCTACGCCTGTATCAAGGTGCTGGCCGGTCATCAGGGTGTCCGCCACGCCTTCGTGGTCCCCAATCGCGTCACCAGCACGGCACAGGGCGACGACATCGTCGGCCGCCTCACTGAGCTAGTCAATCGCTTCCTCGACGTCAGCCTGACCGCGTTGCCCGCGGTGCCCGCCGATCCGGCGGTGTCCGAGGCCGCGATCGCGGGCGTCCCGCTGCTGGCCCACCGCCCCGACTCCCCGGCTGCGCGCGCCATTACCCGGCTCGCGCGGGCGCTCGACACCGCTAGCACCCCCGATACCCGTTCCGACGTCGCCCGAGGCTTCTGGCGCCGTCATCTCTCCGCTGGAGGCGAATCGCTATGAACCCGACCAAGGCTTACGCTCAGCAGTCCCGCGCTTCCACCGCCCAGCGCGATCGCCTGATCGCCGAGCACCTCGACATCGCGCGTCGCATCGCCGGCCGCGTCGCCCGCCGCTGCCCGCCCTGGATCGCCGCCGAAGATCTGGTGGCAGCGGGCCTGCTCGGGCTCGCCGAGGCCGCCGAGCGTTACGACGACACCCGCCAGGAGCCGTTCTTGGTGTTCGCCGAGAAGCGGATTCGCGGCGCGGTCCTCGACGAGCTGCGCCGGGGCGACATCATGCCGCGCCGGGTTCGCCAGCTCGCCCGCAAGGTCGGCGCGACGATCCAGGAGCTCGAAAAGATCCACGGCGGCACGCCTGACGACGTCACCGTCGCCGCCAAGCTGGGCGTCTCGATCGAGACCTACCACGCCGATCTCGAGCAGCTCGTCCACGTCACCGTCGGTGCGCTCGACCAGCTCGATCACGCGCCCCCGGTCAGCGCCGACGCCTCGCCCGCGGCCCAGGCCGAGCGCCGCGAGATCATGGCGCGCATCAAGCAGGGCCTGCTCCGCCTCGAGCAGCGCGACGTCCTCTTGCTCTCGCTCTACTACAACGAGGAGCTCACCTACGTCGAGATCGGCGAGGTCCTGGGAGTGACCGCCTCGCGTGTGTGTCAGTTGCACGGCCGCGCGATTGCCCGCCTTCGCGCCGAGCTCGAGCAGGTCCCGCCCGACGTCACCCGCACCACGCGCCGCAAGCCGGCCAATGCGACGGAGGAGGTTGCTCATGGGTAGCGGCATCTACGTCGCGACCGCCGGCGCCGTCGCCCAGTCGACCGCGCTCGACGTCACGGCCAACAACATCGCCAACGCGACCACGACCGGCTTCCAGGCCGCGCGGGTCTCCTTCTCCGAAGCGCTCGCCAAGGCCCGGTCCCCCGACGTCGCGCTGGTCAGCAACTCGACCCGCGAGGTCGTCGACGGCCAGCCCGGCGACATCACCCAGACCGGCAATCCGCTCGACCTCGCGCTCCAGGGCGACGGCTACCTGTCCGTCAACACGCCCAACGGCGTGCGCTACACCCGCGCCGGCGCGATGCGGCTCGACGCCAATGGCACGCTGCGCACCCTCGACGGCCTCCAGGTTCGCGGCGCCGGCGGCAGCGCGATCACGGTCCCCGAGGGCACCGCCCACGTCACGATCGCCGAGGACGGCACGATCTTCGCCGACAGCGAGGAGCTGGCCCGACTCGAGCTGTCGCGCTTCAAGCCGGGCGCGCTCACCCGCGAGGGCGGCGCGCTCCTGGCCGCCCGCAGCGCACCCATCGACGGCGACAAGCCGCAGGTCGTGCAGGGCGCGCTCGAGGGTTCCAACGTCAACGTCGTGCGCGGGGTCGTCGACCTGGTCAAGGTCTCGCGCACCTACGAGACGCTGCTGAAGCTCATCGAGGGCTACTCCACCATCGAGAACCGCGCCGCGCGCGACATCGGTGGGCCCAAGTGATCAACCACCGTTCTTGAGGAGGTACTCGTGTTCAGAGCACTCGCCACCGCCGCCAGCGGCATGCAGGCCCAGCAGACCCGGCTGGACGTCACCGCCAACAACATCGCCAACGTCTCGACGAATGGCTTCAAGAAGAGCCGCGCCGAGTTCGCCGACCTCATGTATCAGACCACCCGCCCGGCCGGAGCCCCGACCGGCGCCGGCACCACCGCGCCGAGCGGCCTCGAGGTCGGCCTCGGCGTGCGCGTCGCCAGCACCCAGCGTTTCCAGACGCAGGGCGACATGCACCAGACCAACAATCCCCTGGATGTCGCGATCGAGGGCAATGGCTTCTTCGCCGTACAGCTGCCTTCGGGCGACATCGGCTATACCCGCAATGGCTCGTTCCAGCTCGACCCCGAGGGTCGCCTGGTGACGACCGAGGGCTACCCGCTGGCCGGTGACATCTCGGTGCCGGCCGAGGCCACCGCGGTCAGCATCGCCGCCGACGGAACGGTGTCGGCCATCGTCCCGGGCGACCCCCAGCCCCAGAACATCGGCCAGCTCGAGCTGGCCAGCTTCGCCAACCCGGGCGGCCTCGAGCCCCTCGGCAAGACCCTGTTCCGCGAGAGCGGCGCGTCGGGAGCGGTCGTCATGGGCGCGCCCGGCACCGGCGGCACCGGCGGCCTCATGCAGGGCTCGATCGAGAGTTCCAACGTCAGCGTCGTCGAGGAGATGATCGACCTCATCTCGGGGCAGCGGGCCTACGAGGTCAACTCGCGGGTCATCAAGGCCGCCGACGAGATGCTCGGCCAGACGGCGCAGCTCCGATGACCCGGCTGGTGCTCATCGCCGCGATCGTCGCCGCCGCGTCCAGCGCGGGGGCCGACTCGCTGTCGTCGATCATCGGCGAGCGCGCGACCGTGGGCTTGCCGGCCAACCTGGCGATCACCGCCATTCACCTTTCGGCGCGCCAGCGCGCGCTCGACGTCGCCCCGGCCACGGTCGATGTCGACTTTCCGCAGAGCGCCCGGCCCGGCCGCGCCAGCGTGCGTGTCCGCGTCGGCAAGCGCTCCATGTTCGTGCCGGTCACTTTTGCGGTGCTGGCCGACGTCGCCATCGCGACGCGCGACCTGGCACCCGGCGAGGTCGTGACCAGCGCGGACCTGCGCTGGGAGCGCCACGCCAGCGCGGGCGCCGCCACCGTTGCGGTCGGGGCCCAGGTCTCCGCGCCGATCGCAGCCGGCGAGGTCCTCGACGACGCCCGGCTCACCACCCCGCCCGCGATCCCGCGCGGCACCGAGGTCACGGTCGCGGTCGTGCGCGGCGCTATCGCCATCGGCGCCCGCGGCCACCTGGAGCAGGCCGCCCGGGTCGGCGGACCGGCCCGGGTCCGCCTCGCCGCCGGCGGCTACGCCTCCGGCACCCTGGTCCGCGCCGACCGCGTGCGCGTGGAGGTCCCGTGAACAAGCTCCTCGTCGTCGCGCTGCTGGCCAGCGCGGCCTGCACCACCCACATCGCGCCCTACCAGGCCAAGCACCGCACCCTCGAGGCCGGCGACTACGGACCCGAGCCGCGCGGCAGCTCGGGCAGCCTGTACGGGGGCGGCAATGGCCTGTTCGAGGACGACATCGCCACCCGCGTCGGCGACATCCTGGTCATTCGCATCGACGAGCGCGACACCGCCAGTCGGGCGGCGTCGACCAAGCTCGACAAGAGCGACACGGCCACGTACGGCATGCCGGCCGCGATTGGCCTGCTCGCCACGTTGCAGCGCAAGTATCCCGAGCTCGACCCGTCCCAGCTCTTCTCGACCAGCTCGGAGATGGCCTTTGCCGGCGCGGGGACCACCCAGCGGAAAGGCACGCTTTCAGCGACGCTGCCAGTCCGGGTCCGCCGCGTGCTCGGCAATGGCGACCTCTTCGTCGAGGGCACCAAGGTCGTGATGGTCGGCAACGAGGAGCAGCACCTCTACGTGTCCGGCATCGTGCGCCGCCGCGACATCGCCGAGGACAACACGATCCTGTCGTCGCGCATCGCCGACGCCGAGATCGAGTCTACCGGCCGCGGCGACCTCAACGACCAGCAGCGGCGGTCGTGGGGCAGCCGCCTCGTCGCCAAGCTCTGGCCGTTCTGAATTTCTCAGAGGGGCTGTCGCCAGCCCCGGTACTTCATGAGGGGCTGTCGCCAGCCCCTCCCCCAGCGGGGTCAGGCCCCCGCTGGGTCCCCCTCCCGAGACGAAGACTTCATGAGGGGCTGTCGCCAGCCCCGGTACTTCATGAGGGGCTGTCGCCAGCCCCTCCCCCAGCGGGGTCAGGCCCCCGCTGGGTCCCCCTCCCGAGACGATCGAACCAACAGATGACCCTCGCTGAGGGGCTGTCGCCAGCCCCGGTACTTCATGAGGGGCTGTCGCCAGCCCCTCCCCCTCCCGAGACGAAGACTTCATGAGGGGCTGTCGCCAGCCCCTCCCCTCCCGAGACGATCGAGCCAAACACCATGCGCATCCTCCTCGCCCTCACCGTCGTCGCGTTCACCAGCGGCCTCGCCGCCGCCGACCGATTGAAGGACGTCGCCACCGTCGAGGGCGTGCGCACCAACGAGCTGACCGGCGCGGGGCTGGTGGTCGGCCTCGCCGGCACCGGCGACGACGCCAGCTCGCCGGTGGTCCGCAGCTCGCTCGCCAAGATGTACAAACAGCTCGGCATCAGCGTCGACGCCTCGGCGATCAAGTCCAAGAACGTCGCCGCGGTCGTGGTCACCGCCAAGCTGCCGGCGTTCGCGCGGCCGGGCCAGGCCATCGACGTCACGGTGTCGTCGGTCGGCTCGTCGAAGAGCCTGGCCGGCGGCACGCTGATCGCCGCGCCGCTCAAGGGCCCCGACGGCCGCACCTGGGCCATCGCGCAGGGTGGGCTCGCGGTCGGCGGCTTCCTCGCCGAGGGCGACGGCGCCACCCAGCGCAAGAACCACGTCACCGTCGCGCGCATCCCCAACGGCGCGCTCGTCGAGAGCAACGGCCCCACCGAAATGCCGCGCGGCGAGATCGTCCTGGTGCTGCGCCAGCCCGACTTCACGACCGCGGCGCGCATCACCGCCGCGATCGACGCCGCGCTGGGCGCCGGCTCGGCCCACGCCCGCGACGCCGGCGCGGTCGCCGTCGAGATCGCGCCGGGCTGGTCCCAGCAGGTCCCCGCGCTCATCGCCCGCCTCGAGGCGATCGAGGTCGAGCCCGACCAGCTAGCCCGGGTCGTCGTCGACGAGCGCACGGGCACCGTCGTCATCGGCGGGGCGGTCCGGCTGCGCGCCGCCGCCATCGCCTACGGCGGCCTCACGATCACCATCTCCGAGCAGCCCGCGGTCAGCCAGCCCGGCCCGCTGGCCGGCGGCCGCACCGCGGTCACCCCGCGCACTGATCTCACGGTCACCGAGGTCAGCGGCGACCTGCACACGCTGCCGGCCGCGAGCACCGTCACCGATGTCGTCGCCGCGCTCAACGCCCTCGGGGTGAAGCCGCGCGACCTCATCGCCATCCTGTCGACGCTCGCCCAGTCCGGCGCCCTGCGGGCCCAGGTCGAAGTGCTGTGACCGCGACGCCCGTCATCGGCGCGCCCAAGCCCCCCGCCCTCCCCGAGGAGCGCAAGGCCGCCAAGCAGCTCGAGTCGTTCTTCCTGCGCCAGTTCCTCACCGAGGCCCGGCCCAAGAGCAGCATGCTGGACGGCGGCTTCGCCGGCGACACCTTCCGCGACATGCTCGACAGCGCGCTCGCCGACTCGATGGCCGCCAGTGGTGGTTTCGGCCTGACCAACACCTTCGAGACCGCGCTCGGTGGCACGCCCGAGGCGTCCAAGGCGATCCCGTCGTCGACGACGCAGGCGCTGGCCGCCGGGTTCCCGCTGGTCAGCGCGACGACGCGCGCGCCGATCGCGATCCCCGATCACGCCCACCTGCCCGGGGAGATGGTTCGTCCGGCGGTCGGACGCTTCAGCTCGCGGTTCGGTCAGCGCCTCGACCCCATCGACCACGTCCCCAAGGGCCACAACGGCCTCGACATCGCGGCCCGCGAAGGCACGCCGGTCGTCGCCGCCCTCGACGGCACCGTGAAGCGCGCCGGCCCGGCCGGCACCTACGGCAACCTCGTCGTCATCGAGCACCCCGACGGCAGCGAGACCCGGTACGCCCACTTGTCGACGATCTCGGTGAAACCCGGACAGCACCTCGTCGCCGGCCAGCCTTTGGGCGCGGTCGGCACCACCGGACGCTCGACGGGACCCCACCTGCACTTCGAGGTTCGGCGAGATGGTCGACCCGTGGATCCATGGCCACTCCTCTCGGATGCCGAAAATGCGGGTACCCCCTGAACTCCCCACGGAGACGGCCGATTCGATCCGGTGGAGGCATCATGCGTATCGAAACCATCTCCGGCCTGGCGATCACGACCCCGCGCGAGCGCCCGGCCGCCACGGCCGCGCCCAAGCCCCGTGATCCGGCCGCGGTGGTGTCGCTGGGCGAGAGCGCCACGGCTGCGGCCGCCGCCCCGGCCGACCCCGGCGTGACCACCCGCATCGCGCGGATCCGCGAGCTGCTCGACGGCGGCAACTACGTCGTCGATCTCGACAAGCTGTCCGAGCGCATCCTCGACGACGACGCCGCGCGGAGCACCCCGTGACCCCGCCCGACCTCGCCACCTCGCTCGCCGCCCTGCGCGCGCTGATGGCCGAGGAGCGGCGCGCGATCGCCAAGCTCGACATCGACGCGCTCGAACAGCTGATGCCCCGCAAGCACGAGCTGCTGGCGGCGCTCGCCGCGCTCCGCGACGCCCGCGATCTCGATCCCGCGCTCAAGCGGCTCATCGTGGCCGCGCGCATCGAGCTGGGCGCCAACGCGGCGCTGCTGTCGGCGGCGTCGGAGGCGGTGTCGGCGGCGCTCGGCCTCGAGCCGCCCACCGGCTACGGCCGCTCGGCGCGGGCCTTCGTCACCACGCGTCCGCTGCGCAGCATCATCGCCGGCTAGGAGCTCCCCATGGCCGATCTCCTCTCGCTCTTGTCGCTGGGTTCCGCGGGTCTGTCGGCGCAACACACCGGCGCGAGCGTCGCTGCCAACAACGCCGCCAACGTCAACACCGTCGGCTACTCGCGGCAGCGGGTCGATCTGCGCGCCGAGCTGGCCGCCCCCCTGGTCGGCGGCGTGCGCAGCGGCTCACCGCAGCGCCTCGAAGACCGCTTGCTGGCCCGTCGCGAACGCGACGCCGCCGGCGCCATCGGCGCGTCCAACGCCCGGGCCCCCGCGCTCGCCGACCTCGAGGCTCGCCTCGGCAACGCCGGCCCGCCCCTCGAAGATCGGCTGAGCGAGGTGTTCGCGAGCCTGCAGCGGGTCGCGGCCTCGCCCACCGATCCCCTGGTCCGCGACGCCGCGGTCACGTCGTTCGGCGAGCTGGCCGCCGGCCTGCGCGCGCGCGCCGCCGAGGTGGCCTCGGCTCGGAGCGACTCCGACGCCCGGATCGTCGACGGCGCCCGCGCCGCGACCAAGCTCGCCGCCGAGATCGCCAGCCTCAACAAGTCGATCGCGACGTCCGACGATCCGGTGCTGCGCGACCGCCGCGACCTCGCCGCCGGCAAGCTGGGCGAGCTGGTCGGCGGCAGCGGGCGCATCGACCCCGACGGCGCGATGCGCTGGGTGCTGTCCGACGGCGCGGTCGTCGTCGACGGCAAGCGCGCCGCCGCCATCACCGCCACCACCGATCCCGCGACGGGCCTGCACAAGGTCGAGATCGTCGACGGCACCAGCCGGCGCGACGTGACCAACACGCTGGCCGCCGGCAGCCTGAGCGGCGAGCTCGCGTTCCGCGACGTCGACAGCGTCGCCGCCGCCGCCAACCTCGATCAGCTGGCCTTCGATCTGGCCCAGGCCGCGAATGCCACGCACCAGGCCAATGCCGGTCTCGACGGCGTCACGGGCCGCAACCTGTTCACGCCGATTGGCACGGTCGCCGGCGCGGCCGCGTCGATCGCGCTCGATCCCGCGCTCGCCGCCGACTCCGAGCTCCTGGCCAGCGCGGCCCCGCCGCCGGCCGGACCCGGCACCAACGCCGGCGTGGTCGGCCTGCTCGCGCTGCGCACCGTCACCCTCACCAGCGGTGGCACGCTGAGCGACGCCGCGATCAACGTCCTGGGCGCGGTCGGCACCAGCGCCGCCGAGGCCGCCGCCGACGCCGCCCGCGACGCCGACATCAGCGACCACATCGCGGGCCTGCGCGACTCGCTGTCGGGCGTCGATCTCAACGAAGAGCTGGCCAAGCTCGTCCACTTCCAGCACGCCTCCGAGGCGATGACGAAGTTCTTGAGCACCATCGACGGCATGCTCAGCGATCTGCTCGCGCGGATCTGAAAGCCTTTATGCGCATCACCGGCAATCGAGTGCTCGACCTCGCCTCGCAGGCCACCAGCCGCGCGCAGGCCGACGTCGCCGACCGCTCGAACCAGCTCACGTCGGGCCTGCGGGTCAACAAGCCCTCCGACGATCCGCTGGCCTGGGCCCAGGCCCGGCGCGCCGCGGTCCATCACGCCACCAGCACCGGGCGTGGCGAGGGCCTCGCGCTGGGCCGCGGTCAGCTCGTCGACACCGAGCGCGCGCTCACCACGCTCGGCGACGTGTTCGCCGAGGGCAAGACGCTGGCGATCCAGGCCGCCAGCGCCGGCTACAGCGCCGACGATCGCGCCGCGCTCGGCAGCCAGGTCGAGGCGATGTACGCGACCGCGCTCGCGGCCGCCAACACCCGCACCAGCGCCGGCGAGTACGTCCTCGCTGGTGGCGCCAGCACCACGCAGCCCTTCGACGCCGCCGGCAACTACGGCGGTGACGCCGACACCCGCAGCCTCGAGCTCGACGAGCGCGGCGCCGCGCGGTCGACGATCGCCGGCTCGAGCCTGACCTCGGCCGAGGGCATCGACGTGTTGCCGACGCTGGCCCGCCTGCGCACCGCGCTCGCCGCGAACGATCTCACCGGGATCACCACGGCGATCGGCGAGCTCGACACCGCGCACCAGCAGATCACGCGCACCCGCGAGCACCTCGGCGGCATCCTGTCGGCGATCGACGATGCCGACGGGGCCCGGGGCGCGCTCGAGGAGACCTTGACCTCGCGCATCACCGATCTCGTTGAGGTCGATCTGGTCAGCGGCGCCAACCAGCTCGCCCGCAGCGCCAACGCGCTGACCGCGGCGCAGGCGGTGAGCGCGAAGCTCGCGTCGCTGCTCGCCCCGCGCTGATCGCGAATCAGCCCTTCACGAATTGCCAAGCGGGCGATTCAGCCCACTGAAGGCAACGCCACCAACTACCACCGCTGGCGGATGCCAGCCCCTCACGGAGCACACTCAGATGTCCATCTCGATCTTGACCAACACTGCCTCTCTCAACGCCCAGCGCAACCTGGCCGCCAGCTCGACGGCCCTCGCCGGCTCGATCGGTCGCCTGTCGTCCGGCATGCGCATCAACAGTTCGTCTGATGACGCCGCCGGCCTCGGCATCTCGGAGAACCTCAAAGCCGATCTCCGCGGCATGGCCCAGGCCCAGCGCAACGCCAACGACGGCGTGTCGATGTCGCAGGTCGCGGAAGGCTCGATGAACGAGATCCAGGGCATCGTGACGCGCATGCGCGAGCTCGGCGTCCAGTCGGCCAACGGCAGCCTCGGCTCGACCGAGCGCGGCTACATCCAGACCGAGTTCGGCCAGCTGCGCAACGAGATCAACCGCATCTCGGCGGTGTCGGAGTTCAACGGCCAGAAGCTGATCGACGGCTCGGCCTCGGCCGGCATCTCGTTCCAGGTCGGCATCCAGAACTCGGCCAACGACCGGATCGCGATGAGCATCACCAAGCTCACCACCTCGACCCTCGGCTCGACCTCGCTGCACCTGGCGTCAGCATCGCTGTCGACGGTGACCGGCGCCCGCAACTCGCTGGCCGCCTTCGACGCGGCGATCACCCAGCTGTCGAGCGCGCGCGCCAAGGTCGGCGCGGTCCAGAACCGCATGAACTCGACCATCGCGAACCTCTCGGTGACGCAGGAGAACCTGGCCGCCGCCAACAGCCGCATCCGCGACGTCGACGTGGCGGCCGAGTCCTCGCAGCTGACCAAGGCGCAGATCCTCAGCCAGGCCGGTCTGGCCGTGCTCTCGCAGGCCAACCAGATCCCGCAGTCGGCCCTCTCGCTCCTCCGCTAGTCGCCGTGACCAGGTAGCTCACCATGCCGATCACCTTCTCCGGACTCGCCTCGGGCCTCGACTCGGCCTCACTGGTCGATCAGCTCGTCGCCTCGGAGAAGGCGCGATCGAACGCGGTGCAGACCAAGGTCACGCAGCTCACGCGCCAGGGCAACATCGTCGACGATCTGGTGTCGCGTCTGAAGATCTTCGCCACCACCGCGAAGGGCTTCTCGGACGCCGCCGGGCTGCGTTCGGTCAAGACCGATCGCTCCGACACCACCCACGCCGCGATCGCGGCGTCGTCGACGGCCACCGATTCTTCCCACACGCTGCGCGTCACCTCGACGGCGCGCGGCCAGACCGTCGCCTCGCGCACCTTCGCCAGCGATGCCGCCGGGGTGCTGGGCGACGGCTCAGTTTCGATCGCGTCGGGCGCGGGCGCGCCGGTTCTGGTGTCATGGACCGCGGCGGACTCGCTCGCCGACGTCGCCCAGCGCATCAACGACTCGGGCAGCGCCGCCACCGCCGCGGTCCTGTTCGACGGCACCAACTACCGCTTGGTCACCACCTCGCGCGCCTCGGGCACCGCCGCCGCGCCGGTCTTCACCGACGCTGGCGATGGTCTCGGCCTCGCCGACCCCGGACACGTCACCCTGGCCGCCCGCGACGCGGTCTTCGATCTCGACGGCATCACCATCACCCGCGGCACCAACGTCGTGAGTGACGTGCTGCCCGGCGTGACCCTCACGCTGTCGACGGCGCACACCGCGAGCGAGCCCGACACCATGCTCACCGTCGCCACCGATCGCGACGCCACGCGGACCAAGGTGACGTCGCTCGTCGACGCCTGGAACACGATCGATCAGGGCCTCGACGGCCAGCTCACCTACACCGGCACCAAGAAAGGCAATGACACGCTTTTCGGTGACGCCACGCTGCGCGCGCTGCAAGGTGCGCTGGGCGGGATCGCGAGCAGCGAGCACGGCGGCAAGACGCTGGCCTCGATCGGCGTCTCGCTCGATCGCAGCGGCCGGCTCTCGCTGGACCAGACCAAGTTCGATGCCGCGCTCAGCGCCGACCCCAACGCGGTCGAGAAGCTGTTCGTCACCGGTGGCCTCGCCGCCAAGATGACCAGCCTCGTCGACACCTACACCCGATCGGGTGATGGCGTGTTGATCTCGAAGGGCACCGGGTACGACGCCCGCATCGCGAGCTACCAAAAAGACATCACGCGCATCGAGAACGCCGCCACCTCGCTCGGCGAACGCTTGACCAGGCAGTTCACCGCGCTCGAGAAGGCGATCTCGGCCATGAAGACGCAGTCCACCCAGCTCATGTCGGTCCTCGGCCTCTCGTGACCGAGCCCCGCGCCGGAGAAACCATGTTCGCTCGTGCCGCTTCGGCCTATCGCCAGATCGATCTCACCTCGGCCCCCAAGTCGGAGATCGTCGTGCGCCTCTTCACCCGCTGCCTCGACGACATCGCCGCCGCCCGCACCGCGATCGCCGCGAAGGACGTGCAGGCCAAGGCCAACGCCATCGATCACGCGAGCCGCATCGTCGTCGAGCTGCGCGCCGCGCTCGATCACCAGGCCGCCCCCGAGCTGGCCGCCAACCTCGACGCCTTGTACCGCTTCGTCGGCGATCAGCTGTCGATGGCGAACCTGAAGCTCGACGCCAAGCCGCTCGACGGCGCGACCCGCGTCATGACCGAGCTCGCCGACGCCTTCGCGACCGTGCGGCACCAGCCGTGACCCTCGACGTCGAGCGCGTGCTCGCGCAGCTCGAGGCGTTGATCGAGGCCACGCCGCTACCGCGCCTCGAGGCCGAGCCCGACGAGCTCATCGAGTCGTTCGCGGCGATGATGCCGATCCGCACGCCGCTCATCACGGCGTTGGCTGACACCGCGACCGGGGTCGAGGCCGACACCCGCATCCGCAAGCGCTGCCAGGATCTGGCGCTGCGCGACCAGGCCTGGGGCGACGCCCTGGGTCGGGCCCGCAACGTGGTCGGTGACCGGCTGACCGCGGTGCGCCGCGCCCGCGCGTACCGGTAGCGCGGCGCCGTGGCGCCTATATATAGGTGCGTCGCGCCGCTGGGCCCGCGCCGTCAGGACCGCCGACGGCGATTCCGACACCGGCCGCACGCTATTGTAACTGCTGGCTTCTGGACTGGCCCGACACTTGAAATAGATCCCGGCATGACCGCCGGCAACCCTCCCCTGACCTGGCCCTACGGCCGGCAGACCATCGGCGAGGCCGACGTCGCCGCGGTGGTCGAGGCGCTCCACGCCGACCTCCTGACCTGCGGCCCGCAGGTCGCGGCCTTCGAGGGCGAGCTGGCGGCCTGGCTCGGCGCGCCCCACGTGACCGTGTGCTCCAACGGGACCGCGGCGCTGCACCTGGCCTACGCGGCGCTCGGCCTCGGCGCCGGCGACGAGCTCATCACCACGCCGATCACGTTCTCGGCGACCGCGTCGGCGGCGTACCAGGTCGGCCTGACGGTCCGGTTTGCGGACGTCGACCCGATCACCGGCAACCTCGACCCGGCGTCGGTGGCGCGGCTCATCGGCCCTCGGACCCGGGCGATCGTGCCGGTGCACCTGGCCGGCCTGCCGGTCGACCTCGACGCCATCACCGCGCTGGCGCGCGACGCCGGCCTGCTGCTGATCGAGGATGCCTGCCACGCGCTCGGCGCGACCTACCACGGTCGGCGGGTCGCCAGCGGCTACGCCGACGCCGCGGTGCTGTCGTTCCACCCGGTCAAGCACATCACCACCGGCGAGGGCGGCGCGGTCGTCTTCGCGGACGCCGCCCACCAGCGCCGGGCCCAGCGCCTGCGTCACCACGGCATCGAGCGCGATCCGGCGGCGTGGTCGCAGCCGTCGCCCGGTCCCTGGTATCACGAGGTCGTCGAGCAGGGCTTCAACTACCGCCTTCCCGATCTGCTGTGCGCGCTGGGTCGCGCCCAGCTGGCGCGACTGGCCGACTTCTTGGGCGCGCGCGCCGCGATCGCCGCGACCTATCGCGCCGCCATCGCCGACCGCTTCGGCGCGGCCGCCGACGCCGCGGTGCGGCCACCCGCGCTCTTCGATGATCGGATGAGCGCCTATCACCTGTTCGCGGTCGCCATCGACTTCGCGGGTCGCCGCCTCGACCGCGGTCGCCTGATGAACGCGCTCGCCGCGCGCGGGGTGGGCACCCAGGTCCACTACATCCCCCTCACGCTGCAGCCCTTCCACCGCCAGCGCGCCGGGGCCCACGCCGCCGAGCCTCGGCCCGGCGCCGACGCCTACTACGCCCGCACGCTGAGCCTGCCCATGTACCCCGGCCTCGACGATCGCGGCGTTCACGCCGTGGTCGACGCCCTCGCCACCTGCATCACGGAGCTGTCCCGATGAACGCGACCTCTCTCTCTCGCAACCTCGCCGAGCACGCCCGCATCGTCGACGACAAGGTCGTCCTCATCACCGGCGGCACGGGCTCATTCGGCAAGGCGTTCGTGGACTGCCTGTTCAAGTACGCCTCTCCCAAGAAGGTCATTGTCTTCTCGCGTGACGAGCAGAAGCACTATCAGCTCGAGCGCACGGTCCGCGATCCCCGACTGCGATGCTTCGTGGGCGACATCCGCGACCGCGATCGCCTGCGCACCGCGCTGCGCGGCGTCGACCTCGTGGTCCACGCCGCCGCGATGAAGCACGTGCCGATCTGCGAGTACAACCCGATCGAGGCGGTGCAGACCAACGTCACCGGCGCCAAGAACCTGGCCGAGGCCGCGATCGAGGCGGGCGTCGAGCGCGTCATCGCGCTGTCGACCGACAAGGCGGTGGCGCCCGCGAACCTCTACGGCGCGACCAAGCTGTGCATGGAGAAGCTGCTCATCGCCGCCAACGCCTACGCCGGCGACCGCGCCACGCGGTTCTCGGTGGTGCGCTACGGCAACGTGATGGGCTCGGCCGGCAGCGTCATCCCGCTGTTCCTCGAGCAGCGCAGCCGCGGCAAGCTGACGATCACCGACGCGCGCATGACGCGGTTCTGGATCGGCATGCCCGACGCGATCGCGCTGGTGCTGCGCGGCCTGGCGCTCATGACCGGCGGCGAGATCTTCGTGCCCAAGCTGCCGACGACCGACATCGTGACCCTGGCCGAGGCGATGGCGCCCGGCGTGCCGCGCGAGACCGTCGGCATCCGCCCCGGCGAGAAGCTGCACGAGTGCCTGCTGTCGGTCGAGGAGGCCCGCCGCACCCGCGACGTCGGCGAGCTGCTGGTCATCTGGCCTGAGTTCGCGTTCCACGCCGGGGCGGCGGCCCCGACCGGCGCGCTGCTCCCCGAGGGCTACGCCTACTCGAGCGACGTCGCGGAGCCCCGGCTCGGGGTCGCCGAGACCCGCGACCTGCTGGCCGAGCCGGTGCCGGTGACGGCCCCGACGGTGATGGCCCCGACGGTGACGCCGGCCTTCGCGCCCCAGGCGCTCGTCGCATGAAATCGGCAATCATCCTGCGCGCCGACGCCGGACATCGGCTGGGCAGCGGTCACGTCATGCGGCTGGCGGCGTTGGCCGAAGCCGCGCGCGGCCGCGCGACGGTGATCGTGGGCGGCGAGCCCGACGCGATGCTGGCGGCGCTGGCGGTGCGCGGGCTCGATGCCGTGGCGTGCCCGGGGCCCAGCGGTGGCGCGATCGACCGCGACCATCTGCGGGCGTGCGCGCGCGATCGCGGCGCGGGCACCGTGGTCGTCGACGGACCGGCCTTCACCGCCGGCTACGTCGAGGGCTTGGCGGCCAGCGGCCTGGTGGTGGCGAGCCTCGACGATCTGGGCGCCGCGCCCCTGCCGACGGCGGTCGTCATCAATCACAACCTCGGCGCCGAGGCGCTGCTCGAACAGTACCCGGCGGCCACGCTGCGGCTGCTCGGTCGTCGCTATCACCTGCTGCGCGGCGAGTTCCGTCGGCTCAGCGCGGGCGGCTCGCCGCCTCGCAACGACGCCCGGCGCGTGCTGGTCACGATGGGCGGCAGCGATCCGGCTGGCGCGACGGCGCGGGTGATCGGCGCCATCGGCGGCACCCGGCTCGAGATCCTGGTCGTCCTCGGACCGGGCTTTCGCCGCGACCGCGCGCTCGACCAAGCCCTGACGATCGCCGACGCCCGCGGTCACGACGTCGCGGTCGCGGTCCAGCCGCCCGATCTACCGGCGCTCATGGCCAGCTGCGATGTCGCGGTCAGCGCCGCCGGCGGCACGCTCGCCGAGCTGGGCTACCTCGGTCGCCCCACCGTCGCGGTCGCGATCGCGCCCGATCAGATCGCCAACGCCCGCCGCCATGCCGCCGCCGAGCTCGCCATCGGCGGCCACACCATCGACGAGCTCGACGACACCCAGCTCGGCGACGCCATCGCCTCGCTGCTCGCCGACCTGCCGCTCCGCCGCCGCCTCCGCGACCGCGCCGCCGCTGCCCTCGACGGCCGCGGCGCCGACCGCGTGCTGGCCCGGCTGGTCGCGTAGCCGCGGCGGTTGATTCTCGCACCCTTCTCTACCGACGGCGGGAGGCGCTGGCGGCGACGCTCTTGATGGTGGCGATGAGCTCTTGCGGCTCGATGGGCTTGGCGATGTGGGCCTGATAGCCGGCGAGCATGGCGCGGGTGCGATCTTCGGAGCGGGCGAAGGCGGTGAGGGCGATCGCGGGGACCTGGCCGCTGTCGGACGCCAAGGCCCGCACGTCGCGCATGAACTGGTAGCCGTCGCGACCCGGCATGCCGATGTCGCTCACGATGACGTCGGGGTTGTGGAGCTGGACCGAGGCCAAGCCATCGACGGCCGAGCCGGCGGTGTCGACCTCGGCGCCGCAGTCGGTGAGCACCGCCTTGACCAGCTCGCGGGCGTCGGGCTCGTCGTCGACGACCAGGACCCGGAGGCCGGCGAGCGACCCGTCGGGTTCGCGGCTCGGCGGCGGGGGCGTCGCCGGATGCTCGACCAGATAGGCCGGCGTGTCGCGCACCGCGCGCAGCGGCAAGCGGACGGTGAACGTCGCGCCCTCGCCCTCGCCGGCGCTCTCGGCCTCGACCGTGCCGCCGTGCAGCTCGACCAGCTGGCGGACGATCGACAACCCCAGGCCCAGCCCGCCGTGGCTGCGCGTCGTCGACGCGTCGGCCTGGCGAAAGCGCTCGAACACGCTGGGCAGGAACTCGGCGCTGATGCCGGCCCCGGTGTCGTGGATGACGATCTCGAGATGGGAGCTCACGCGGTGCACGAGCACGTCGATCTTGCCGGCCTGGGGCGTGAACTTCACCGCGTTGGTGAGCAGGTTCCACACCACCTGCTGGAGCCGGTTGGGATCACCGAACTGCGTGCCGCCGTAGGGGTCGATGGTCTGGCGGATCACGATCGCCTTGGCGTCGGCCGACGGCCGCACCGACTCGATCGCGGCCTCGACGATCGCCGCCAGCTCGAGGCGCTGGACGTCGAGGCGGAGCTTGCCCGACACGATGCGGCTCATGTCGAGCAGGTCGTCGATGAGCTGGGCCTGGGCCCGTGCGTTGCGCGCGATGGTGTCGAGGCCGCGCCGGGTGTCGGGCTCGCCGACCCGCGACAGCAGCAGCTCGGTCCAGCCCAGGATCGCGTTGAGCGGCGTGCGCAGCTCGTGAGACAGCGTCGACAAGAACTCGTCCTTCATCAGGCTGACCCGCTCGATCTGCGCGCGCACGCCGCGCTCGCGCGCGAGCAGCTCGGCGCGCTCGTCGGCGACCCGGGTCGCGGCCTCGTACAGCCGGGCGTTGTCGATGGCGATGGAGGCCTGGGCCGCGAGCCCGATCAGCAGCCGCTCCGACCGCGCGGTGAACACGCCGGGCTCGCCGTGGCCAAACAGCAGCCCGCCGATGACCTCGCCCGAGCGCGACACCACCGACATCGCCAGGTAGCTGCGCACCGGCGGGTGGCCCGGCGGCAAGCCATGGAATGGCCCCAGCTGGCCGTAGCGGGGATCCTCGGTGACGTCGTCGAGGCGAATCACGCCCTCGCCAGCGAAGGTCGGCGCGAAGATCGGCGTGGTGCGCGGGGGCCCCAGCGGCGCGAACGCCTCCCGCGCCACCCCCGACAGCGTGTACAGCGTGAAGACGCTCTGATCGGTCGGGCTCTGGTAGAAGAACGCGCCGAGCTGCGCGCCGGTCATGAACGTGCCGGCGTCGGTGATCGTCTGCACCAGCTCCTCGAGGTCGAGGTTGGAGGCCAGCACCGCGCCGGTCTCGTTGAGCAGCTCGAGGATGCGGGTCTCCTCCTCGAGGGATTCCCGGGTCCGCGACAGCTCGCGCTCGGCGCGCTGCCGAGCGTGGAGCAACCCGGGGATGTTCTGCAGCGAGGTGGTGCGGAGCTGCCGCTCGATCGGATCGTCGTCGTCGAGGTCGCTCATGGCGCCTCCGACTACCCCATCATTCGGCCCGCGACGCAATGCTGGTCGAGGCTCGTCGAGGCTCGTCACCCGTGGCGGGTCAAGGTGGCGCGAGCGGGACGTCGCGCTCGATCCAGATCGGCAGCGTCTTCTCGCGGCCCCCGACCCGGCCGGCGGTGCGCAGCCGGGCGATGTCGGCGTCGAGCACGGTGCGCGCCAGCCGGCGCAGCTCGGCGACGGTGTCAGCCGGCTTGTCGGCGAGGGCGATCGGCTTGCGGTAGTCGACCGACTTGCGGATCACGTCGGTCAGCGGCAGGGTCGCGGCGATCGGCGCCTGTAGCATCAGGTAGTCGGAGATCATGTCGGACATGCGCGCGAGCACCGCGTGATCCTTGTCCGAGGTGAGCATGTTGCCGACCAGCAGCACGCCGAAGCGGTTCAACACGTCGATGACCTGGGCCGCCAGCACCGGGTTGTCGTCGCGCAAGATCGCCACCGCGCGCTGGACCGGCCGGCCGTCGCCGTCGCCGGTGAGCAGGCTGTCGAGGAGGTTGCGCGACTCGGCGTCGTCGGGGAGCCGGCGCAGCACCCGCTGCACGCAGGCCTTGAGGAAGGTGTACGCGTTTTGCAGCGACGTCAGCTGCGGCGTCATCACCAGCAGCTTGAGGTCGGCGGCGATCACCAGATCGATCGTGTTGTAGGCCGTGCCGGCGCCGACGTCGACGACGACCACGTCGCCGCCCAGGTTGGCGATGGCCCGGAGCAGCCGGAGCTTCTGGCCGGCGTTGATGTTGGCCGCGCCCGGGCGCGCGCTGCCCGGCACGATGCGCAGGTTGGGCGCGTCGACCGCGATCGAGGCCTCGGCCAGGGTCTCGACCTCGTGATCGAGATAGCCGCCCAGCCCGGGGCCGGGCCGGGTCACGCCGAGCAGGGTGTGGAGGTTGGGCGAGCCCAGGTCGCCGTCGACGAGCGTGGTCTTGTAGCCGAGCCGCCCGAGCATCACGGCGAGGTTGAGCGCGATGAGGCTCTTGCCGACGCCGCCCTTGCCACCGGCGACCGCGACGACGCGGCCGGTGCGCTTGCGATCAACCGACACGATCCACCTCGGTGAGCGCGTCGCACACCCGCGCGGTGGTGCGCGCGGCGGCGCTCAGCAGGCGCGCGCTGGCGGCGAGGTAGCTCGCCTCGTCGCCCTCGCGACCGGCGGCGTCGAGGGCGTTGGCGATCTCGCGCTGGGCCAGCATCGCCACCAGATCGTGGCCGGCCAGCGCGGCCGACAGCGCCCGCTCGACCCGCGGCAGGCGCCGGGTCGAGGCCGGGTCGCGACGGGTCGCCAGCGTGGCGCCCAGCTGGGCCAGGCGACCGGCCCGCCGCAGCACCGACACCGTCGAGCGTCGCCAGCGAGCGGCGGCGGCGCGGCGAGCCTCGACGTCGATCGACGCCATCGCCTCGTCGAGCACCCGGGCCACCTCGACCGGCGCCTCGAGCCGCGCGAGCACCTCGGCGAGCGGCACGTGCATCATGCCCTCCTTGTACGAACCGCCCTCGGTGCAGTCGTAGAGCCGCACCGTGCCCGCGACGCGCTTGGCGGTCTCGACGAACCAGCGGTGGAACATGGCGAACATGAAGCTCGACGGCACCATGCCGCCGTGCCAGCCCGGCAGCTCGACGACCCGGTCGCGCGGCGTGCCGGGTCCGCCGCTCGCCTTCATGGCGCGGAAGCCCTCGCTCCAGCCGGCAACCGCGACCTTGCCGTCGTCGCCGACCACCGCGTGAGCGCCGCCGTCGCAGCTGGTGTCGACGTAGTACTTGCCGCCCGGGAACGACAGGTCGAGCCCGACCATCACGATCGGATCGCACTTCCAGCGCAGGCCGAGGGCGAGCGCGGTGGTCGCGACCGAGCCGCCACCTGGCACCTCGGCGCCGCCGCCCACGCCCTGGTAGAGCCAGCGATCGAGCGCGCCGTTGGAGGCCAGGCTGAGGTGGCGGGCCGCGCCCAGCTGGAACAGCGACGGATGCACGGTGACGCCGTTGACCATCGCGGCGACGCCGTCGAGATCGCCGGGCGCGAAGTGGTAGCGCACGTCTTGGGGATCGACGGTGACCACCAGATCGGGGACCACCCCGGCGGCCCGCAACGGCCGCAGCGAGTGCGAGAACCCGACGATGATCGCCTTGCCCTGCATCGCGCGCAGCTGCCCGACGTTGTGGGCCAGCGACGGACCGGGCGCGCAGATGATCATCGGCTTGCCGGCGAAGCGATCGCCGACCGCCTCGACCGACGGGCAGCGCGCGATGGCGTCGAGGTTGGCGGCGCCCTGGGCCAGCCAGGTCTCGGAGAACGCCGCGATCGTGTTGTGGTGGACCCGCAGGTCGCACAGCGCGGTGTGGACCGCGTCGGCGATCGCGCGCTGCTGCGGGTCGGCGGCGGTGCCGTCGAGGGCGCGGACCACCACCCGCTCGGGCGCGCACGGGAACATCAGGCGGACCGCGTGGCCGACCTCGTCGAGATCGGCGCACACCGTCGCCGATGGTGGATAGCTCGACGCCGACGGGTCGACCACCGCGAGCACGCGGGCCTGGCCCAGATCGGCGAGCATCGCGGCGACCGCCTCGAGCCCGGGGCCGACCACCACGACCAGATCACGCGACACGTCCCAGGTCGAGGGCAAAAGCTCGTCGGCCATGCAGGCCACGCCGTAGGCCGAGCCGACCAGCACGCTGGCCGCCGGAAGCACCCGGGTCCGCCACTGGTCGGCGAGGGCCGCGGCCCACTTACCGCCGGCGACCAGCTGCTCGAGCGCGACGACGTCGATGCCGGCGCCGTCGGTGGGCAGGGGATGGCGAGCCAGCGCGGCGCGCAGCCGGCGGCTCTCGAAGGACGCGGCGATCGCGGCGATCACGTCGTCGCACGCGGCCGCGGCCGCCAGCGCGGCGCCGGCATGACCGAGCTCGGCCAGCAAGCTGGCGCAGATCGCGACCTGATCGTCGGCCGGCACCGCGGTGGTGGTCATGACTTCTCGAAGAGGTGGTAGGTGCAGTCGTCGTAGCCGTCGCTGGCGCCCAGCAGCCCGCGCCGGCGCAGCGCGAGGTCGGGGCAGCGCGCCGCGACCGCCGCGCCGTGGTCGCGCTTCCACAGCGCGTCGGCGTGGCCGCGGTAGCTGATGGCGACCTCGCTCGGGTGGTCGTACTCGATCACGACCAGCCAGCGCTTGGTGACCCGATACAGCTCGTCGATCGCGCGCGGCAGATCGTCGGGGCCGATGTGGATGAGCACGCCGCTGGTGAACGCCAGATCGAAGTGGCCGTCGGCGAAGGGCAGCGCGAACGCGGTGCCCGGCACGATCGTCAAGGCTGGGTCGGCCCGACGGGCGCGCTCGATGGCGTAGCGCTGCGGCTCGACGCCCCAGGCCTCGATGCCGCACCCGCGCAGGTAACGCAGGTTCCAGCCGACGTTGCAGCCGACCTCGACCGCGCGCTCGATGCCGAGGCCCTCGACCAGCCCGCGCCAGGTGGCGAGCCGCTGGGGATTCTCGACGTCGTTGCGGTCGGTGTAGCTGGCGCCGAACTCGGAGCGCCACAGCGCGAGCTGCGCGGTCTCGGCCGCGGTGGTCAGATCAGGGCTCATCATGATCGGGTCTCCAGAGGTAGCGGTGGGCGCCCGGCGCGAGCGGGGTGGGCAGGGAATTGTCGGGGGCCGGGACGAAACCGGCCGCCGCGAAGCAGGCGCGGCTCGCCACGTTCTCGTCGAGGATCTCGGCGACGATCACGCCGCGGTCGGCGCGACACGCGGCCTTGACCGCGGCGCAGCCGACCCCGTGGCCGCGCGCGCCGGGATCGATGACGATCGAGATGCGGCCGCGACCGTGGCGGCGGGTGCGCTCGATGCGGACCAGCCCGACCGGGCGGCCGTCGTGGAGCGCGATCGACAGCCGGGCCAGCGGATCGGCGAGGCGGCCGGCCAGCCAGCTGGCGTGGGTCGCGGCGTCGATGGGCCGGGGGTCCAGGGAGCGGGCCCGGACCGCGGCCTCGCCGTTCCAGGCCAGGATGCGGTCGCGGTCGCGCGCGACCACCGGCCGGAGCACGATCTCGCCGGTCGGGCAGCGGGCGCGCGCCGAGGCGGCCGTCACGCGAACAGCTCCCACGCCAGCGGCGTGCCGCGGCGGATCGACTGGCGCGCGCGCTTGCCGAGCACCTCGCCGAGCACCCGGGGCGGCAGTCCGAAACCCGGACGAATGGCGCGGACGTTGGCGCGGGTGAGCGGCTCGCCGTCGACGATGTCGGCCACCGCGTAGAGCGAGCGGCGGAACGCGCGGCTCGAGGCCTCGCTTTGGGGCCGGCGTGGGCTGCCGTCGCCGAGCGCGGCCCAGGCGATGGCGCAGCCGCGCACCACCTCGGCCATCTCGGCAGGCTCGAGGGAAAAGCCGGCATCGGGGCCGCCGTCGGCCCGGGCCAAGGTCAGGTGCTTTTCGATCACGCAGGCGCCGCGCGCGACCGCGGCGATCGCGACCGCGCTGCCCGGCGAGTGATCGGACAGGCCGACCAGGCCGAAGCGCGCGAGCGCGTCGAGGCGGCGCAGGTTGCAGTCCTCGGGCGCGACCGGATAGCCGGAGATGCAGTGCAAGACCACGACGTCGGCGGCGCCGGCGGCGCGGGCGGTGGCGACCGCGCGGTCGACCTCCTCGTCGGTCGACATGCCGGTCGAGATGATGAGCGGCTTGCCGGTGGCGGCCGCGGCGGCGACCAGCTCGAGATCGCCCAGCTCGAACGACGCGATCTTGTAGACCGGCGCGTCGAGGGTGGCGAGCGCGGTGACCGCGGCCGGATCGAAGGGCGTCGAGAACACCGACAGCCCGCGCGCGCGGCCCCGGGCGAACAGCGCCTCGTGCCAGGCCCACGGCGTCGCCGCCTCGGCGTAGAGCTCGTAGAGTCGACGGCCGGCCCAGGGACCGTCGTCGATGTCGAAGCCCGCGCCCCCGACGTCGAGCGTCATGGCGTCGGGCGTGAAGGTCTGGAGCTTGATCGCGTCGCAGCCCACGTCGGCGGCGGCGTCGACGATCGCGAGCGCGCGCTCGAGGCTGCCGAGGTGGTTGGCCGACAGCTCGGCGACGATCCAGGGTCGGACCCCGGGCCCGATGGTGCGGCCGTCGATGACCAGCGCGCCGCTCATCACTGCACCACGAACTCGGTGAAGACGATGCGGCGGACCCGGCCCTCGCCGATGACCTTGCCGATGCGCTCGGCCAGCTCGGTGCGGATGTGGTCCTTGCTGGCGGCGCCCAGGGTCTCGGCGACGTGCAGGCCCGACAGGTAGCCGAGCACGTCGTCGTGGATGATCAGCTTGTTCTTCTCGAAGATCTTCACGTCGCCGCCTTCGCGCACCTCGGCCTGGACGGTGATCTTGAGATAGCGAGGGCTGCCCGGCTCGTCGAGGTTCACCACGAACGGGTCGAGCGCGACCAGCTCGCCCTTGAGCTCGCGGCTGGTCGGCCCCGACTCGGCATGGGCGGCCTCGACGTGCGGCACCGGGTGCGCGCCCAGGGTCTTGACCAGGATGAACGCCGACAGTGCGAGGTTGGCGGCCAGCAGCCCGAGCACGACCTTGGGCGGCTTGGGCGCGGGCGGGCCGGCGACTTTTTCGGGGGCGGGGTCTTCGTCGTCGTCGCTCATGCCATCCTCAACAGCAAGGGACGTGCCCGGCCAAGGGGGCGCGCCGACGAGGGTCGGGCGCCGGCCGTCGTCAAACCTGGCGTGCGAACAGGGCGAGGATCGGGGCCATCGCGGCGCTGCTGGCGTGGTAGCGAGCCTCGACGTCGAGCAGGTAGGCGCCGGCCTCGTCGCGCGCGACCACGGTGATGCCGGGGTGGTCGACCTCGAGGGCCTCCACCAGCCGCTGGCGGCGCACCACCGTCATGCGCTCGCGCACGACCGCGGTGATCTCGCGGTGATGGGCGACGGCAGCGGCGACCTCGACGCGCAACATCTCGGGCGAGAACGGCTTCGACATGAACCGAAACACCTCGGCGATGTTGATGCCGTCGATCGCGGTGTCCAGCGTGCTGCGGCCGGTGAGCATGATGCGCACCGTCTCGGGCTGCAGGGCGCGCGCGCGCACCGCCAGCTCGATGCCGGTCATCTCGGGCATCTCGTAGTCCGACACCAGCACCGCGACCTGCTGCGTGGTGAGCACGGCCAAGGCGCCGCGCGGCGAGTCGGCCTTGAGCACGCGGTAACCGTCGAGCTTGAGGATGCGGGTCACCGCCGCCAACAGCTCGGGATCGTCGTCGACGCACAGCACGGTCGGCGGCGCGCCGGGCGCGATGGTGGTCATGGCGCCAACCACTTTCGCCAGCCGCGGGCCGACATCGCCTGCTCGACCTCGGCCAGGGCGGCGTCGAGGGCCACCATCGAGGGAAAGCGCTGCTCGGGCTTCTTGGCGAGGCAGCGCTCGACGACGCGCCGGAGCTCGGCCGGGGCCGGCCCGTCGGCCAGCATCAGCGCGGGGATGGGAGCTTTCAGATGCAGCAAGCACACCTCGCGGACGGTCTTCGCCTCGAAGGGCGGTTTGCCGGACAACATCTCGTAGAGCACCGCGCCCAACGAGTACTGGTCGCTCTCCTCGAGCGCGCCCAGGCCGCGGATCAGCTCGGGCGCGATGTACGACGGCGTGCCGAACACGTACTGCGACGGCTCGGCGTCGAGGCGCGACGGGTCGTCGCGCAGCTGGGCCAGGCCGAAGTCGACCAGCTTGGCGGCCGGGCCGACTAGCAGCACGTTCGAGGGACTGATATCGGCATGGATCACGCCGACGCCGTGGGCGGCGCTCAGGGCCGACGCCAGCTGGCGCGCGATCGCGATCGCGGTGCGCGGATCCATCGGGTGGCCGCCGATCTCGTCGCCCAGGCTCTGGCCGGCGATCAGCTCCATCACCAGATAGGGCCGACCGTCGGCGAGGTGGCCGAAGTCGAACACGTCGATGATGTGGGGGTGCTTGATGCGCGCGGCGGCGCGGGCCTCGCGCAGGAAGCCGGTCACCGCCTCGGCGTCGGCGCTCATGACGTTGGTGCTGAGCACCTTGAGCGCGAAGCTGCGGCCGAGCACCGCGTGGGTGACCCGGAACACCTCGCCCATGCCACCCGCGCCCAGGCGATCGGCGATGCGGTAGTTGCCGACGACGGTGCCGGGCACCAACGCGACCGGCGCGGTCGGGCCCGGCACCGCGCGCGGGCCGCGCCGCTTGATCTGCACCTCGGCGCGCAGCGCGCGACCAGGGCGGGTGGTCACGACGATCTCGGCGCTCGCCGTCGGACCGCGCACCATGCAGTGGCCGGTGGCGGCGCGGCGACCGACCAGGTCGATCTCGGCGATGATGGCGAGGCGCGCGACCACCGCGGCGCCGAGCGAGCCGTCGAGCGACGTGCTGGCGACGACGGCGCCACCCCGCTCCATGGTCACGTCGTAGTGGTCCTCGGCGGGTCGGGGCTCGAGCCAGATCTGGTCGACGTCGCTGGCGATCGCGGCATCGAGCAAGACGTCGCAGACCGACGCCGGCAGGAAGGCCGCCTGGTAAGGCAGCGGGGATGGGGACAGAAGCTGGGCTGCGAGATCCATGGTGGCCTCCCCTGCTGCTTCGGCCGACGTCGGGTCGCGTGAAGCCCCGCCAGGCTTGACGGGCGCGCCCGGCCGGCGCGGTCCGCGGCAGCGCCAGACCAGCGACCTCACAGGCCGCGCGGTTGGCATGCCGGTCGCAACGCCCGGACTCGTGCGATCCGAAGAATCCTCGACTGCGCTGGTGCTCGAACCCGAACGGCCGACCGCGGCCGGCAGCTCTGCCTCGCTGATCCCCCCGGTGCCACCCGGGGTGCGCGTGCTGGTCGCCGATGACGACGCTCGTATCCGGCGCGCGGTGGCCAGCTCGCTCATCCAGCAGGGCTTCGAGGTCCGCGTCGTCGACGACGGCCAGCCCGCCATCGAGCTGGGCGAGCGCACGCCCTTCGATCTCGCGGTCATCGATCTCGGCATGCCGACCAGCGGCCTCGAGGTCGTGCGCCGGCTCAAGGAGCTGTACGGCCCGGCGATCCACATCGAGATCCTCAGCGGCAACGACGACCCCGCGACCCGGCTCAAGGCCTTCGACGCCGGCGCCGACGGCTTCATGACCAAGCCGATCTCGATCCACGAGCTGCGGCGGCGCCTGGCCGCGTCGGCGCGCAGCCAGCAGGCCTACATCGCGGCTCGACAGTCGCGCGAGCAAGCCGACCGGCTGCTGGCCTGGGGCACCGAGGCCGCCGCGCTGCTCGCTCACGATCTCAACAACGGCCTCGCGGTCGCGCTGTCGAACATGACGTACCTCTCGCAGGTGCTCACCGTCGGCGAGGACGAGGCCCAGGCCCTGGGCTCGATCTTGCGCGCGCTGCGCCGGATGTCGGGCCTGGTCGCCAACTTCGTCGATATCGCGCGCTTCGAGGACGACGCGCTGTCGCCACGGCCGAGCCCGGTCCACGTGCGCGACATGCTGCTCGAGGTGATGGCGCTGCACGCGCCCACGATCAGCCGCCAGATCCGCCACACCGTGTCGTGCGATCCCGAGCTGACCGCGAGCTTCGACGAGGCGCTCATCACGCGCGTGCTCCACAACCTCGTCGGCAACGCGCTCCGCTACTGCAAGGCCGGCGGGTTGGTGCGGCTGTCGGCGGTCGCGGCCCCGGCCGGTCCGGTCGAGCCGGCCGGCATCGAGCTGTCGGTCTTCAACACCGGCCCTCAGGTCCCGCTGACGCTGGTGCCCAAGCTCTTTGGCAAGTACGCCCAGGGCAAAGATGGCCAGCGCGGCCTCGGCCTCTACTTCTGTCGGCTCGCGTGCGAAGCCCACGGCGGCCGGGTCCGTCACGAGGCCACCGACGAAGGGCCGGTGTTCGTGTTGCGGCTGCCGCTCGTCGTCGCACCCGCGTGAGGTGCGTGAGGTGGAAAGCCTGGTTTGGTGAGGCGCGGATACCTCAGCGCCACCCCAACTCGTCGCGCGAGCGAAGATGGGTTGTGCGAGGGTCGATCCCGTCGTGACCGAGGCACCGGTAGAAGAGCGCTCGGACCGGACCACGCGTGTCCTGGTCATCGACGATGAGCCGGCCATGGCCCGCGTCGTCGCCCACGCCTTGGGCAAGAGCTGCACGGTCCGCCACGTCGGCGAGCCCGACCAGATCCGCGGGCTCGCCCAGAGCTCGCTGCCCGACGAGCACGACGTGATCGTGCTCGACGTCGGGCTCGATCGGCTGAGCGGCCTCGACGTGCTCGCGCAGCTGAAGGCCGCGGGCTGCCAGACCGCGATCGTCATGTTGACCGGCGACTGCTCGTCGTCGACGGCGACCGCGGCGCTGCGCGGCGGCGCATTCCACTACCTCAACAAGCCGATCGATCTGCCGGCGCTGGTCGAGGTGGTCGAGCTCGCCGCGCGCCAGACCCGGCTCACCCGTCAGCTGGCGCGCACCGACGGCGGCGACCTCGACGTCACCCGTGGCATCGTCGGCTCGAGCCTGTCGATGACCCGGCTGCGCGCCCGCATCGCGCAGCTCGGCCGCGCCGACGTGAGCGTGCTCATCGCCGGCGAGAGCGGCACCGGCAAGGAGCTGGTCGCGCGCGCGCTGCACGAGGCGTCGAGCCGGCGCGCCCACCAGTTCGTCGCGCTCAACTGTGGCGCGATCGCGAGCGACCTCATCGACAGCGAGCTGTTCGGCCACGCCAAGGGCGCGTTCACCGGCGCGATCGCGGCCCGGCCCGGCGTCTTCGTCGAGGCCGACGGCGGCACCCTGTTCCTCGACGAGATCGGCGACATGCCGACCCCGGTGCAGTCGCGGCTGCTCCGCGTGCTGCAAGAGGGCGAGGTCCGCGCGGTCGGCGCCGACGGGGTGCAGCGCGTCGACGTGCGCGTCATCGCGGCGACCCACGTCGACCTCGCGCACGACGTGCAGTGCGGCAAGTTCCGCAGCGACCTCTACTTCCGTCTCAACGTGGTGCAGCTCGAGGTGCCGCCGCTGCGCGAGCACCTCGACGATCTGCCCGAGCTGATCGCGGCCTTGCTGCGTCGCCACGCCGGGACCGCGCCGCCAGTGGCCAGCGAGGCCCTCGAGGCGATGATGAGCTACCCGTGGCCCGGCAACGTGCGCGAGCTCGAGAACGCGCTGCGCCACGCCCTCGCGATGCGCAGCCACGACGAGCTCGACCTGGCCTCGCTGCCGCCGGCGGTGGCGGCGAGCCTCCGAACGCCACGGCTCGCGTCGGGAACCACGGGGCCGATCGAGCCGCTCAGCGAGGCCAAGCGACGGGCGGCCAACGAGTTCGAGCGCGACTACCTGGTTCGCCTGCTCGACCAGGCCCGCGGCAGCATCACGGCGGCGGCGCGAGCGGCCGGGATCGACCGGACCAACTTCCGGCGGTTGCTACAGCGGCACGGCATCGAGAAGGACTCGAGCTCGCAAGGCTAGGTGAGGCACGGAGCCTGGCGCTACCGCCAGCGCCTCACGCGTAGCGGCGCAGCTTCTCGACGAGCGTGGTGCGGTTGAGGCCGAGCAGCGCGGCCGCCTCGGTGCGGTTGCCGTGGGCGCGCTCGAGGGCCTGCCGGATGAGGCGGCGCTCCAGCCCGTCGAGGGCGGTGCGGAGGTCGAGGGTGTCCTCGTCGTGGTCGTTGGCGGCGGCCGCGGTCGCGACCGGCAGCTCGGTCACCGCGGCGATCGACGCGATCGCGAGCGCGGGCTGCTTCGAGCCGAGGCGCAGGTCCGAGGCCGACAGCGTCGGGCCGTCGCACAGCACGACCGCGCGCTCGATGACGTGGTTGAGCTCGCGGACGTTGCCGGGCCACAGGTACATCTTGAGCGCGGTGCGGGCCGAGGCGTCGAGGTCGACCATGCGAGCCCCGCGCTTGGCGACGCGGCGGATGGCGGCCTCGGCGAGGAGGACGATGTCCTCGCCGCGCGCGCGCAGCGGCGGCAGCTCCACCGGCAGCACCGAGAGCCGGAAGAACAGGTCGGCGCGGAAGGTGCCGCGCGCGACCATGTCCTCGAGGTCGCGGTTGGTCGCGGCGACCACACGGACGTCGACCGCGACGTCGTTGTCGGCGCCGACCGGGCACACCGTGCGCTGCTCGAGGGCGCGCAGGAGCTTGGCCTGGGCCGCCACCGGCAGCTCGCCGATCTCGTCGAGGAACAGGGTGCCGCCGTGGGCCGCGGCGAACCGACCCAGGCGCTTGTCCGACGCGCCGGTGAAGGCGCCGCGGACATGACCGAACAGCTCGCTCTCGATCAGGTGCTCGGGAATCGCGGCGCAGTTGACCGTGATGAACGGGCCGTCGGCGACCGGCGACGCGTCGTGGACCGCGCGGGCGAACAGCTCCTTGCCGGTCCCGGTCTCGCCGGTGAGCAGCACCGTCGAGCCGCACAGCGAGACCCGGCGGATCATGTCGAGCGCGCGGCGCAACGGCGCCGACTCGCCGAGGATCGGGTTCGCACACACATCACGCCAGGTACGCAGGTCTTGGTCAGCCACGGACCAAACGCTTTGCGAGGATCGTTCCAAGTCCCGCTACCCGCCGCTCCGCTCCGCTACCCGCCGCGTGTCAAGTAAACGACCAGGAGGTACGCCTCCTCACGGTGGTCCTCGGGGTAGAACGGTACCCACGGTGCTGCCGGCACCCGGTGGGACCTACCCGATACCCGAGCAGTCACGCTGGGGTAGCGGCGTCTCCCGGCAGGTAGGCGGTGCGCAGCGCGAGCTCGATCGTGTGGATCAGTTGCTCGTCGTCCCACGGCTTGTGGAAGAAGCGGTGGACCGCACCTTCATTGAGCGCGCGGACCGCCACCTTCACATCCGTGTTGCCGGTGATGAGGACGCGAGCCACGCCGGGATAGATGACGCGGATCATCTGCAAGAGCTCCAGCCCGTCGGGCGCACCGTCGGTGCCGAGGTCGAAGTCGCTGACCACCGCGTCGAAGCGGTGCTTCTTCATCTCGGCGAGGGCCTGCTGCATCGACGCCACGGCCGTCACCTGGAAGGTGTGCAGCGTGCGCCGCAAAGCGGAGCGGATGTCCGGGTCGTCATCACACACGAGGATCTGGCGGTCCATGTTGGCTCCGAGGCGCGACAGCACCTCGGGATTTCCATTCGGCCGAGCAGAGCGCGCGTGTAGGGCGTGCGACACCCGCGATCGGGGCCCGCCAGGGGCCAGCGAGAGCCCAGCGAGAGCCCAGCGCGAGGCCAGCGCCGGCGCCTGGGAGGCAGGTCGGGTAGCGCGTGGCTCGCGCTGACAGCGCCGCCGTCAAGCCTGTCACATCAGGCAGCTTGATCATGCGAATGCGCGATGGCGTACAGGTGAAGGGCGTGGCACCGCACGTGCAATCGGTCCGCTCGTGCTCACCCTCAGCGCCCAGCGAGTGGACGACGCCCCGACCTCGTATGCGGTCACGCTCCCGCTCGGGCCGTACGGGACGCCAGCGGCCCGCCACCTCGGCGGGGTCCCCGCGCAGGTCGGCCCCTACCGCGTGCTCGAGCTGCTCGCGCGCGGTGGCATGGGTGGCGTCTACTTGGGCGAGCACAGCACGACCGGCACGCGGGTCGCGCTCAAGCTCCTCGACCCGCGCTGGTCGGCGCGCGCCAACATCGTCGAGCGCATGCTCGGCGAGCGCGAGGTGACCCGCAAGGTCCACCACACCGGCCTGGTCCGCATCCTGGGCGGCGCGCGCACCACCGGCGGCGTGGCCTACCTCGCCATGGAGCTGCTCGATGGCGAGGACCTCGGCGCCCTCACCGAGCGCGGCCGCATCGAGCTGGGCGCCGCCGCCGCCATCGGCGCGCAGATCGCCGACGCGGTCGCGGCCATGCACGAGGCCCAGATCGTCCACTGCGATCTCAAGCCCCAGAACGTCCTGGTCGAGTACCGCCACGGCCTGGCCGGGTGGACCCGCATCAAGGTGCTCGACTTCGGCGTGGCCCGCATCGGCGGGCGCAGCTCCGAGCCCGAGGTCGCCGGCACGCCTTGCTACATGGCGCCCGAGCAGTGGCGCGGCTACGCCGAGCCGCGCTCCGACGTGTACGGCCTGGGCTGCTTGCTCTTCGAGCTGCTCACCGGCGAGGTGCCCTTCGACGGCACGCTGTCGCAGGTCATGACCGCGCACTGCGAGGACGCCCCGCCGTCGATCAGCGCACGCCAGTGGGTGCCCGAGGGCCTCGAGCAGCTGGTCATGCACATGCTGGCCAAGCGCGCCGCGGCCCGGCCCCGCATGGTCGACGTCGCCCGCCAGCTCACCGAGATCGCGTTCCAGCACCCGCCCGGCGCGCGCACCGGCCCGATCCGGACCCTGCGCACCGAGCCGTACGTCACCGGCTCGACTGATTAGCCGCTTCGCGTACAGTCCCCGGCGCGATGCCGGCCCCGACCCTCGACCCCGATCTCCGCGCGCTCCTCGATCGCTATGGCTTCGACGAGGACCGGCTGTCCTCGGCAGCCGCCGCGCTGGTCGACGGCAGCCCGCGCCCTGGCAACGCCGTCACCGGCCGCGTCGAGCACGTCGGCGCCGACGAGGTCGTGGGGCTGCCGGCCGTCGGCACGCCCGCGCGCGCCGAGCTCCACGCGCTGGGGGCGCGGGCCCTCGCGGCCGGCCAGGTCGGCGTGGTGTTCCTGGCCGGCGGCATGGCGACCCGGTTCGGCGGCGTCGTGAAGGCGGTCGTGCCGGTCGCCGAGCAGCGCTCGTTTCTCGAGCTCAAGCTGGCCGACACCCGCAACGTCGCGGCCAGCGCCGGCGCCCCCGTGCCGGTGTGGTTGCTGACCAGCTTCGCCACCCACGACACCCTGGTCGCCTACGTCGCCGGCCTGCCGGTCACGCCGGCCACGCCGATCGAGTGCGTGCCGCAGTACGTGTCGCTGCGCCTGGGCGCCGATGGCCAGCTGTTCCGCGACCCCACCGGCGCGGTGTCGCCCTACGCGCCCGGCCACGGCGATCTCACGTTCGCGCTGCGTCGCTCGGGCGCGCTGGCCCGCTTCCGCGCCGCCGGCGGCAAGTACCTCCACATGTCGAACGTCGACAACCTGGCCGCCACCCTCGACCCCGCCGTGATCGGCGCTCACCTCGCGTCGGGCCGCGCGCTCACCGCCGAGGTCGTGCGCAAGGAGCCCGGCGATCGCGGCGGCGCGCCGGTCCGGGTCGACGGCGTCCCCCAGATCCTCGAGTCGTTCCGGTTTCCTGCCGATTTCGATCAGGACGCCGTCCCGGTCTTCAACACCAACACGTTCGTCCTCGACGTCGAGGCCATCGACCGCGACTTCGAGCTCACCTACTTCCACGTCGCCAAGCAGGTCGACGGCCACACCGCCATCCAGTACGAGCGCCTGGTCGGCGAGCTCACCGCCCACCTGCCCACCCAGTTCCTCGAGGTCGCCCGCGCCGGTCTCGACGGCCGCTTCCAGCCCGTCAAAGATCCCGACGAGCTCGGCGCCCGCCGCCCCGACATCGAAGCCATCCTCCGCGCCCGCCACATGCTCTGACGGTGACCAATCGACCACGCGACTGCGCGGCTGAGCGGCCATGTCGAAGGTCAGGGCACGCGCCCGGCGCGCTCCACGTTCGCGTCCTTGGTGCGGCGCGCGGCGCGGCATCGATTGGCCCAGCCGTTGCCCAGCCACGCGGAGGTGACGAAGGCCCCGGCGATGAGCGCGCTGGCGACCGCGCTCACCACCAACGGACCACGGTACGACTCGAGCTCCGGGGCGCCCGCCGAGCGGGCCATTTGCACCGTGCCCGCAACTCCGCCAACGGCCAGCAACGAGTCCAAGAGTGGCCAGCCCTTCACCGCCGTGCACCGAGGCTCCTCCAGATGCTGCGGCCCATACCCATGCGGCACGCGCTCCATCATCACGAACGAACAACCCGCCGTCGAAGACGCCGACAGCGCGACCAAGACCGCAGCGATCAGCGACGCAGACAGTTTCAATGGGCAGCAAGACCACATAAACGACCTCGGCGTATCAATTGAAGTTTGTGCTGATTCGAAGCCGCGCTTCGAGGCGAAGCTCGCCCGCAAGGGCGATGGCAAGGAGGCGACACAGCGCTCCGCTTCGTGTTCATTCAGAATCCCGTTCTGTCGATCCTACACCTAGGCTTGGCGAACCATTCTCGGCCTCCAGCACGCTCACGCAGCCAGCCCTCGAGCTCCGCGACCTCGCGAGGAGGCTCGGCGGTTGCAAGCGTCGAGAGCGAATAGTGGAGCGGGGACATGACCAAGATGGATCGAGCTTACAGGCGAGATCGGTGACCGACCGTCCGATCCGGACAGCATGACGGCGGCGCCTCAGGCTATCGTCGAACAGTGCCGCGAGCTCTTGATCCGTTGCTCTCGCCGGCGCAGCTCTGCGCCTGGAGATCGCTCGAATCCGACGACGACCTCCCGCCACGGCGGCCGGGCACCTACGCGTGGTACTTTGATCGCGCCGCCTTGCCGGCGATCGTTCCGATCGGTGGTGCTCATCCGACCGACGGCAGGTGGGTCCTGCTCTACGTCGGCATCGCTCCCGCCAAGCCGTCGCCGAACAAGGTGCCCAGCCGCAAGACCTTGCGCAGTCGGCTCCGGTTCCACTTCCGCGGCAACGCCCGCGGCTCCACGTTGCGGCTCACGCTGGGCTGCCTGCTCGGCATCGAGCTCGTGCGAGTCGGCTCCGGCGATCGCTTGACGTTCGGCGACAGCGAATCGGTGCTCTCGGCCTGGATGGCTGACCATGCCCGGGTCTGCTGGGTCGAGGGCGAACGCCCCTGGGAGCTCGAGGACCACGCGATCGAGCAGCTCGACTTGCCGCTCAACCTCGCCGGCAACCAACGCCATCCCTTCCACGGCACGCTGTCGGCGCTCCGCCGCGACGCGAAGGCCCGGGCGTTACGCTGACCGGCGCGTTGCCGGGATCATGGTGCCGACCACGTCGAGCCTCGCCTCCAACAGCGGCATGGCGAGCTCGATCTCGGACTGGCCGTCCCTGAGCAACGTCCGCAGGTACGCCGACATCGAGAACCAGTGGAGCTGCGCAAACGGCCCTGCGGCAGCCATGGCGAACCAGGGCTCCAGCGTTCCGTTCGGGTGGAGGAGATCCCAGACGCACGCAATCGGCTCGACGACATCACCACTCACGGCGGGTGCGCGCATCTGCACCAGCACCTTCCGCAGCTGTTCCTCGATGGGAAAGCGCTCGACCTGATGCCAGTACCGCGCCCACATCTTGACGGCGCGCGACGCGAGCGTGGCCTCGTCAGCGTCGACCGCGAGCGCCCCACCGGCGCCGATCGTGCCGCCGGTCGCGCCCGAGACCTTTCAGGCTGATGCGTCCGAGGATGTCGTCGACAAAGTCCACCGCCTGGTCCTCACCTGGCTTGATGGTTCGCCCCAGCGCCTGCTCGATGTGGACCCCGCGCCCTGCACCATGTTGGGCTTCCCTGGCCGCCCAGCGTCTTGCGCCAGCTCCAGCTGTCGCTTTCGGAGCGGTAGTAGCTCCAAGAAGCGTTCCTGGGCAGCCCGGCGGGCTTGCTCCTCGCGCGCGGCCTGGGTCCATGGCAGCCGCCGCATGATTGCATTCCATGCGCCACGCAGACCGCCGCCCAGCCTCCGGAAGGTGGCGGGCAGCTCGCGCAGGAACTGGGGCAAGTTGCGGAGGAACCGAGGAAGTGCGCGGAGGAAGGCGGGGAGGCGCGCGAGCAGCGAGACGATGCCCACGACCAGCTCGGGGAAGCCGGTGATCAGCAGCGCGAAGTTCACGATCGACAACGTCGCGACGACGATCTGCGCGACGCGTCCTTTCCAGCCGAACCAGCCGCCGCCGCCGGGGACGCCGCCGGAATCGCCGGTGGGTGAGCCCTCGCGTGAGGAGAAGTTCGTGGTCGCGCTGACGTCGTTGAGGACGTCCCAGGCGGTGGCGCGCCGGACGTCCGCCCCGGGCGGCGGAACCTCGCGCGGGTCGTGACCCATCGTGGATGTGCCCTGGCGAGGAGCGTCCGACGCGCCGCGCGAGTCACCGCGGCCGATGACCTCGCCTGCCGACCCGCCGAGTCCGGCCCCGCGGTTACCGCCGGCTCCGACCAGTGGGCCCTGCTCGAGGGATGTACCGTTACCGCCGGTCGCGTGTCCGCGCGACCACGGGGTACCGCCGACGAGGCCGTCGGCTTGACCACCCCGCACACCGCCGAAGCCGCCGGAGATGGCGTCGATGTCGGCGGGACCAGTGCCGCTCAGCGCAGGACCGGGGCCAGTGCCGGTACCGACGCGAGCTCTGGTCCCGGTGGCGGACCCTCGCCCGGCGCCGTTGCCAGTACCGGCCTTGCTGCCGCCGCCGCCCCGGTCGCGTTCCTTGCTCTTGTCCGCGCCGGTTCCATCACCCTCGCCCTTGCCGGATGCGGCCTGGGCCTCGGTCGTGTCGTCGACAGCGTCGGGAGCGTCGTCTTGCTTGGTGCCCTCGGTCTCAGCGGACTCCGACGCCGTGGTCTGCGACGTCCCTCCGCCGAGGTGGGCCGGATTCTCGGTTGGTAGCAGGACCTCGACGTGCTGGCCGCGTGCCGCGGCCGCCTCGGCGCGAGCTGGCACCCAGCTCTGGCGGTACTGCTCGGTCGGAAGAATCGCTGACGCGATCGCGGTGCTGCTCGGATCGAGGTTCGGGACCAGCGCGTAGCCACCGGTGAGGAACCGTGCCTGATCGTCGGACGAGAGGCTGTTGAACCGACTCACCTGCTGGTCGGAGCGGTGGCTGCGGTACCAGGCATCACGGCGGCCGCTGGGCCCTGGCTCACCTGATCGACGAGGCCGCCCAGACTCGACGAGGTGGCGCTCGACGTCTCAGCGTGGACGCGGGCTGCCGTAGCGACCCGTGCGGGCCGGGAACGTGGCGCGGACGGCGGCCCTGCGCGCCAGGAGGCGGCGGGGGAGGTCCGACAGCGGACGCGCGCGCCACGCGCGTGACCCGACGGCGCCACGCCGCGGACGCGGGCACATGACTGCGACCGCGTCTGGTTGCCGACGTTGCCAACGGGTCCGTCGAACAGCACGCGGTGGGCAAGCGGCTGCACGTCAGGCCGGCTCGAGTAGCTGAAGGCCTGCGCCCTCCGGCGGACGCGGACGCGGCTCGAAAGCTCCCCGCCCGCGACGCTAGCGAGCCGTCGAGCCGGGCGGCTC
>Ga0105046_10000966_pt1 | contig 42718 bp, 28 predicted proteins | sample MAT03_FD_78385 | JGI IMG/M metagenome (GOLD analysis project Ga0105046, IMG submission 78385) | Freshwater microbial communities from Lake Fryxell liftoff mats and glacier meltwater in Antarctica - MAT-03 (megahit assembly) | ecosystem: Environmental > Aquatic > Freshwater > Ice > Liftoff... | reverse complement strand
GATCGGCCTTCCGCTCTTTCGCTTTGAACCGGCGCGGTTCCGGTTCCTGCCCGCCCTGACCACCCTGGTGCAGATCAGCCCCATGAGCCGCCGGATTTACCTGGGCGATGACCAGGCCCGACAACTCGCCATCCTCGACTCCCGCGGTCAATCCACTGGCACGCTAGCACTGGACAACGTCGCCGTCGGCGCAACCGAGACCACCAACGGCCTGTACGTCACTTGCGTCGGCAGTTTCCTGCCGTCCGAAGTCCAGCGGGGCGCTCTCCTCTTCTTCCCGCGCGAAAAGGACGGATTCGGCCCCCGCCGGGTCATCGTCGATCGCCTCCCCCGGGCGGCGCAGACGGAATTCGCCGACCTCGATGGCGACGGCGACGTCGATTTCGCCATGTGCCTGTATGGAAATCATCGGGGACGCTTTTCCTGGTTCCGCAATCTGGGAGGCGACCGCTACCAGGAGGAAATCCTGATCGAAAAATCAGGCGCGATCCATTGTCTGGCCCGCGACATCAACGGTGACGGTTCCATCGACCTGAGCCTGCTGATGGCTCAGGAGAACGAGACCTTCCAGGTGTTCAGGAATCTCGGCCGTGGAGAATTCCAATCGGAACACGTCTTCCAACGGCCACCAGTCTACGGACATAATTATTTCGAACTGACCGACTTCGACGGCGACGGCATCGAAGACCTTTTGGTCGCGAACGGGGACAACGGGGAATTCACGAGTCCCCCGAAACGCTTCCACGGCCTCCGGATCTACCGAGGCCAAGGCGGCGGTCGTTTCCAGGAATCGGCCGCCTGGTTCTTTCCCCTCAATGGCGCCACCAAAGCCCTCGCCCGGGATTTCGACGAGGATGGCGATCTCGACATCGCCGCGATTTCGTTCTTCCCGGACTACGAACGATCCCCGCGGGAAAGCTTCGTCTACCTGGAGAACCGCGGACCATGGACCTTCGCGCCCGCCACATTCCAGCAATGCATCGCGGGTCGTTGGCTCACCCTGGATGCTGGCGATCTCGACGGCGACGGCGACCTGGATCTCGCGCTGGGTTCCTACGTGCGCGGGCCGACCGCGGTCCCCGGCTTCCTGACTCAGTCGTGGGAAAAGGACGGCCCTTCGGTGGTCATCCTGCGCAACCAACTCCGCTAGCCGCCCCGCATGTCAGCCCCCAGTCCATCCACCCATGAAACGGCGAATGGGAAATGGCGAATGGCGAATCGGGGACGCTGGTTCATGGCCGCAATACGTGTCCCGATGTTGGAAAACTTCGCTACCCATGAACCGACCATCTCTTCCTCCCTCTCCCGCCGCAGCGAAGCGGAGGTGGGAGAGGGCCGGGGTGAGGGCTCCCTCCCCGGTTCATGGTCCCAATGCGTGTCCAAATCTCGGAAAACGTTGCCACCCATGAACCCACACCGAGGCCCTTCATGGTGCCATCCACGAGCCCCTCACCCCAACCCTCTCCCGAGGGGAGAGGGAGACGCGTATCACCCGCCTCGAATGGCCAAACTCAGGCGGCTCGTTCTGTCACTTCCCGATCCCGCCAACCTCATGTTCCACCCTCCGAAACCCTCTGCTCGATTTCTCCCTCTCCCGCCGGGAGAGGGTTGGGGTGAGGGCCTCCCTCCCCGGTTCATGGTCCCAGTGCGTGTCCCGATGTTGGAAAACTCCACCTCCCATGAACCGCCTATTTCCTGGAGGGGCACGCTCCGTCGTGCCCTTCCCCGGCTCGGAGGGCGGATGACGCGGACCCTTCAGTGGCTCCCGTTTCTGCTCATGGCCGGTCTGGGATGGCTCGCAGCCAGCGCCGACCTGGTCTGGCAATCTCGCCCCGGCCATCGGAGCGCAGCCCTTGACGTGTCCCCGGCAGGCCGGCCCGGTTTCACCCGACTTCCATCGGACACCACCGGCGTCACCTTCACGAACCACCTCGCCGATCGAACCATCGCCACCAACCGAGTCTACGAAAACGGTTCAGGCCTCGCCCTGGGCGACGTCGACGGCGACGGATGGTGCGACATCTACCTCTGCGGCATGGAGGGCTCGAATGCGCTCTACCGCAATTTGGGCGGTTGGCGGTTCGAGGACATCACTCGCGATGCCGGCGTTGCGTGCCCAGGCCAGTACTCGACCGGCACGGTGTTGGCGGACGTGGACGGCGACGGGGACCTCGACTTGTTGGTGAATGCCATTGGCGGAGGCACCCGTCTGTTCTCCAACGACGGACGAGCCCGCTTCACCGAACGGACCGACACCCGCCTCGTTCGCCGGTTTGGCGCCACCTCCATGGCCCTGGCCGACATGGATGCCGATGGCGACCTCGACCTCTACGTCACCAATTACCGGACGGACACCTATCGGGATCGCCCGCCCGGATTGAAGGTCGAAGCACGCAGGGTCGGAGGACGAATCGTGGTGACGCCCGAGGATCGGTTCGTTCCCGTCATGCCACAGGGCGGCTCCGTGGAAGTTCTGGAACTTGGCGAACGCGACTTCCTCTACCTCAACGATGGCACCGGAAAGTTCGCCCCGGTGTCGTGGACAGCCGGGTCGTTCCTCGACGAAGACGGCCGACCCCTCACGACCCCGCCCCGTGACTGGGGATTGAGCGTGCTGTTCCGCGACATCAATCAGGACGGGACCCCGGACTTGTACCTCTGCAACGACTTCTTCCAATCCTTGGACCGGGTTTGGATCAATCAGAATTCCCGGGGCTTCCGCGCGGTAGCCCGCGGCGCCTTCCCGAACATGAGCCTCTCCTCCATGGGCGTGGATGTGGCCGACATCAACCGCGACGGATTCGACGACCTTCTGGTGGTGGACATGCTCAGCCGCCGTCACCAAGACCGTCAACGCCAGCGGCCGGAAATGATGCAGGGCCGCATCCAACTACCCCTCGACGATCCCGGCTTCCGACCGGAATACCCGCGAAACACTCTCTACCTCAACCGCGGCGATGGCACGTACACCGAGATCGCCCAGTTGAGTGGATTGGCCGCCACGGAATGGTCCTGGAGTCCGGTCTTCATCGACGTCGATCTGGACGGCTTCGAGGACCTGCTCGTCGCCAACGGGAACCATCACGATGTCCAGGATGCCGATGTCATTCGCGACATTGCCCTCGTCCGCGAACGCGAAACGCCCGAAGCACGGCTCGGACGCTTTCCCCGACTGCACACCGCCAACCTCGCCTTCCGGAACCGTGGGGACCTGACCTTCGAGGAAATCGGAACCGCCTGGGGTTTCCGCTGGGAAGGAGTCTCCCAAGGCATGGCCCTCGCCGACCTCGACCATGACGGCGACTTGGACGTGGTCCTCAACAACCTCAACGCCAACGCCGCGCTGTACCGGAATAACAGTTCCGCCCCCCGACTCGCCGTCCGTCTGAAAGGTCTGCCTCCAAACACCCAAGGCATTGGCGCCCGGATCGACGTCTTCGGAGGTCCTGCACCTGTGCAAGGTCAGGAAATGGTCTGTGGCGGCCGCTATGCCTCGTCGGACGATACCCTCCGCGTCTTTGCCGCTCAGCCCGGTGAAACGAATCTGCGCATCGAGGTGACCTGGCGAAGCGGTCGCCGAAGTGTCGTCCTGAACGCCGTCGCCAACTCGCTCTACGAAATCGACGAATCCGGGGCATCGCCCGGGCCTCACCGCAAACCCGCCCCGGAACCGCTCTTCGAAGACGCCAGCGAGCGCTTGAGCCATGTCCACGTCGATACACCCTTCGATGATCTCGCCCGGCAACCCCTGCTCACCCATCGATGGAGTCGTCTCGGACCCGGAATCGCTTGGCTCGCGAGTGGCGAGAACGGCGACGGCCCGGAGGATTTGGTCGTCGGCACCGGCGCCGGAGGCCGATTGACCCACTTCCAGAATGACGGACGCGGCGGTTTCAAGCGATTGGACGCCGAGATCAGTCCACGCGACCAATCGGGGTTGGCGGCCTGGCCGGGATCGGGCTCTCTGGCGTCGGTGTTGCTCGCCGTCAGCAACTACGAGGACCCCGCCGCCGGGCCCAGCACCGTTCGAAGCTATGCATCCGGCGCCAGCACCACCGTCGACACCGGCCTGACCCTTGACGCAAGCGCCGGAGCCATCGTTCTGGGCGACCTGGACCGCGACGGCGACCTGGATCTGTTTATCGGCGGGCGCATCACGGCCGGCCGCTATCCGGAACCCGCCTCGTCCAGGGTCTTCACCAACCACCTCGGTCGCTTCCTTCTCGATGCCGCGCGCTCGGCGCTCGTCGACGGGGTTGGACTGGTGAGTGGCGCAGTCTTAGGCGACCTCGACGGCGACGGCCACGGGGACCTGATTCTCGCCTGCCATTGGGGACCGATACGCATCTTTCGCAACGAGCCGGGACGCCTTCGGGACGTCACCGCCGAATGGGGATTCGACCACTTCCGCGGCTTCTGGAATGGCGTGACCACCGGCGATTTCGACGGCGACGGACGTCTGGACCTCGTGGGGTCCAATTGGGGGCGAAACACCCCCTACCCATCCGGCCCGGCACCGTTGGTCCGGACCTACTACGATGACTTCGACGGCGATGGCACCCTCGAGCCGTTGGAGGCGTTCCGTGATCCCGATTTGGGCAAAATCGTCCCACGGCAGGATTTCGAAACCGTCTCACGGGCACTTCCCTTCGTGCGCGCCACCCATCCCACGTTCCGCGCCTACTCGATGGCCGACATTCCGCAAATTCTCGGCGACAACACCAACCACGTGGCGGAAGTGGCGATCGATACCCTCGATTCCATGGCCTTCCTCAACCGAGGCGGTCGGTTTCAGCCCGTCACTCTCCCGATCGAAGCCCAGTTCGCGCCGGCCTTCGGCGTGTCGGTGAGCGATTTCAACGGCGACGGCCGGGAGGACGTCTTCCTGGCCCAGAACTTCTTCGGTGTGACTGGCGAAGCGTCACGTTACGACGCGGGCTCCGGCCTATGGCTGGAGGGCGACGGTCGAGGCGGCTTTGTCGCGGTTCCGACAGGACGGAGCGGTATCCGCATCCCCGGAGAGCAACGGGGTTGTGCCGTGGCGGATTTTAATGGCGACGGACGCCCCGACCTCGCCGTCGGACAAAACCACGGTCCCACCCAACTCTTCCGCAACCTCCGCGGCCAGCCCGGTCTCCGCGTGCGCCTCCAGGGTCCGGAGAGCAACCCCCGCGGCGTCGGAGCCGTGCTGCGCCTGGCCTTCGGCAAGCGACTGGGGCCGGCCCGCGAAATACACGCGGGCGGAGGATACTGGTCCCAGGACGCATTCACCCAGGTGCTCGCCACCCCGGAGACTGCCACGGCCATCGAAGTCCGCTGGCCGGGAGGCGCCACCACTCGGACACCGGTCCCGCAAGGCGCTCGCGAGATTCGGGTCCCTTAGAGCCTGTCTGAAAAGTGAGTGGTGTCCTGCGGCGAGGGACCCCACTGACTTTTCAGAATGGTTCTTAGATCGGTCGTAGTGTGAATTTGCGGTGAGTGTTATAAAATACTTACTCCAAAAAGTTTACATGCCTTATACCACGTCAAATTCACGGATTGCGCGTTTACTTCATTTAAAAAGCCGCCTTCAATTTCGTTAATTCCCTGATCGTTGAGCCACATGCAACCTATCGTTGAAAGTCATGGCGTTGGGTTGACCGATATCGGAGTGGCACCACCGCTCATGGATTGATCACTCGGATCCAATCATGAAGACACCTCGCTGTACCCCAGGTGGCGTCAGGAGCATCGGTTTGGCGTCCCTCGCCGCCGCCTGCCTCGCCCTTCCCGCCCACGCCGGATTGTTCAATAACAACTTCAACGCCGATCCATCCGGCGTCCTGACCATCCTCGATCCGGCCAAGTGGGTCTCTTCGGGAGGGGTCGGTGGCACCGGCTACATCAGCCTGACCGACGCCGTCAACGGCCTCCAATCCGCCGTCATCATCGAGGACCTCGATGCTGGCTCCCCAGTGGGCGGGTTCCTCGCCACGTTCAAGCTCCGCATCGGCGGCGGCAGCGGCAATCCAGCCGACGGTTTCAGCTTCAACTTCGCCAGTGACCTCACCGGCGGAACCATCAGCGAAGAAGGTCAGGGCAACGGCCTGATCGTCGCCTTCGACATCTACGACAGCGGCGGCGGCGAAGCCCCTGCCATCGATATCAAACGCGAAGGCCTCGTCCTCGGCTCCGTCAAGTTCCCCAAAGACGCCACCGAAGCCGGCATCCTGACCGGTGACGCCTTCGTCGACGTCCGTATCGAATATCGCAACGGCCTGCTCGACGTGGATTACAAGGGCAAACCCGTCTTCAACGACTTCGCCCTCGGACTTGCCCCCGTTTCCGGCGGCCGTTTCGGGCTCGGTGCCCGCACCGGCGGCGAGAACGTCAATCACTGGATCGACGATCTGCGGATTGAAACGTTCGCCCAAACCACCCCGGCCATCTCCGGCGTGCGCGGCACCGCTCAAGGTTTCACCGTCCAATTGAAGGATGCGACCGGCGCCGCCGTGGATCCGACCTCCGTGCAGGCCACTTTCGATGGCGCCGCAGCGGTAGGCGCCACCACCAAATCCGGAGACACCACCTTCTTCGGCTACGCCGGAACCGCCCTCCTGGCACCCGGCTCCTCGCATGCGGTCGCTTTGACCTACAAATACGGAGCGGCCGGGACTTCCACCACGCTGAACTTCTCAATCGCCGTCCCGGACTACACCGTCGTCCCAGCGTCTGTGGCCATCCCGGCCACCGCCATCAACACCGCCCAACGCGGCTTTACCTGGCGCGTTCATCAGGTCGACTCCGAGACCGCTCTTGCCGCCTCGAGGGCCCGTGCCATCAACCAACTCGCCGGCCTCCTTGGCGCCAACATCGCGGATCCGGCCAACCTTGGCGGGGCCGCCGCCGCCGCGACCGCCCCCAGCCCGGTCACTGCCCCGATTGATTTCCGGGTCTCCACCGTCATCAACTTCAGCCAGACCGAAGGCAGTTCCTTCGGCGGGTTCACCCCGGACCTCGGCACCCCCGGCATCCCCGGCACCACGGGTGGCACCGACAGCGCCGCCGCCGCGGTTTTGACCGCCCTCGAGTTCCCCGCCGCCGGTACCTACACGATGATCGTCAACAGCGACGACGGCTTCGCCACCACGGTTGGCAGTAATCCCAACGACCTGTTCGCGACGACGTTGGGCGTCTCCGAAGGTCCCCGCGGAGCCACCGACACGGTGTTTGATTTCTATATTGAAACCCCGGGCTTTTATGCCTTCCGCACCCTTTGGTACGAGGGCGGCGGCGATGCCAACATCGAATGGGTCGCCTTCACTCCCTCCGGAGGCCGCGCCCTCGTCAACGACACCATCGCCAATCCGCAAGCCATCAAGGCCTACTTGCTTCCCAATGCCGCCGTTCCCGCCTACGTGCAGAACGTCGTGCCCAGTCCTGGTACCACCGCCCTGCTTCAGGCTAAATCGGTCGAAGCCACCCTCATTGATGCCGGCACCCAGGTGAATACCGCGAGTGTCGCCCTCAAACTGAACGGCTCCACCGTCCCCGTCACCACCACCAAGACGGGCACCCAGACCAAGGTCCTCTACAACGGCGGCCTGGCGAGCAGCACCGATTACACCGCCGAACTCACCTACTCCGACGGCGCCACCCCGCGCACCGTCTCCTGGACCTTCAACAGCGGCCTGGTCAACACCCCGCTCTTCGTCATTGAGGCGGAAGACTTCGACTACGATAGCGGGCAGGCCAACCCCCAGAAGGGCACCACGGGAATGGATGTCGATGTCATGCCCTATCTCGGCGGCGCTTACGACGGCCTCTCTTCCGTCAAGGGCGTGGACTACAACAATAACGACGGGAACGACTCGGACTTCTACCGAACCGAGCTGGACGCGAACGGCGAGAACGAGGTGAACATTTCCGTCCGTAACAACGTCACGGGTGGCAATGGCTCCGGGGGCAACCCGGGCATCGGCAGCTCCGACCGTCTCACCTACACCACCACCGCCAATTACGGCATCGGCTGGGTCGGTGGCGGCGACTGGCAGAATTACACCCGCACCTTCCCCGGCACGGGGACGGGATGGTGGAGTGTGTTCGCCGGACTTTCCTTTGGCGGCACCGACGCCGGCCAACTCTCGGGCACCATGGATCGAGTCACCGCGGGCGTCGGAACAGACACCCAGACCACCGAGCGCCTCGGACAGTTCACCGGCCCCGGTTCCGGCGGCTGGGCCAACAACAACCTGGTGCCCATGAAGACCGCTTCGGGAGCCCCCGCTGTCGTCAAACTCGCCGGCAAAAACACCGTCCGCTTCAACCTCAACAGCGGCGATTTTGACTTCCTCATCTTCAGCCCGGCGTCATCTCCGCCGCCGACCGTCCAATCCGTCCCGCAAGACAGCGGAACCAAGACCAATGTGGTCCTCGACTGGGTGCTCGGCGACACCGACTCCCAGGTCGACCCCGCCACGGTGAAGGTCGAGTTTGGCGGCCAAGACGTCACATCCAAGACGGTCATCACCAAGACAGCCACCGGCGCCACAGTGAACCTGAATCTCGCCGGCACGACCCACCCCGCGAGCGAGATCCCCTGGAAACTCACCTTCGCCGACAACAGCCAACCGCCCCAGAAGGTTGAGGCCACCGGCATCTATGTTGTCGTCCCCTATCCGGGCACCGGCATCTTCTCGATCGAGGCCGAGGACTTTAACTACTCCGAGGACGGCATCACCGGCGGCAAGACCAACCCGCAAAAGGGAACTGAAACCCTCGACGTCGATGTCATGCCCTACGTTGGCGGCGCCTATGCCGGCCTCGCGGCGGTCAAGGGTGTGGACTACAACAACGCCGACGGCAACGACTCGGATCTCTACCGAACCGAGCTCGACGCCAACGGCGAGAACGAGGTCAACATTGGAGCCGGGGCCAGCCGCTACGAGACCGGCCGCGGTTGGTTCGAAGCAACTGCCAATTTCCGCATCGGCTGGGTCAACACGGGCGACTGGCAGAATTACACCCGCACCTTCCCGCAGAGCACATTCAACATCTGGGCCGCGATGTCCTACGACGGTCGCTCCGCCGGTCAGTTGAACAGTTCCCTCGACATGGTCACCTCGGACCCCACCAAGGCCGACCAGACCTTCCAGCGCCTAGGCACCTTCGTCGCGCCGGGATCGGGCGGCTGGGGTCGCAACGAACTCGTCCCGATGAAGAACGGCGCCGGCGCCATCGCCACCGTTCCCATGGGCGGCGTTCAGACCGTCCGCGTCAACCTCGGCAGCGGTGATGTCGACTACCTCATCCTCGTTCCCTCAGCCGGCGAAGCCCCGCGGTTCACCGGGATCACCCGTAACGCGAATGGTTCTGTTACCGTGAGTTGGACTGGTGGCGGCACGCTCCAAAGCGCGCCCAGCGTCACCGGCCCATGGCAGGATGTTCCGGGTGCCACAAGCCCCGCCGTCCTGACCCCGACCGGTGGCCAGATCTACGGGCGCATTCGCCAGTAGACTGCTTCCGCATCCCTTCGAGGCCGGACTGGGTCACCCCCAAGTCCGGCCTTTTTCGTGATCGGGTCCTTACGAAGACTTTCTCTCCTCCCGATTTTAACCTTTCCTTCGGCCCGACGTGACCCCTTCTGTGAACCACCGGCGCGTAGGGGCGGGCGTCCCGCCTGCCCTAGAGCCGGGCGCCTCGCCTGGCGGACCGGAAGTCGGTCGACCCGACCCGCTTGAGTTCGAGGTGAATTCCGGGAGGCGAGACGCCTGCCACTACAACATCCCACGGGGCTTCACCACCGCCCTGGCGATCCTTCTCGCCGCCACGACCGCTTCCCTCGCCGCCGAATGGGAATCGCGTGACGGGTTTCGCCGGCTCCGACCCGAGATTCACGGACGCGATCAACCCGGCTTCCAGCGCCTGGACGCTTCCGCCCAAGGCATTGCCTTCACCAACCACGTCTCCCGGGACCGTTCCATTCTCAATCGGAATCTCCTGAACGGCTCGGGCGTGGCGGCCGGCGACGTCGACGGTGACGGCCTTTGTGATCTGTATTTCTGCGGGCTTGAATCCGCCAACGCCCTCTTTCGCAATCTCAGCAACTGGCGATTCGAACGGGCACTCACGGACGCCGGGATCGACTGCCCTGGTCAGGACTCCACCGGTGCGGTCTTTGCCGACCTTGATCAGGACCGGGATCTGGACCTGCTTGTGACCGCCCTCAACCACCGCGTCCGCCTTTTCAAGAACAACGGTCGAGGACAGTTCCGCGAGGCAACCGATGGGTCCGGCCTCGCGCCCACCCTCGGTGGCACGTCGATGGCGCTCGCCGATGTGGACGGCGACGGCGACCTCGACCTCTACGTCGCCCATTATCGCCCCGACACGATCGCGGACCGGCCGGCCACCACCTACCGGGTCCAGGTTGTCGAAGGCTGGCCGGTCGTGGTTCAGGTCAACGGGCAGCCCGTCACGGATCCAGCCTGGACCAACCGCTTCGAAGTCTCGCCCCTCGGACGCGTCCTCGAAAGGGGCTTGCCCGACCACCTCTACCTCAACGACGGCCGCGGGCGATTCACGCCCGTCTCGTTCACCCAGGGCGCGTTTCTCGACGAGGACGGCCGCACGTTGAAGGAGGCACCCCATGATTGGGGCCTGTCCGTCCAGTTTCACGACCTCAACCGCGACGGAGCCCCTGACCTCTATGTCTGCAACGACTTCGCCACCTCCGATCGCGTCTGGATCAACGACGGGACCGGCCGTTTTCGAGCCCTTCCGCGCGACGCCCTCCAAACGATCTGCGCCTCCTCCATGGGGGTCGACGGCGCCGATATCGACCGAGACGGCGACGTCGACCTGTTCGTTGTCGACATGCTGAGCCCGGACCACAGGAAGCGGCATGTGCAACTCGGGGAAAGGCTGACCATGGGCCCTCCGGCTGGCCTCACCTACGACCGCCTCCAGGTGAGCCGTAACACCCTTCTGCTCAACCGCGGCGACACCACCTACGCCGAAATCGGCTATCTGGCCGGCCTCGAGGCCTCGGATTGGGCCTGGCAACCCGTCTTCCTCGACGTCGACCTCGACGGGTTCGAGGACATCCTCGTCGCCAACGGAGTGCTGCGGGACTTCCAGAACATCGACGCCACCGAACGCATGGAGGCATTCCGAGCCGGGAAGACACTGTCGCAGAGGCAGATTATGGATTGGATCGGAAGGTTCCCGACCCTCGAGACCCCCAACCTTGCCTACCGCAACCGCGGAGACCTGACCTTCGCAGAAACGGGTGCCGCGTGGGGCTTTGCCACCCCGGGCATCTCCCATGGCATGGCCCTCGCCGATCTCGACAACGACGGCGACATGGACGTCGTGGTGAACCAGCAAAACGCCGCCCCGGGATTGTACCGGAACGACACAACCGCCCCCCGCGTCGCCGTGCGATTGAAAGGTTCTTCGCCCAACACCGCCGGCATCGGCGCGCTCATCGCCGTGCAGGGCGGTCCCGTGCCGCAGTCCCAGGAAATCCTCGGCGGCGGCCGTTACCTCTCTTCCGACCAGGCCCAACGCGTGTTCGCGGCCGGTTCCGTCTCCAACCGCCTTCGCATCGAAGTGACCTGGCGGAACGGCCACAAGAGCCTCGTCGACGCCGAACCCAACACCCTCTGCGAAATCGACGAACACCAAAGCCTCCCGGCATCGCCTCCGGCACCAGCACCGGCACCGATGCCGATCTTCGCCGAAGTCACCGGCCTTCCCGACGCCCGGCACCTGGAACAATCCTTCGATGAATCGGCCCGCCAACCGCTCCTGATGCGGCTTCTGGATCGACTCGGTCCCGGCATCGCCTGGCACGACCTCAACCGAGACGGGTGGGACGATCTCATCGTCGGCAATGGCCGGAGCGGCCTCCCCATCGTGTTGTTCAATCAGCAGGGAAACAGCTTCCGGCGCATAACCCATGCCCCGTTCCATCGCCCCCTGGCTCGCGATCAAACGTCCGTTCTCGGCGCCAAAGACACCCTGATCGCCGGTTCCTCCAATTATGAGGACGGCTCGCCCCAAGGCGGGCTGATCCGGGTTCACGACTTCGTACGTCGCGTCGCCGGCGACAGCCTCGCCGGTTATCCCTTCGCCTGTGGCCCCCTCGCCCTGGCCGATATCGACGGTGACGGTGACCTCGATCTCTTCGTCGGCGGTCGTGCCGTTCCCGGCCGGTATCCGGAACCGGCCGACTCCATTCTCTTCCGCAACGACGACGGCCGCTTCGTCCCTCTCCAACGCTGGGAAAAGCTGGGGCTCGTCAGCGGCGCTCTTTTCACCGATCTCGATTCCGACGGCACTCCCGAACTCGTGCTCGCCCCGGATTGGTCGCCCCTCCGGGTCTTCCGCCGGGAGGAAGGCGAGTATCGGGAAAAGACCGATCCCTGGGGATTCCGGCCTTTCCTGGGCTGGTGGGCCGGCGTGGCGACCGGCGACTTCGATGGCGACGGCCGCCTCGAGATAGTCGCCTCGAATTGGGGGCACAACAGCTCGGTCCGCGCCAGCGCCGCCCACCCCAGGCGCCTCCATTATGGCGATCTGGACGACAACGGATCCATTGACCTCATAGAGGCCCGCTTCGATCCCGCCCTCGGCAAGGAGGTCCCTGATCTCACCTTCAATCGGGCCCGCGCTGCACTCCCGTTCCTCCGGGAGCGCGTGCCGGACTACGCCACCTACGGACGATGGAGCGTCGATGAAATCTATGGGGACGCCCTCGGGCTCCTGCCCGCCCTCGAGGTGAACACCCTTGCCTCCACGATCTTCCGCCGCCGCGGGGACCGGTTCGAGGCGACCCCCCTTCCCGTCGAGGCCCAATTCGCCCCCGCTTTCGGTGTCACCATCGGCGACCTGAACGGCGACGGCACGGAAGACCTGTTTCTGTCGCAAAACTTCCTTCCGGTGGCTCCAAGTGAAGTCCGGGTGGATCCATCCCCAGGCCTTTGCCTGGAGGGCGATGGTCGGGGTGGACTGGCCCCGGTTCCCGCCGCCCGCAGCGGCGTGCGAGTCCTGGGTGATCAGCGCGGGTGTGCCCTCGGGGACTTCGACGCCGACGGTCGATTGGATCTTGCGGTGGGTCAGAACTCCGGCGTCGCACGGTTGTTCCGCAATGTCGGCGCTCGCCCTGCCTTACGAATCCGCCTCCGTGGACCGGACGGAAATCCGGAGGGCATCGGTGCTCAACTCCGCCTCGCAGCGGGTGCCTACCTGGGGCCGGTCCGCGAAGTTCAAGCCGGCAGCGGTTACTGGTCCCAGAACAGCGCCGTCCAAGTCATGAACCTGCCGGAGAACCGGACACCGGATTCACTTCAGATCCGCTGGCCCGGAGGCCGCCTCGCCACCGTTCGTATCCCCTTGGCCCGGGAAATCGCCGTCGGGTTCGACAATTCCGTGACGTCCCTTCCCTGAGCCGGGACGGCATCTCCCGTCTCCACTCCACTGAATGTCGACGCAACCTCATTTCTTCGAGGTTGACGCCCGCCTCGACATCGACAACTCACTCTCCATCCCTTACTTCGCAGAGAACCGATAAATGATGGTGCTCCGGAAGGTCCTTCCGGGCCGCAAGACCGCCGACGGGAACATCGGCTGGTTCGGCGAATCCGGGAAGTGCTGCGGTTCCATGCAGAAGCCATTGCGGTGCTGATACACCCACCCACCCTTCCCCGTGATCGAGCCGTCCAGGAAGTTGCCGCAATAGAACTGAAGTCCCGGCTCGGTCGAAAGCACTTCCAACACCCGTCCTGTGGTCGGCTCATGGACCCGGGCCTGCACCCCGAGCTGACCGCTCGGCTTGCTGATCACCCAATTGTGGTCGTACCCGCCCCCGAATTTCAGTTGTTCGTCGTCCTGATCGATCCGCGCCCCGATCGGGGTCGGTTTCCGGAAATCGAACGGCGTCCCAGCGACCCCCTTCAATTCCCCGGTCGGAATCGCCGTGGCATCGACCGGCGTGAACCGATCCGCATCGATCTGGACCGAATGCCCCAGAATGTCCCCTTTCCCGGCCAGGTTGAAATACGAGTGTTGAGTCAGGTTCAGCACTGTCGGCTTGTCGGTCGTTGCCTCGTAATCGAGCCGCAATGCGTTCTCCGCGGTGAGCGTGTAAACCGCCTTCACGCTGAGTTTTCCGGGAAACCCTTCCTCGCCGTCGGCGCTGGCGTAGGTCAATTCAAGTTGGGGTCCCTCGGGCGTGCGCGCCGCCACGGCCTTCCAAACCCGCTTGTCGAATCCCTGAACGCCGCCGTGGAGGTGATTCGGATAGTTGTTCGTCGCCAGTGTGTACCCGACGCCGTCCAGCGTGAATTGGCCCTTGGCGATCCGGTTCCCGTACCGGCCCACCAAACAGCCGAAGTACGGACTCGACTTCAGGTAGCCGTCCAGTGAGTCGTACCCCAGCACCACGTCGCCGAGAGTCCCCGTCCGGTCCGGCGTCTTCAGTGACACCACGATCCCGCCATAGGTGCAGATCCGGGCTTCCATGCCCGCCTTGTTTCGCAACGTGTAAATCTCCACCGGCGTCCCGTCCGGGGCTGTTCCGAAAGGTTCAGGTCCCATCTTGGACGAAGACCCGGTCAACGTGGAACATCCGGAAATCCCCAGCGCGATCAACGCGCCGGCAAGGGCCATCAGGGAGGGTCGCACTGTGGCATTCATCCGTGGAATCATGGTGGAAATAGTCGGCTTCATGGCCAGGCACTCAAACGGGTTAACGCTGACCATAATACGCGGACGGCCCGTGCTTCCGCGAGAAATGCTTTTCCAACAGCACCCCCTGCATCGGTCTCACGCGCGGATTCACGGCCAGCGTTTCGGAAGCCAGGCGCGCCAGAAACTCCAGAACCTCCGCATGGCGGACCGCCTCCTCCACACTCGCACCCCAGGCGAACGGCCCATGGCTCGCCACCAACACCCCGGGACGTTCCAAAGGCGCCAGTTTTCGAAACCGCTCCAGAATCACCCTCCCCGTGTTCGCTTCGTAGGCCCCTCGAATCTCGTCCGTCCGCATCCGACGGGTGCACGGAATGGCGCCCCCGAAATAGTCAGCATGCGTCGTGCCCCAAGGCGGAATCTCCCGGCCAGCCTGCGCCCAAGCGGTCGCGTGCAGGCTGTGGGTGTGGACAATCCCCTCCACACCCGTCCACGCCCGATACAGCTCCAAATGTGTCGCGGTGTCGCTGCTCGGTCGAAGCCCGCCACCATTCACCTCGCCAGTGGCCAGCGAGACCTCCACCATCTGCGTGGGTTTCATGGCTCCGTACGGAACGCCCGATGGCTTGATCACCACCACGCCAGAATCCCGGTCCACGGCGCTTGCGTTGCCGAAGGTCTGGATCACCAAACCCGCTCGCACCAATTCCAGGTTCGCCTCGCAGACGCGTCGTTTGAGTTCTCGCAGCCTCATGGTGCCTTTCACCAATCGCCAACCACAGCACGCGTCATCACGCACGCGCCAGCGCGCGGATTTCGATCAACCGCTTCATGAGCCCGTGCAGTCCACCTCGCCATTCCGGGGTGCCAAAGGCGTCGTGGAGCTCCCGGTACAGCGGATACAATTCGGCATAGACCGCCTGCGCCGCAGGCCTCGGGGTGTAAACCCTGGACTTCAAGCCAGTCATCGCCGACTGCGCCGTCGAGAAGTCCTGGTGCACCCCTGCCACCACCGCCCCCGCGATCGCCGCTCCCAACGCGCAGGTCTGCCCGGATCGGGACACCTTCATCGGGCGCCCCGTCACGTCCGCATAGATCTGCATCACGAGCGGATTCTTCTCCGCGATGCCCCCGCAGTTCACCACCTCGTCGACCTTTACCCCATACTCCTCGAACCGCCGGATGATTGTCAGCGCCCCATAAGCGGTGGCCTCAATGAGAGCCCGGTAGATCTCCGCCGGCGTCGTGTAGAGCGTCTGGCCCAGCAGCAAACCGGTGAGGCGTTGGTCCACCAGCACCGTCCGATTCCCGTTGTTCCAGTCCAGTGCCAGCAATCCAGATTCACCCGGCGCCAACCGGCCCGCCGCCTTCGTCAGCGCCTCGTGGGAACCCGCCTTCGGACCGCCCGGACGCAGGTAGTTGACGAACCAGTTGAAGATGTCGCCCACCGCCGACTGCCCCGCCTCCAACCCATGGAAACCGGGCAGCACAGATCCGGGCACGATGCCGCACACACCGGGCACGTCCGCCAGCGGTTCCTCCATCGACGACACCGTGATGTCGCAGGTGCTGGTCCCGATGATCTTCACAAGGCGCCCGGCGGACACTCCGGAACCTACCGCGCCCAGGTGGGCATCAAAGGCCCCCACCGCCACCGGAATCCCCGCCGGTAATCCCGTTCGCTTCGCCCAACCCCCACTCAATCCCCCCACCGACCGATCGATCGACTGGGCCCCGCCCCGCAATCGTGCCCGCAGCGACGCCATCCCGGGATCCAGTCGGCCCAGAAACTCGGCGTCCGGGTAGCCGCCCCAGGATTCGTGATACAGCCCTTTGTGCCCCGCCGCACAGATTCCGATCGTCAAGGTCGCAGGGGATTCCGTCTCGGTCAGCATCGCCGGAATCCAATCGGCGCATTCGACCCAGAGATGGGCCGCCTTGAAAACGTCCGGCGCCGTCCGACAACAGTGGAGGATCTTGCTGAAGAACCATTCGCTCGAATAGGTCCCGCCACACTTGGCCAGGTAGTGTGGTCGGATTTCCGCCGCGAGCCGGGTGATCTCACCGGCTTCGTCCACGGAGGTGTGATCCTTCCACAACCAAGCCATGGCCGCCGGGTTTTTGGCAAAGCGCTTCTGGAAGGCCAATGGTTGTCCATCCTGATCCACCGGCAAGGGCGTGCTCCCAGTCGTGTCCACCCCGATGCCCACCACCTGATCCCCCGCGAAACCGCGCACGGACTTCCGCGCCGAGGCCAAAACAGAACGGACCACCGCCTCCGCTCCGCGGACGTAATCCGCGGGATGTTGCCGGGCCAGGTTCGGATCGCGGCTCAGGATCACCCCAGCCTCCCCATGTTCGTAGGCCAAAACCGATGTCGCGATTTCGCGACCGTTGGCGACGTTGACCAGCAACGCTCGAACCGAGTTGGTTCCGTAGTCGAGACCGAGGGTGTACCGGGCGCTCATGGGACGCGCCGAGGTTGCGCATTCCGCCGCCTATGCAAAAGCCGGAAGTGGCCGGCACGCCGAAGCGTCATCGATTCACCCGCACCCGTGCCTGATCCCAAACTTGCTTCAAACCAATCATCCGGCCCGTCTCGGGGTCCCAGACTTTCAGGCGCAGACAACGCACGATTTCGAGGGGCGAGAGGGAAGTGGTCTTCGGCTCCCGAAGTTCCTCGATGCTCCGCATCGCCTCCGGAAGCCGGTAGAACGGCACCCGTGGATCCAGGTGATGGATGTGGTGGTACCCGATGTTGCCGGTGAACCACGCCATCACCCGGTTCATGCGCATGTAGCTGGAAGACTCCATGGCCGCTCCTTCGTAGGTCCAGCCGTCATCCTGATGATGGTGAACTCCCGGGAAATTGTGCTGGGCGTAGAACAGATACGAGCCCATCGCGCTCGCCACGAATTGGGGGAGCACCAAGGTCAGCACCACCATCTCCCAGCCGCCCAGGGAGTAATACGCCACCCCCAACCCCGCATGGACCACCAGCGCCAACAGAGCATCCCAGTGGCGCTTGGGATTTCGCACAAAGGGCGCCAGGCACATCCCGATCAGAAACACCGTGACATACCCAAAAAGAATCGTCAGTGGATGCCGCACAAACAGGTACTGGAACCGCTCCCAGCGGGTGGATCGGAGGTACCGCTCCCGCGTCATGATCGGGTAGGACCCGATGTGGGACGACTTCAGACGGCAGTTATGGTGGTGATGGTGGTTGTGCGAACTGCGCCAAATGCTCATGGGCGCCAGGCTGTAGATCCCGACGGCGAACATCATCCCATACGCGGGCCGCGAACCGTCCAGCAACGCCCGGTGCTGGTGGTCGTGATAGATCACAAACAATCGCACGATCAGAAACCCGCTCAGGATGCTGAACCCCACTCGCAGAGGCAAAGGCCCACCGAAAACGGTGGCCACCAACGCCATAGCCAACATCGCAGCCGTGGAAAGGAAGCACCACCAGCTCTTGCTGCGCTGCTCACGCGTAAATTGTCGAAGCGCAGCCAACAAAGCGGCGCCCGTTCGCACCGAACCCGTATCCTCGACGACCACGTCGCTCGACCGTTGTGAAGAAATTATGGGAGAAATACTCAATTCGGTGCAGCTCGGGGGATGAACTCCCTTGTCGCTTCGCCGCTCTGCGGAGCCGCACGTACACGACTAAAGTTCCGGAGCTTGCCCTCGAAAGCAACTCCGGTGTCGCCAATTACCCGCTCCCCCATCCCTCCCCCGGCAGGTCCTACGTTCATACCCCCGATTTCACGCGCTGAACCACTCCATCCCCTTGCCCCACAAGGAGCAGGACGACCTGCCGGGCCCCGTACCGGACAGTCGGGTTCCCGAATCACCCTAGTGCCCACCCACTAACCGGATACTCCGCTAGCCAACTCACTCACGCGCACCGAACAAATAAGTCGCACTAATTACAAGAGCACACCCGAATCTTCCTTAGCGACATCCTACAAACGTCTACAACTGTTGACCAAAATCGCAAAAATAAGGTTAAGATCCCAACTTTAATGCCGATTCCCCACCTGTGGCGCTCCATGTCCAAGCATGGAGCGTCAACCTCGCTGGAGGCCAAGAAGACCGGCAGTCAACAGCAGGAAAACTACTGAAACCATTGGAGAGATTCGGCAAGACGTTGTCCCAAGTAATCCCATGAAATATACCCCCCAGAATGCCCGTATCCGACGCGAACAGGCATTCACACTGGTGGAAATGATCGGCCTGCTCGCCATCCTCGCCATCCTCGCATCCCTCCTGATCCCCCGAGTCTTCCAAGCCATCGGCGACTCCAAGATCAGCAACTCGGCCTCCACCTGCAACAGCATCAAAGCCGCCGTGAACGAATACTACGGCCGCTACGGCCTCATCGCCGGACCGCAAGGCGCCGCCCTCCCGATGTCGGGCACGCCCGCCACCGCCGAGGATTGGGATCTCACAACCCTCGTCGCCGAAGGGTTCGCTGAAAAACCGTTCGCCGTCCGCATCGGCAATGGCTTGCTGGGATCCGTCGCCGGCGGCTCCCGCCTCCGGGTCGTGGACATCTCCGCCAACACGACCAACACTCTCCCCTCCGACCTGACCAAGGGCGCTTACAACCTCGACGGAGCCAGCACCACCAATGACATCTCGGGCGCCCTTCTGGTCGAAGCCGTGATCGAAGCTGTCGACGCGCAGGATGCCAGGGACTTTAACGACCGAATCGACGGCGCCACCCTCGGTGCCACAAACCTGACCTTGGCCGACCAGTCCGGACGGGTGAAATACACCGCCCCGGCCAACGGCAAGACGTCTGTGCGGATCTATCTGGCCCATCGGTAAGGCGACCGCCGGAACACACACCGGCGCCTCGCCCAACACCCCAGACTGCGACACGGAAGACGGCCGCGCCCCGCCACCCATCGGGCCGTCCGTCTTCCTGACGGTCTTTCTCGCGCCCCACCTTCCCGGCCCACGAGCTCGTACCGTCTGGCCCCCGCTCCCACCACCCTACGAGACGATCTGGGCGAACGCCTGATCGCCGCGGGCCTGATCAGCGCGAAACAGCTCGACTTGGCCCAACGCGAACAGCGCCGCAAGGGCACGCCCTTGGCCCGCGTTCTCGTCGAACTCTCCCTCGTCGCCCCCAAAAAAGTCTCCGACCTCCTCGCCCACGCCGCCCATTCCCGACTCGTCTCCAGCGGCCAGCTCCAAGCTGACCCGTCCTCGGCGAAGTCGCATCGCCGACTGCCGCAGGTCCTCCTCATCGCCCCCGCCGTCTCCACCACCATCCCCATCCCCTACACCCAAGGTTATCGGGGCATCAGCAATTCAGTACCGCTTTCCCTTGGCATGGTTTTGCTCTCCAGCGTCTCCGCACCCCTTCCCACCGGCCTCGTCAGCGGCTTTGCCTCCAGTTCCGCAGCCTTCAATGCCATCTGGAGCGCCGCCGAGAACACCGTCCCCGCCGGCTGGACCTGGTCATGTCGCGGTGAGGATCTTCGCATCGTCCGCATCAACCTCGGCACGCTCTTCGTTCCCCTAGCCCTCAACTACGACACCCATCCCATGGGCGCCGTCAACCAGGGCCGCTTCACCGTCGACGGCTCGTCCACCAGCGCCATTACGTCCACGCCCACCTTCATCTCGAACTACCTCATCAGCACCGTACTCGGCCTGCACCACCACGCCGGCAGCGCCAACACGCTCCAGGTTCAAATCGTCCTCCAAACCCCGACCTCCTCCACCACGTCTCCAACGACGGCTGCGAGTGACGACGATGAGCATTGCGACAACGATGGCACCACCATCGTCGTGGCCCGCAGGGAAGGTCTGCTGTTCCTCGCCCGATCCCTGGACGCTTCCCGCGCCCGTGGCGCCCCCGCACTGCTCGTCGACATCAACCGGACTCTCCTCTACGTCAGCCAGCGGTTTGGCGTCGACGTCACCGGTGTCTGGCTCTACGGCGCGCCGCTCACCGACCGGATTGAGGAGTTCCGCCCACAGCTCCACGTTCCCGTCGAAGCCAGCACCGCGAAAAAGGAACTCGTCATCTCCATCACCCCAACCATCGTCGACGAATAATCCGAAACTAAACCTTCACCCACTTCCGGGTCTTGCTGCTCTTGAGGATCGCGTCGCACACCTTCACCTCGTGGTGCCCGTCCTCGACCGAAGCGAACGGAATCGCCCCCTTCTTGCCGGTCGAAATCGCGGTGTAGATCGCCCGCATGTTCATCTTGAAGGCGTCCGGAAATCCTTCGGCATGCCCGCCCGGGTAATCCGTGAATCCCGCCACGTCGTCCATGAAACCCGGCGATCCCCGCAGAGACAGTTCGTTCGCCCCGTCGCGGCTCCCGTACTGGATCGAATTCGGTTCCTCGGAATTCCAGCACGCCGACTTCTTCGATCCATAGATTTCAAGGCGCAGGCAGTTCTTCCGGCCCGCGGCCACTTGGGAGACGTTCACGCTGCCGAACACCCCGCTGCCCCAGCGCAGCAACACCGCCGCGTAATCCTCCGTCTCCACCGGATAGGTCGCATACTTCATTTCCTGGCCCGCCTTGGAATAGGTCTGCACCTCGCCCAACGGCCGCTTCCGCGTCTTATGAAGCGTCTCCAATTGCGCGTACACCTCGGAGATCTTCGCGCCCAGAATGAACGACGCCGCATCCATCCAGTGGGTTCCGATGTCCGAAACCGCCCGCAGCGCACCGCCTTCGTTCGGCAGCAGCCGCCAGTTGTAGTCGGTGTCCTTGAGCAGCCAGTCCTGCATGTAGCTGCCGTTCACGTGGAAAATCTCACCAAAATCCCCGCGCTGGACCGCCGCGCGCATCTGAAGCACCGCCGGATAAAACCGGAGATTGTAGTTCACCGCGAACACTTGCCCGGGACGCGCCTCCGACAGCTTCACCAACTGCGCCGTCTCCTTCGAAGTCATCGCCAGCGGCTTCTCACAGATCACATGCTTGCCCGCCTTCAACGCATCCGCCGCGTGCTGCGCATGCAGCTTGTTCGGCGACGCAATGTGCACCACGTCCACCTCGGGATGAGTCACCAGCTTCTTGTGGTCCAGGTCCGTGATCGCAGTCGGCACACCCCACTTGTCCGCGACGATCTTCGCCCGCTCGTTGTCGACGATCGCGGTCACCTGGACCCCAAGTCGCTTCAGCGCCTCAATGTGAGCCGGCCCGATGAACCCGGTACCGATGATCCCCGCTCGGATGGAAGTAATGGCTTTTGGCATGTCAATGGGTCGTTGGTTTCAGGTTGGAGAGTATCTTCGCCGAGTACAGCAATGCGCGGCCGTTGTGATAGGCGCCCTGCCACATCGAACTCCGTGATTCATTCGCATGCAAAGCGCCGTCGGCTTTGCGTGACGCCCACCAACCGCCGTTCGTGGCGATCTGATGGCGTTCAATAAAATCCAAGGTCTCCTTGAAGGCCCGGTAGTAGCGGACTTCCCCCGTGAGTCGGTACAGTTCCAGCATCCCGACCAGCGCTTCCGCCTGCACCCACCATTCCTTCTTGGTCTCGTCCGCTTTCGCCCCCAGCGGCCCCGTATAGAAAAAGCCGCCGTGCTCCGCGTCATACCCGTGCTCCAACGAGTACGACGCCACCGACTCCGCCCACCCCCGGTACAGCGCTTCCGGCTGACCCAGCGTCCGCACGGCATCCAAGGTCAGCCAGATGCATTCCACGTCGTGCCCGTAACTGGCCCTCAGGTTTCCCGTCTCTTCCACCATCCGCCAATTCGGATACCACCCGTCGATGTTGCACCGGTGATCCGGGTGCTGAACGGTCCCCACGTTGATCCGGATCAGTTCCGCCAACCGGTCCCGCAGCGTCCCGTCCGACCACACCCGCCCCAATGCCGCAAAGGATTCCAACAAATGCAGATGGGTGTTGTACGTCTTCGTCCCAGTCGCCCCCACGTACCGCGCCTCGGTCGGATCCGTCACCGGCCGCCAATCCTGATAGAAAAACTCCGCATACCCACCGTTCCTGGCATCGTGGGCCCGCCGGTCCCACACCCGGAACAGCTCCTGGGCTTCCCGCAACACACCCCGGTCCCGCGAGGCCTGATGGTAGGCCACCAACGCATAAATCACGAACGAGTTGTGATACGCGTGCTTCCGTCGGTCCACCGGCTCCCCCGTATCCGTCACCTTCGAGATGTACCCACCATTCCGCACATCCCGAAACGCCCGCTGTAGAAAGCCATACCCCAGCCACGCCGCCTCCAAACACTTCGCCCGTTCGATGTTCTCCGACGCCATCGTCGAGAAAAACCACAGCTGCCGCGCCTGCAACGTCAGAAATTTCTCCCCGCGCGCCACAAACCTTCCGTCCCTCCAATCCTCGAGATACCCCCCGTTCACCAGGTCCAGACACCCTGGCATGTAAAAATCGAACACGCTCCGACGCAACAGGTTCCGACAGCGCTCCGCTTGCCGGCGAAGTTCCATGGCGTCGGGCGCTGCCACCGCTGCGGCGTCCGCCGACCACGCCCGTCCCGCGCCCGCAGAAAGCAAGACATACGCCAGCAGTAAGTTGTAGAGGCCTCCACGCATACGAGATTGTGATGCGCTGCCTACGAGGAAACCTGTCCCGGGTCAAGCCCGCGGGGGGCAGCCCCAACCCCTCCCAACCGCAGCCAACCGTCCCGCCCAAGGCATGGAACCCCATTCAGACTGTCCACCCGCAAACAGAGCTCCACATCCGGGGATAGCTCCGGAATCGACCGCAGTCGCCGCGCATTCCGGGCCCGCCCCATCGCTCCCAAGAGATCCGCTTTCGCCACGTTCCACGCTTCCCATACCAACCACGCCGCATCCCCAAAATCCCCGCGCCCCATCCACCGCTCACAGAACGCCCCCGCCGCTAACGCATCTTCCAATGCGGTCGACTCACCCGTCCCGCTGCATACCAAGAGAATCTTGTCCGCCCCCAACCCAGTCGCCGCCGCCGCCACCGCCGCCAGATTGAGAAAGGATCCTGCCAGCACCGCCTCCGCTCCAGCACATGCCCGCAACGCCCGCGTCCCGTTCGTCGTCGTCATCGCAATCCTCCGCCCTGACACCCGCTCCCGCCCGAATTCCCGTGGCGAATTCCCCAAATCAAAGGCCCGCCCCCCCGTGATCTCCGCCCCGATCCGCAACCCTCCCCGTTCGCCAGCCAGCAGCAATTCCTCGTCCCCACGCCACCCCGCCAATGCCTCGTCGACCGTGGCAACCGGCAGAATCCCTTCCGCCCCATTCATCAACGCCGTCACCGCCGTCGACGTCGCCCGCAACACGTCGAACACCACACACACCACTCCGGGCAATACACGGCCTGCCAAACGTTCGAACTCAGCCGGCCCCATCAACACGTCAATCTCCATAAAGCTTCTCCTCCTCGGTTCCCCGACGATTCACCACCCGCCCCGCCCGCATTCGCACATGATGAAAGAGGTACTGCTGCGCATACCCCGCCTGTGGCCCGAAATGCGTCTCCGAGAATCGCTTCAACCGCGAGGCCATCAGCCCCCGCCCCGGAAAATACAGTTCCCTCAGCGCACGCATCACCCAGACATCCACGGGAAACGCGCGGGGAAATCCATACGCGAACAACAACACGCAATTCGCGATCTTCGGCCCCACCCCCGGTAAGCTCACCAAACGTTCTCTCGCCTCGTCCAACGACAAACACCCCACCTCCACCAGCGAAAGCCCTCCCCGCGCCACCACCTCCGCAGTTCCCTTCAGATACTTCGCCCGAAACCCGATCCGGCACTCCCGCAACGCGCCTTCGGAAACACCCGCCAAGACCGTCGCCGTGGGAAATGCAAAAACCCGATCGCCGCCAACCGGCCCTTCAATTAACTCGCCGAACCGCTCGCATAGCAGCCGCACACCTTCGCGGATCTGCGGAATCTGCTTGGTCGACGACAACAAAAACGACGCCAGACACTCCCAGGTTTCCTGACGCAGCAATCGCAAACCACGACACGTCCCCACCGCCGCCGCCATCGGTGGGTCTTTCGGAAACGACTCCAGCACCGCCCCCAGATCTTCATCCACCCGTAGATAGTCCTTCAGCCATCCCCAGTCTCCCGGCTCAACCACCGTCTCCGCTTCGATCGCCCCGGTCCCCGATCTCTGCCGAAGCCCCACCCATCGCCGCCCCACCACCCCTTCCCAGCATCCTCCCCGTTCGGTCCATCGAAAGGCCTGCCCCGACTCCAGCGTCGCCGCCAGGTCGTATTCCATCACCCTCCACTCCGTCTGATAACGGTGCTTTGTCATCCGGGTGGAAGAACCTCGGACGCAATAGCCTGCCAACGAACAGCCGGCCGCAATAACGATGGAATGCGTTCCTTCCACCGCGGCCGCCAGCGCGTCACCCAATGGCACCATGCCTTCTCAGCCAACCCCAGGGTCAGCAGGCCAAGGCTCACACCCAAACCAATCCCAACCAGCACGTCCGACGGGTAATGAACTCCGTTGTAGACCCGCGACCACGCAACCCCCAACGCAAACAAAACCACCCACCGACCCACCCGCGGATAGTAACAAAGGCTTAGAGTCGCGATCAGTGCCATGTTCATCGCATGCGCCGACGGCATGCTGCCCCAAACAGTCCCTTTCCCGATGCGCAGAATCACATCCCCGAGAGCTGCAAACGGGCGCGGACGTTGGACCCATCGCTTGATGGGATCAGCCACGAACTGGTTCGCCACCAACAGCGCGATCCCAAGCAACAGCACAAAGACCAATCCGCGCGGTCCGCCACGCCAGATCAGGCTCAACGCGATGATCACCAAGCCAGGGATAAACAACGGATGCCCTGTCAACGTGCGCGCCACCGGATCCAGGCACGGAGCCGTCATCTCCGTGTTCAACCAATGAAAAATTGTCTCATCCAGCTCCAGGATTCCGTACACCGGGGTCATCGTGCGCCGATCCGCCCGCACCGGCGAGGCGAAATCCAGGACACACCGACGACACAATCGTTACCGGTTCGTAACACACATCCCCGACCCCGTTCGCTACGCTCCCCCGACTGCGCCAACTTCCGGCGAAGCCATGCTCCGCATGAATTCTCAAAACCACGCCCTATTCCAGATCAGCCCCCGCGAGTCCGTCCAAGACGGAATCCAGCGCCTCGCCGAAGCCCTGGCGGACTTTTCCCCAACAATCCCGGTTCGCGATCCCGCCAACCTTCCCAAAGCCGTTCATGAAACACGCCTCGCGTTGAAACGCGCACGCGCCGTGGTTCGACTCCTCCGCCCCACGCTCGGCTCTCCCGTCACCCTTCGCCTCAACCGAAACCTCCGCACGGCCAGCCAGCGACTCGCCGAAGCCCGCGATGCCGAGGCCGGACTGCAAGTGCTGGATCAGTTGAGTCGCAAGCGCTCAACCGCCGACGCCACCACCCTCCAAACGACCCGGTCCAAATTCGCTAAATTCATCGAAGACAAGGAATTATCCGTTTCCCAGTTAACTCAGGGAATCACCCGGGCCCGAACCACTCTCCGATCAACCGCCAAGACCCTGAAGAAGGCGTCCTGGAAGAAACGCGGGTGGGCCGTCCTGTCCGCCGGAATCAAAGCCAGCCATCAACGTACCCGACGACGATTCAAGTCGGCCCGGAAATCCACCGATCCGGCGGTCCTGCACGCCTGGCGCACCGCGTCCAAGTCGTTGCTTTACCAACTCGCCATTCTTAGACCCATCTCCAAACAGCGCCTGGAACAATGGATGAAGCACCTGGACGACCTGCAAAAGTCGCTGGGTGTGATCAACGACATCGCCACGCTCAATCTGCACCTGGGTAAACACCCGGATCAGTTCGGCGGACAAGCCGCCATCCAACCCACCCTCGACATCTTGCGGCGCGAACAGGATCGACGCCGAAAAGACGTCCTTAAACAAGGGCGTCGCTTGCTGGCGGAAGGTACTCCGGAGTTCCTCGACCAACTGGCCCACGAGTGGAAGGCCTGGCGGAAGAAGAAATCCGGATCCCGGACTAAAGCGCCTTGATCCGGATGTTCCGGAAGGCCACCGCACCGTGATCGCCTTGCAGCAGGATCGGGCCCGGCTGTTCCAAGTTGTCGTCCAACTGCCCGCCCGTCCCACGCGTCACTTCGACCGAATCGTGAATCTTGATGCCGTTCAGCATCACGGTGATCCGATTCCCACGGATCGTCGCCTCCGCTTCCTGCCATTGGCCCGGTGGGCGTGAGGCGTTCTGCCCGGGCGCCTTCACACTGTAGAGGCCACCGTTCCCGCTGTTCGCCGGCGCTTGGCCGTGGTCGTCGTAGATTTGAATCTCGTAGCGGCCCCGCAGGTAAAACCCGGAATTCGCACCCTTCGGAACGAGATACTCATAGCGCACCGTGAAATCACCAAACTTGGCCTCGGATACCAAGTCCGTGCCGTGTTTCCCCTCCGGAATCTCGTTCACCAGCATCCCATTCTGCGCACTCCAGGTCGCCGCCCCGTCCGAGTTTCGCAGTTTCCATCCCGCGAGATCCTGACCATTGAACAAAGGCCGGAATCCCTCCTTCGCCTCCGCCTCCGTCACGCGCGCTGTCAGGTCCTGGGGCGTCGCATCGCCCGTCTCCAACCCCAGCGCCCAACGGATGCCACCCAGGATGTGCTTCTGATACGCCTGGCTCACCGAAACCTCGTTCTTCCGACCCTTCATCGCCGGATCCGCGTCCCAGATGTCTTCCCGATGACCCAGCGACGTGTACCACACCCGACCCTTGCCATAGAACCGCGCCCAACTGATCGGGTAATGCCCCGGCATCTTGCTGTTCGGATGCTGATCCAGGTCCAGCAACGCTTTCACCGCCTTCCGTTGGTACCCGTCGAAAATGTAGATCTCGTCGAATGCCTTGAACGAAGCTCCCAAATGCTGGTTTCCAGGGAAGGTCGGGTCCCCGTTAAACGCCTCCACCGCGGCCTGCTCCTTATGGGTCCGAAACTCGCCGTTGATCATCACCGTGTACGGATGCAGCGGCTTGTGACCCCGAAACGTGTCGGTCGCCGAATGCATGCCCAAAAAACCTTTCCCGCTCTCCACCCACTTCAAAAACCCAGCGACGTCCGGAATCGGCAAATCCCCCGTCGTGTTCGCGAAAATAACCGCATCGTACCCCGCCAACGCCGCCGGAGTCATCTTGGCGTTCATGTCGGCGTCCGACCGGACGTAGTCGACTTCGTAGGAACCGTCCGATTTGCCCAGTTCCGCCAAAACCCGTTCCGCCGTCGGAATCGAACTATGCCGGAAACCTTTCGTCACCGTGACCACCAGGACTTTCTTGGGCGCCGCGGAAGCGACCAGCGTGCCACCAAGAACTAGGATCGCCGCACAACAGGCGGCCCACCGGGTAGGGAAGAATTGCGTTCTCATCAGGGGGGTTTGCTTCCCGGGATTCAAAGGGAGCCGCTCCACCCATGCCAGCCCGATCTTGCGGCCCCCTTTGAAACAATTGGTGTCGACCCTTGCCCGATTCAAACGGGCTGATAGTATCCTCGACCCGGCTGGGCCGGGTCTGGCCGGCCTGACGGCTGGCGTGCTCCGGGGCCACACCGCCCGCGGCTACCCGCCCCATGGAAAACGAACCGCTTTCGATGCAACATATCCGCAATATCGCGATCATCGCGCACGTCGATCACGGCAAGACGACCCTCGTCGATTGCCTTCTTAAACAGTCCGGCACCTTCCGCGCCAACGAGGCCAAGTCCTCCGAGGAACGCATCATGGATTCCATGGACCTCGAGCGTGAAAAGGGGATCACGATCCGAGCGAAAAACGCCGCGTTCAAATATAAAAACTTCCACATCAACATCGTCGACACCCCAGGGCACGCCGACTTCGGAGGCGAGGTGGAACGTATCATGAACATGATCGACGGGGTCCTGCTCGTTGTTGACGCCGCCGAAGGTCCCCAGGCCCAAACTCGTTTCGTGCTCCGCAAGGCCCTGGAAGCCGGTGCCAAACCCATCGTGGTCATCAACAAAATCGACCGCGATAATTCCAACCCGAAGAAGGTCCTCGATCAGGTCTTCGAGTTGTTCATGTCGCTCAAGGCAACCGACGAACAGCTCGATTTTCCCTTCATCTACTGCTCCGCCAAGGGCGGGTACGCCAAACTCGAACTCGACCACGTCAGCGGCACGATGGAGCCCCTCTTCGACGCCATCGTGAAGCACATCCCCCCGCCCCGCGCCAAGGCCGGCGAAGGCTTCCAAATCCTCATCGCCAATCTCGATTACTCCGATTACCTCGGCCGTATCGCCTTCGGCAAAATCGTCGAGGGTAAGGTCAAGGTCGGCCAGCCCGCCAGCTGCCTCCATGGCGATGGCAAGGTCACCCAGGGTAAGATCACCATGATCTACCACTTCGAGGGCCTCAAACGAATCGAGATCGAGGAAGCCCACGCCGGCGATATCATCGGCATCACTGGCTTCGAGGACGTCTTCATCGGCGAAACCATCTCCGATAGCCCCGAACGCGGCGCCCTCCCCTACATCCCCATCGATCCCCCCACCATCCAGATGGAGTTTGCCGTCAACGACGGCCCCCTCGCCGGCACAGACGGAAAACTCGTTACCGCCCGACACCTCTGGGAACGCCTCACCCGGGAAATCCGCACCAACGTCGCCCTGCGCATTGCCCAAACCGGTGATGCCAAAATTTTCGCCGTCTCCGGCCGCGGCGAAATGCAGATCGCCATTCTCGTCGAACAGATGCGCCGCGAAGGCTACGAGGTCCTCGTCTCCCGCCCCGAAGTGCTCTGGAAAAAGGGCCCCGACGGCGAATCCCTGGAACCTATCGAGAAACTCTTCGTCGAAGTCCCCAGCGAAAACCTCGGTTCCATCATGGAAAACCTTTCCTTCCGAAAGGCCCAGATCACGAACATGAACCACGTCGGTTCGCTCGTCTCCCTCGAGGCCCTCGTCCCCATGCGCGGCCTCATCGGATTCGAAACCGACCTCGTCAACCAAACCCGCGGCATGGGCGTCATGAGCCATCTCTTCCATGAGTACGGCGCTGATCGCGGAGAAATCGCCGCCCGCAAGAACGGGTCCCTCGTCTCCATGGACTCCGGCGAAGCCACCTCCTACGCCCTGAACATGGTCCAGGAACGCGGCCGCCTCATGGTCGAACCCGGTGACGCCGTCTACGTCGGCATGATCGTCGGCGAAAACGCCCGCGAAAATGACATCCCCGTCAACCCGGTGAAGGAAAAGAAACTCACCAACATGCGTTCCCAGGGCGATGGCAAGGGCATCCAGCTCAACGCCCCACTCAAACTCAGCCTCGAACGCGCCCTCGAATACATCGACACCGACGAATACGTCGAGGCCACCCCGCATAACCTGCGCCTCCGCAAAAAGGTTCTCGACGAGAACCAACGCAAGCGGTCCGAGAAGGCACGTACCATTCGATTCATCCCGGATTGATCGTCGGCCCGCCGCCGAACCCGCCGCGATGCGCGGTGGCCAGGCCGGCACTTCACGATCTCCCGTAATCCAAGGCGTGCTTGTTCGGAACCCTCCGGCAAGCACGCCTTCGCGTGTCGACTGTTTCCAAGCTTCTCCTCGATCGAACGTTCCGCCGCTTCAGGCCTTACCCGGCGAGTTCCTCCCAAGTTCAAAGGTCACTCGGAACCGTCCGCTTCTCAGGATTCTCCCGACAACCCAGCCACCGCCCACTCCAGGCTCGCCACCCGTAACCCCGATCGTTACATACCCGATCTCACACCCATTCGCCCCTCCTCATGAACCGTCGGCGTGAACCCCGCATTGTGATCGTCGGGTCCATCAACATGGACCTCGTCACCCAGGTCCCCCATCTCCCCCAACCCGGCGAAACGCTCACCGGCTCGTCGTTCGCCACCTGCCCCGGCGGTAAAGGCGCCAACCAGGCCGTCGCCGTCGCCCGCCTCGGCGGTCGCTCCATCTTGATCGGTCGCGTTGGCGATGACGCCTTCGGCAGCCAACTCCTCCGCGGTCTCCGCCACGAAGGTGTCGACACCCGCAACGTCCATGTTGTCCCCAAAACCTCCAGCGGTGTCGCCATCATCGGCGTCGAAAAGTCCGGCCAGAACGCCATCACCGTCGTCTCAGGAGCCAATGCCTGCCTCTGCCCCAAGGACATTCGTGCCGCCGAATCCGTCATCGCCTCCGCCGACGCCGTCCTTCTCCAACTCGAGATCCCCCTCGATACCGCCCGCGAGGCCATCCTCATGGCGCAAAAACACGAGGTCTTCACCGTTCTCGATCCCGCCCCCGTCCCTCCCCGGGGCCTGCCCCGCAATTGGCGGTCTCTCAACATCGACATCATCACCCCCAACGAAACCGAAGCCGCCGCCCTCGGCCGCAAACCTTGCACCCATGACAAAGCCGCCGTCGCCTGCCTCGAATCGCTCCTGATGGATTCCGTGGCCGCCATCGCCGTCCTCAAACGCGGCCGACGCGGCGCCCTCCTCCACGCGTTTCTTAAGCCCGCGTTCTTCCCGCCGTTTCCAGTGAAGGCCATCGACACCACCGCCGCCGGCGACGCCTTCAGCGCCGCCCTCACGCTCCATTTCTCCGAAGGTCATGGCACCCTCGGCGAAGCCATCCACTTCGCCAATGCCGCCGGCGCCCTCGCCACGACCCGACGCGGCGCCCAAACCGCCATGCCCACCCGCCGCGAAGTCAACGAGCTGATCCGCCAACACCCCTACCAGCCATGAATCCCCCCATGAAAACTGCGCCCGAATACCTCACTCCCGTCCCCGTCGAAATCGTGGAGCGCGGTCCAAAGCGAAACGCCCTACCGCCTCGGTTTCCCGCGGAACGCCCCGGCTCAGGGTCCATGAGTACGTCCCTCCCCGGGATCCTAATCCTTGCCGCCCTCGCCTTCTTCACCGCCTGCGGCCCAGCCCAGCGAGACGCGTCACCCGAAGCCAGCACGCCGTCCGCCATTTCTTCCACTCCCCGGATCGCCCTGGTCATGAAGTCCCTTGCCAATGAATTCTTCCTGACCATGGAGAACGGGGCCAAAGCCCACCAAAAAACCAACGCCACCCCCTACGAACTGCTCGCCAACGGCATCAAGGACGAACTCGATGTCACCCGCCAGATTGACATGGTCGAACAGATGATCGCCCAACACGTCGATGCCATCGTCCTCGCCCCCGCGGATTCCAAGGCCCTCGTCGCCGCCTGCAAAAAAGCCCAGGACGCCGGCATCGTCGTCGTGAACATCGACAACAAACTCGACAACGCCGTTCTTGCCGAAAAGAAGACCCGCATTCCGTTCATCGGCCCCGACAACCGCCAAGGCGCCCGTAAGGTCGGAGAATATCTGGCACGACGCCTTCAACCCGGCGACCCCGTCGCCATCCTCGAAGGCGCACCCAACGCCTTCAACGGTCAGCAACGACGACAGGGGTTCGTCGACGCCTTCGAAATCGCCAAGCTGCGCATCGCCAGTTCTCAATCCGGCCATTGGGAAACCGACAAAGCCAATCAGGTCGCCGCCGCCATTCTCTCCGAAAATCCGGACCTCAAGGCCTTCGCCTGCGCCAACGACAGCATGGCCCTCGGCGCCATCGCCGCCCTGCGCGCCGCCGGCAAACTCGGCCAGATCCACGTCGTCGGGTTCGACAACATCTCGGCCGTCCAATCCCTGCTCAAGGAAGGCCGCATCCTCGCCACGGCCGACCAACACGCCGACCAGATCGCCGTCTTTGGCATCGAATACGCCCTCCAACTGCTCGCCACCCGCGCCGCCCCTGCTGACCGCGAAACACCGGTCGATCTCATCACCCAGTGACCTGTGCCCCCCGTTCTCACCATCCGCGGCATCGGCAAGAGCTACGCCACCGCCGTCCTCGAAGGCATCGACCTCGATCTGATCCCCGGTGAGGTCCACGCGCTCGTCGGCGAGAACGGCGCCGGCAAGAGCACCTTGTCCCGCATCCTCGCGGGCCTGACACCGCCCGACTCCGGGACCCTCCAACTCGACGGGCAACCCTATGCGCCCGCGACCAAGCGTGACGCCGAGGTGGCCGGCATCCATCTCGTGATGCAGGAGCTCAACCTCATCCGCACGCTCTCCGTCGCCGAAAACATCTTCCTCGACCAACTCCCCCATCGCGCCGGCTGGATCCGTTACCCCCAACTGAATCGCAACGCTTCCGAGATCCTCGCCCGCATCGGCCTCGCCCATCTCGACCCACGCACGCCCGTCGAACAGCTCGGAGTCGGCCATCAACAGATGGTTGAAATCGCGTCCCGCCTCTGGCGCCCCTGCCGACTCCTCATTCTCGACGAACCGACTGCCGCTCTCACGGATCCCGAAGTCGCCAGTCTCTTCGAACAGGTTCGCCGCTTCCAATCCCAGGGCGTCGCCGTACTGTACATCTCCCATCGCCTCGAAGAAATCCGCCAGATCGCCGATCGCATCAGCGTCCTTCGCGACGGCCGCCTCGTCGCCACCCGCCCCGTGGCCGAACTCCCCATCGAGGATGTCGTCCGCCTCATGGTCGGCCGCGAACTCGGCGACGCGAATTTCACCGCCGGCCGCACCCGCGGACCCGTCGCCCTGTCCGTCAGGAACCTCGGCGCCGGCGACCGCGTTCGCGACATCTCGTTCGATGCCCATCGCGGTGAAATCCTTGGCCTCTCCGGACTCATGGGTTCCGGACGAACCGAAACCGTCCGCGCCATCTTCGGCGCCGATCCCCTGGAATCCGGAAAAGTCTTCCTCCATGGCAGCTCCCAACCCGCCCGCATTCGCTCCCCCCGCGACGCCGTCCATCTGGGCATCGCCCTCCTCACCGAGGACCGCAAAGGCCAGGGACTCTTCCTCTCTCTCGCCGTCCGCGAAAACCTCACCATCAATTCCCTGCCATCCTTCGCCGGTCTCGGCGGTTGGATCTCCCGTGTGCGAGAATCCGAGTCCGTCCGCGGTTGGATCCAGAAGCTCCAGGTCCGCTGCGGCTCCCAGGAGCAAGGCATCGCCCAACTCAGCGGCGGCAATCAACAAAAGGTCATCGTCGCCCGATGGCTCCTCCGCGACTGCGACATCCTCATCTTCGACGAACCCACCCGCGGCGTCGACGTCGGCGCCCGCTTCGAGATCTATCAACTGCTCGCTGACCTCGCCGCCCAGGGTAAGGCCATCATCGTTGTGTCGTCAGATCTCCCCGAACTGATGATGATCTGCGACCGCATCGCCGTGCTCTCCAACGGCCGGTTGGCCGCGGATTTCCCGCGCGGCGAATGGAGCCAGGACAAGATCATGACCGCCGCGCTCAGTGGTTATCTCACCCCATCGACCCATGAACTGCCCCTCACACAACCTTCCAAAACCCAAGGAACGCAGCCTCTATCTCCCTCCGGAAGAGGGTCGGGATGAGGACCGCTCGCTATCCTCCTTGCTCGGCGGTTCATGGTCCCAACACGTGTCCAAGTTCCGGAAAACGGATCTCTCAAGGCACCGCCAGGACATAGCCGCGGGCGTCCGGCCTTGCCCCACTCATACCGGCTCCTGATTCGCCCACTCCGATGCCGTCTCCCCCCACCTCCAGTCCCTCCCCGGGTTCGCCTCCCGCCCCCGGCTGGCCCCGCGAACATCTCGGCACCCTCATCGCTCTCGGTGTGCTCGTGCTCATCTTCAGTCTCGTTACCCGCCACTTTTTCAGCCCGGCCAACTTCCGCACCATCGCCAACCAGATCCCGTCGGCCATGTTGGTCGCCACCGGGATGACCTACATCCTCATCCTCGGTCAGATCGATCTCTCCGTCGGTTCGGTGCTCGCCCTCTCAGGAGCCGTCGTCGGGGTCACCATGACCCGGGGCCAATGGCCCCTTCCCGCTGCGGCCCTGGCCGGTCTCGCCGCTGGCGCACTGTGCGGCGCCTTCAACGGCCTCGTAACCCTCCATTGGCGCCTTCCCACCTTCATCGTCACTCTCGGCACCCTCGAAATGGCCCGCGGCGGTGCCCATGCCATCACGAAATCCCAAACCCTTTACCTCGGCTCAGCCATCGAAGGCTTTGCCGATGCCAACGTCCTCGGATTGTCCCTGCCCTTCCTCATCGCCGTCACCTTCGTGGTGGCCGGACAACTCCTGCTCACCCGCACCATCTTCGGACGCCATGTGATTGCCATCGGAACCAACCCCGAAGGCGCCCGCCTCGCCGGCATCGATACCCGTCCCGTGCAACTCGCTGTGTTCGTCTCGACCGGATGCCTCGTCGCTCTCGCCGCCCTGATCGACACTTCCCGCTTTCAAGCCGCCAACCCCAACGCCGGCATCGGATTGGAACTGCAAGCCATCGCCGCCGCCGTCATTGGTGGCACGAGTCTCATGGGCGGGCGCGGCTCCGTCATCGGCACCTTCATCGGCGTTCTCATCATCGCCGTCCTCAACTCGGGCCTCGCTGCCATCGGCGCCAAAGAGGAACTCAAACGCCTCATTACCGGCGCCGTCATCATCGCCGCCGTCATCGCCGACCTCTACCGACACCGTCGTCCCTAAACCCTTGCCGCCACCGCCTCCCCACCCAACGTGTGGCCCTAATGAACACGGTTGTTCGCTCCGCCGCCCTTGCCCTCGTCCTGGCGGCATTCACCCCGATCCACGCCACCGCCAAAGACCCCGCCCGCACGCTCTCGCGTGCCGCACTCCTCGATAAAATCCGCGGCGGTTGGGCCGGACAAATGATCGGCGTCGCCTACGGCGCTCCCACCGAATTCCAATCCAAGGGTCGCATCGGCGATTGGAACCTCGAGTGGAAGCCCGGGATGATCGACAACACCATCGACCAGGACGATCTCTACGTCGAAATGACCTTCGCCAAGGTCATGGATGACCAGGGCATCGACGCCACCACCACCGCCTACGGCGAAGCATTCCGCACCTCCGCCTACCCCCTCTGGCACGCCAATGCCGGCGCCCGACGCCTGCTCAACCTCGGCATCCAGGCGCCATGGTCCGGACACCCGAAATACAACGTCCACGCCAATGACATCGACTTCCAGATCGAAGCCGACTTCATCGGCCTCATGTGCCCCGGCCTCCCGCGCCTTTCGAATCGCCTCTGCAACCGCGTTGGCCGCGTCATGAACTACGGCGACGGCCTCTACGGCGGCATGTTCGTCTGCGGCATGTACACGGCCGCCTACTTCGAATCCAACCCCCGCCGCATCGTCGAAGCCGGCCTCGCCTGCATTCCCGCCAGGAGCGGCTACGCCCAACTCATTCAGGATCTGCTCGACGCATCCGCCTGCCAACCCCACGACTGGCGCGCCGTCTGGCAAGTCATCCAGGACAAGTGGGACAAGGACGACCCTTGCCCCGACGGCGCCCTCGCCGCCTTCAACATCGATGCCCGCCTTAACGGCGCCTACATCGCCTTCGGCCTGCTCTTTGGCGGTGGCGACTTCCTGAAAACCATGGAGATCTCCACCCGCTGCGGTCAGGACTCCGACTGCAATCCCTCCAGCGCCGCCGGCGTTCTCGGGGTTGTCCTCGGATACCACGGCATCCCCGACACCTTCAAAGCCGAGTTCCCCCGGCTCGCCGGTCGCAAATTCGCCTTCACCGACTACTCCTTCGACGACATCGTACGCTCCACCGAAGCCCGCGCCCTAGTGGCCATCCGCAAGGTCGGCGGAGAAATCACCGAAACCGAAGTCCGAATCCCGGCGCAATCGCCCAAAGCCCCCAAGCTGCAGCAATGGAACCCCGGTAAACCGAGCGCCAGAGTGTCGGCACAAGACGCCGCCTGGACTTGGACTGGGAACTGGACCGCCAAGGACAATTCCCGTGTCAGCTCCACCTCGGGCAACGAAGCCATCCTGACCTTTGACGGCGTCGCCGTGGCCCTTCTCGGCCGCCTCGACCAACGCCAAGGCCGGGCCGACATCTACTTGGACGGCCGGAAAGTGGGAACTGCCGATGGCTACATCGTCGAGCGCACCCACGATAACGCCCTCTGGCACACCTATGGACTCAAGCCCGGCCAGCACAGCGTCCGGATCGTGACCCTCCAGGAAAAAGACCCCCGCTCCTCCAGCGGCGAGTTCACACTGCAAAGCGCCATCATCTACGGTCCCTCAAGCCCATAGGTCCCATAGGTCCCATAGTTCCCATAGGTCCCGTCCTCCGAAGAAAGTGGGCCCAGCAGGATTCGAACCTGCGACCAAGGGATTATGAGTCCCCTGCTCTAACCGCTGAGCTATGGGCCCGAATGCAGGGAGGTACTTCGCCCGCGCGAAGGTCGGAGGCAAGCTCATTCGCCAAAGCCTCAAGACCTCCACCTACTCCGTCGCTGTCCTGCGCCTCAATGACCTGCTCAAGGAAAACCGCGGCCGCGTCGAGACCAACGAGGCCGCCAAGTCCGGCCCTCTGACCGTCCCTCAGGCCGCCGACACCCTCCTCCAACAGGTCGACGACGCCGACCCTTTGGTGAAACCCGCCACCCGGGTCTACCGCCGACGCTGCCTCGACGCGCTGGTTCGCTCCTGGCCTGACCTCGCCGACACCGACGTCCGTCGGATCACTCCGCGCCAAAGCCAGGACTGGGGTGCCGGCTTTGCCCACCGCTACAGCCCGACGATGTACAACAACACCGTCGGCACCTTGCGCATGGTTATGGACGTCGCCGTGAAGGCCGGCGTCCGGTTCGGGAACCCGGCCAACGAAGTGCGCAAGGTCAAGGTGCCCCTGAAGCACTTCCGCCTTCCCAGCCTCGATCAGTTCGCCCGCTTCGTCCGGACCATCGCCGAACGCGGCGGGCGCTTCAGCCGCGATTGCGCCAACCTCGTTGAGTTTCTCGCCTAGGGCGGCTTTCGCAAAGGCGAGGCCGAGTTCATCCGGTGGTGCGACTGCGACCTCGCCAAGGGCCGCATCCTTGTCGCCGGGAATCCCGAGCACGGCACCAAGAACGGCGAGACCCGCTGGGTACCGATGAACGCCGCCATGATCACCCTCCTGAAGCGCGTTCGCGCCGAGCGCGCGGACGAATCTGGGAACGCCACCGTGATGCGCGTTCAGGAATGCCAGAAGGCGATGGAGCGCGCCTGCAAGGATCTCGGCCTGGACCGCATCACCCACCATGACCTCCGGCACTTCTTTGCCACGAGCTGCATCGAGGCTGGCATCGACATCCCGACCGTCAGCCGCTGGCTCGGCCACAAGGATGGTGGTGCGCTGGCGATGCGCGTCTACGGCCACCTCCGCGACCAACACTCGCAAGCGATGGCGCAGAAGGTGACGTTTGGTCACACGCCGACCGAGATGGCGAATCAGAAATGCTAGATTCTGATTCGAAGAGACATACAACCGTCGGAATTGCTGTAAGTCCTTGATACAGGATCCGCGGACACCTCCGGAAACCTCGAGCAACGTGACCAAGACCGTTACCAGGACTGCCCCGCTCCGGGTCCCGTCCTTTCTTGCGCTGCCTGCATCCCGGTCCGGCGAGGTTCGGCACCCGAGAACTCAGGGCAGTTGCGACAGCAAGGTCCGCGCAGGAACGACCAGAGGTCCCGCTGCGGCAAAGCAATCCGCCTCTTCGAAGGGCAGGTCCACGACCGCCTGAAACGCGTGCGGGGCGTTGATGAGTCGCTGGTAATACGCCAGCGACGGCGAAAGTTCGGTTCCCCTGTGCTTCGCCTCTACGAGCATCCAGGGATGCCGATCCTTGATGATCACGAAATCGACCTCGCGCTGGATCTTGTCGCGAAGGTACCGGAGTTCGAACCGCCCCAGCCCAAGATCGTTCCAGGCGTCCACCGCCTTCAGGAGGTGGCACGCCACAAACGTCTCTGCTCGCGCCCCGGGGTCCCCCGTCTGGGCCCAGTCTCGGAGGAACCACTTGGGTTCCTTGCGGAGCGACTTGGCGATGTTCCTGAACCAAGGCCGGACCAGGAATCCGAAGTGCAGCGAGCACAGGGTGTCCACCCAGCGCCGAAGGGTATCGGCCGACACCCGCACCTCCGTGGCGAGATTGCTGTAAATCAGCTGCTGTCCGGACCGCTCGCTGAGAATCAGGGCCAGCGTTTCCAGCTGACCCAACTCCTGAATCCGGGTCAGATCGCGAACATCCTCCCGCAGGAGTTGCTGGCGACGGTGGTCCTGCCAGCGCAGAGAGAATCGCGCGTCGCGCTTGAGAAACGGCTCCGGGAATCCGCCGTGTTGCCAGAGGGCCTCCCAGGAGGCGCCATCCAGGGCTTCGGGCGGAGCCGTCAGTTGGGTCGGGACCTCCGCGCGGAGGAGTTCGCCCACGGACAGGGGATGGAGGTGGAACAGGAAGTAGCGCCCCATCAGGCTGTCACTCCCGCGGCGGAAGACGTCCAGGCGCGAGCTGCCCGTGACCACGATGCGGACCCGGTCGGCGTACGTGTCGAAGAAGCCCTTCAGGAAGGCCTTCCATCGGCCGAACTTGTGCAACTCGTCGAACCCGACCACGGGGGGTGCCGCCCTGAGGTGCTGGAGCCCAAACCGGGTGGCGACGGCGGCAGGGCCGGCAAGCACGATGGCGCGATGGTCCGCGTTGTCCCAATCCAGAATGCGCTCCGAGCCAGCGAGCCTGGCGCAGACCGTGGTCTTGCCGACCTGGCGAGGCCCGGCCAGAAACGCCATCTGACGGTGCTCCGCGAGATGCTGAGAGAGGATCGATTCGTAGAGGCGCCGGACCGGAGCAGGCCTCGGAGACTGTTAGCGTGCCCATCGTAGAATGGTCCAGACCGTTTTACGACCCTTCGTGGAATCGTCTTGCGGCGCTGGACCATGCCCCTCGTGAGTTGACGATGTTCCACCCGGGACCTAGCACTACAGCGACTTTTTGGGATTACGCCCTCCGCCCGGGGTGGTTCATTGTGAGCGGCGTCGTTGAAGGGCGCTGAGTCGGAGCGCAGAACGGCCGACGATGTTGAGGGAGGAGGAATCGACGATGGCGGGAAACGCGCCTTTGAAAAGAGGTGCCGAGCCGAGCGGCGTGAGCGGCTCAACTTGGGATGAAGGAGGGATCGAGCGAACCTGGATCGGCGAAGGTGCTTTCTCCTTGGGCAGAGTTGGCAATTCGCTCCATCCGCAAAGCTCCCGAAGCCGCCGCTTGCGATGAGAGAGGTAGGCTTGGTAGTTCCGTCCCTGATGGTAGCGGCCGAATACCAAGACATACGCCGGCGTCTGTAGCCGGTGAGGCAGACACCACTCCAAGAGGCGTCGGGTCTGCGAGAGCGTCAGGGCCGGGGCTTTTTTTATATCGGCCTCGCAGCCGCAGCAAAAACAACTGGGCCAGGAAGACCAAGCGCATGTGTCGATGCCACGCCGGCCAGGAACGATGTTCGTAATGATCAAGCCCCAGTTCCGATTTGCCCTCCTGAAAACACCGCTCGATCGGCCAGCGCGCGATGCTGATCCGGATCAGGCTCGTCATCGGGATCTCTTCGGCGGCGTTGCTCAGAGCGTACTTGAGCTGGCCGTCGGGATTGTTGCGAATGAAAAGCCAGCGTTCGCTCCCGGGCGTACGCTCCGGGCTGAGGTACACGCGCACGCGAGCGAAGGCGGCCACGATCGGTCCCTTTTCCCCTTCGGCTAGTTTGCGGCTCTCCCAGCGCAACAGGTTCTTCTCGTCAACCACCTGCTCGACCGTGCATCCGCTCGTCTCCAAGTGCGGGCGATCCGGGGCGCGCTGGATCCACACCTTGCGCGTCGACGAGATCTCCGCCAGGTAGCGGCAACCCGCGGGTAATCCCTCCAAGAAGTCCTCGTTGTTCCCGAAGGAGGCGTCGCAGGTGATCCAGTCCCCGGCAAAGAGCCCGCCTTCCCACAAGGGCTTGAGGAGTTCGAGCGCCAGTTTCGGTTTGGTCCGAAACTCGATGTCTTTGGGGATGCGACAGTTCTTGCGTCGTTCGGCGTAGTCTTCGTTGAACCATGGCTTGGGCAGGTAGAGTCGCGCGTCCAAGAGCGCGTGTCCCTTGGGGCTGCTATAGCACACGAAAACCCCCGACTGGCAGTTGGCGGTCTTGCCCAGGACCCCGCAATACTGGGCGGCCACGCCGACCGATTCGCACCCTTTCTTGGGGAACTCGCTCGCATCGATGCTCCAGACCCCTGAGGGATCGCTCAGTTCGGCGGCGCACTGTTCCCGGTGTTGGCGAGCGATCTGCTCCTCGTCCCAGGGGTACTCGTTCATGAAACGCTGCAAACCGCGCACACGGTTGGGTCCGTCCAACGCCAGAGCCATCGCTTCGGCGTTCTTGCGCTCGGTGTCGCTCAGCAAGCCTCGCAGATAGAGGTCGCACAAATTCCTCACCTCCACGCGTCCGAACGCCGAGCCGAACTCGGCGGTGAAGGCCTCGAGTTCTCGCGACAGACAACGGAGGTCGTTTTCGTTGAGCTCCCACTCGGGTGGCAGCTTGGGTTTCCACGATTCTTGAATCTCTTGCATCCGCTTTCTCCTGATTAGATGTGGGCTCTTCTCGCTTCGGGGCTGGGTCAGGAGAAACCGATGGGTCAACAGGGGTTGATGAGGGTCCGCGTGCACCCACTGGCGCAATCGCGGCTCAAGCACATAGACGTACACCTCCTTGCTTTGTCCGTGATACACGAAGCGGCCTCGGCTCTTGGCGAAACCCTCCGTCCAACCGATGGCCACCCAGTTCGCCGCCCGATAACTCGCGCCGCTGAAACGTTCCCGGTCGACGAAGGTCTCGGCCAGCCACACCTCGACTTGATACTGCTCCCGCCAGTCGTGGCGCAGACGCACCACGCTTTGCGCCAGGATCGTCGAGGCCAAGTGCGGCACCCGAACCCAGGGCGGGATCAGGAACCGCACGTTATTGACCACGCGGGCCAACCCCTTCTCGCGTTGCGCCGCCTCCCAACCGATCAACCGATCCCGACACTTCAAGTGGTGCACCGCCGATTGCCATCCCATCACTCCGACCAGGTCTCCGCCGCAGCTATGGACCAAGTACCGGAGACTGGCTCCTACCAGGCGGGGGGCTCCCAGATAGTGATACCGGTGCAAGAGCTCTCGCCATTGCCGACCCTCGGCGGGCGTAACCACGCGTTGCCAGCGCAGCGGGCGAATCTCACTCCAAGGGCCGACTTCGGAGTGCGGGGTCTCCCTCGCGTCGCCGATTACGCCGGGGATCGTTCGCGCGAATCGACCGCCCGAGGGACCCGGCGGCGGCAGCTCGATCCATCCCCGAGCTTCCAAACCCTGCAACACTCCCAAGGCCGAGCGTACCTTCCAGGCGCCGGTAGGCGCTCGCCATTGCCACCGCTCGCACAGCGCCCGTGCCAACGCGGTACGATGCACTCCGCCACGCTCCGCGATGAGCTGTTGCACGACTCTCACGTCGCGGGCGGTGATGACTCGTCCACGGATCGTGCAGATCTGTCCGCTCTCTGACCCAGCGCCCTTCAACAACGCCGCTCACGGTGAACCACCCCGAGGGGAGTGCGCAATCCCAAAAAGTCGCTGTAGTGCTAGGGGCCGCGGTGGGGATTTTACGCTCGCTGAGCTCAAGTCCTTCACCAGTGCTTCGAGAGGCTACCTTCGACATCCCGACTCCCCGGGTACAGTCACCTTGCCCGAAGTCCTCCACCATGAGCAGCACATCATCCGCCTCGCTCGCGACGGAATCGGCGCCATCCATCCCCTAGTGTTGTGTCCCACAAATAGGTAGCCATGTTATCGTCGCTTTTTGCGCTTTTTCCGTTCCGCCCAACCCGGCTTGATGCCGTCCAGCGTGTGATGCGCACGCTCCACCTTCTCCATGATATTGGCCACCGTGGCCGTCCAGACAAACGGTCTCGGCGACTCGTTCCACGCACTCAGGAATTCCTCGATCGTCTTCTGCAACTCGCTCACGCTGATAAAGGCGCCTCGGCGGATCGCCTTCTGGGTTAAATCGCCAAACCACCGTTCCACTTGGTTGAGCCAACTGGAACTGGTAGGAACGAAGTGCAGAGTGAATCGAGGATGCCGCTGCAACCACGCCTCTACTTTTGGATGCTTGTGGGTACCGTAGTTG
>Ga0105046_10000965_pt1 | contig 42719 bp, 28 predicted proteins | sample MAT03_FD_78385 | JGI IMG/M metagenome (GOLD analysis project Ga0105046, IMG submission 78385) | Freshwater microbial communities from Lake Fryxell liftoff mats and glacier meltwater in Antarctica - MAT-03 (megahit assembly) | ecosystem: Environmental > Aquatic > Freshwater > Ice > Liftoff... | reverse complement strand
GATGAACAAGTCGATACGCTCGGTAAAGCTGTGCTCGGCATGACGTTCGGATGTGCTCGCTGCCACGATCACAAGTTCGATCCAATTTCTGCCCACGACTATTATGCACTGGCCGGGATCTTCAAAAGTTCCAAAACGATGGACAACTTCAACGTCGTTGCGAGATGGCAGGAACGGCCTGTCGCCACGGCCGAGATTGTCGCCGCACGTGATCGCCAGAAGGCTGAAGCAGATGCAGTGCAGTCTGAGATCACTACGCGAATTAAAACGGAGACAGATCGGATTTCCACAGAAGCTCGCAAACAATTGGCAGCGTACCTGTTAGCGGCGGACCGGCAACTTCGCATTGATGAATCGTTGCAGGACGCGACGCCAGCGGCTGAGGACGAAACCCGCAGAGCATCTCCAAAATCCATTTTGCTTGAGGCGGAAGACTTCGGTCGTGGCAATGTTTTGAAAGATACAACGAACTATGGCGTCGGTATCGGTGTGCTCGTTAATCGCGGTGAACTGCCGAATTTCACAGAATATGACATCGAGATTTCAGAAGCGGGGCCTTTCCAGTTTGATCTTCGCTATGCTGCCGCAGCCGCTCGGCCAACGATGGTGCTGATCGACGGAAAACCGATTCGCACTGAGGCCGCAGGTCAGGTCACCGGCAGCTGGACTCCGGAAAGTCAGAAATGGTTCGTTGAAGCGATTGTTGAAATGTCAGCTGGGAAGCATGTCGTGCGGCTGGAAAACGCCGGACCATTTCCGCACATAGACCAGCTCTGTGTTTCACCCGCGATTGGCAAGGCCGCAACACTACCAGCAATTGCCGCCGATCTTAATTCATCTTATGTCGCTCTGCACACGCCCATCGTATTGAACTGGAAGAAGCTATTGACAGCCCAACGTGATGTTGGCAACAGCCCGTTTGATCTATGGTGGCAGTTTCGCACAACGGGCTCGCTGGATGTTGATGTCAAGGCATCACCACTAACAGTAAAACTTGTCTCAGCACCCGTGCCAACAACCCTCGCCCAACTCGCGCTTCGATTTCAGGAGCTTGCTGAATCAGACGACTCGCCAGATGTGATGCCACTTAAAACTCTGCTCGGCGGCGGTGACAATCCGTTTGCGTTGGGTGATAAAGCAGAGGCGTTTTTTCCAGAAGCCACAATCTCGCAACTGAAAGCATTGCGAGAAAATAAGACGGCGATGGAAGCGGCAATGCCTGTCGTTTCGGAGGCCATGTCGGTCTCTGACGGCACACCGCAGAACCTGAAAATCCATCTTCGTGGAAGTCATACGACACTTGGTGTCGAGGTTCCGCGACGCATGCCTCATATTTTTTCAAACGGCGATGAGCCAACGATTACGAACGAAGCAAGCGGTCGGCTGGAATTGGCTGATTGGCTCACACACTCACAGAACCCGTTGACGGCTCGCGTTCTGGTCAATCGCGTCTGGCAGGCACATTTCGGTGAAGGCCTGGTACGATCGCCTGACAACTTTGGGCGGCTCGGCGAAAAACCGACGCATCCGGAGTTGCTCGACTGGCTGGCGGTTGAGTTTGTCGAAAATGGCTGGTCAATTAAATCGCTGCACCGACTCATTTTGAACTCTGCGGTTTGGCAGCAAACCACTGACTTGAATGAAGCGGGCGATACGATTGATCCCGAAAACCGACTTCTTTGGCGAATGAATCGAAGACGACTGGAAGCCGAAGCCATCCGCGATTCTCTGCTGGCGATTGGCGGTGATTTAGACACCACAATGGGCGGCACATTGCTGCCCACTGAAAACCGCAAATACGTCACAAGTACGGCAAATATCAATGTCGATGTCTATGAAGCTCCGCGCAGAACAATTTATCTTCCAATCGTTCGAAGTGCGTTGAATGATTATCTGACGGCGTTCGATTTTGGCGATCCCAGCTCAATGAGCGGTCAACGTGATCGTACAACCGTGGCTCCACAGTCCCTGTTCTTAATGAACAGCAAATTGGTGGCAAAGCAGTCAGAGAATCTTGCCCTGTCGCTGCTGGATCTATCATCTGACGATGCAAGCCGAGTATTCGAAGCGTTTACACGTTTCTATTCACGTCCACCGACAGAGTCTGAAGTTGAATCGTCGCTGGATTTCATTCACGCGTATGAAGAGAGTCTGCGTTCAAACGGGACGGTTGCCGATCAGCTTCGCCTTCGATCATGGCAAGCCTTCTGCCGAGCTTTGATGGCGACAAATGAATTCCTGTATGTGAACTGAATGCGAGTTGCCCGGGGAGTAGTAACAAAATGGCAAAGAATAGCAGCAAGCCAAAGGAACATCTGTACTACCACAAGGACGGAAGTCTTTGGGCCAGGGGCCAGGGGCCAGGGGCCAGGGGCCAGGAACTCGACGGCATCGCTACCGGTTACTGGGAGTGGGATCGCAAGGACGGCGTGATATGCGATCCGGATACTCAGTCAATAAAGTGGCGACATTGCCTTTGAATTCAGGCAGTTCCGCCGGTGCTGCCATCGCACTGCGGAAGTTTTGATGCGTCGCCTTGTGCCGCTGCTGATCGGGGCCATATTCATCAACCGGTCCGCCAACGCCAGGAACTCCGATAACGAACGGGAGCTTCGGTGCATCCAAATCCTTTCGAACATCGCGGATGAAATGAGTCATCGCGTCGCTGGAAGCATCGTAACCGCCTGGCATGTCACGATTTGGATAGGTACCGGAATCCACCATATCGTTCCACCCCTGGAACCAGACAAAGCCAGCGAGTTCATATCCTTGAGAGGCATCGTAGTCTGGCACCACGCGTTTGATATTCCGTAGGATGCTTTTTACATGTTCCAGCACCTGGCGATAGCAGATGGTCTAAAGACATCTAAAAGGTATCGGGATTCATTGAAGTACAGGGCGGCTTCGACCAGTGGCTTTGGACTGAATCGAGCAAACTCTTCAGTTCTTTCACAAATTCAGGACGTTCGAAATAGAGATTCGTCGTTTCAGCGGGATCGGTATCAAAATTGTAGAGCTGACCCGGCGCATCGGGAGCTGTCTCGGGGAGAGCGAACGGCTTCAGGCCCGGATCGTTCTCGTAGCGATTGCCGCCGGAACCCGTGTGGTCCAGATACATCCACGAACCACGTCGAATCGAAAGAGTTCGCAGTCCGCCGAATGCTTGTTCAAGAAGATACGGGCGGATTGGCGATTGGGATTCACCGAACCACGCGGGCAGCATGTTGAAGCTGTCTTCCGCAGCGTTCTCGGGAAGCCCGACGCCGATGATTCCGGCCACGGTAGCCATAACGTCAGTGAGGCTTGTTAGCTCAGTGCTGACTTTGTCAGGTTGTATCTTGTTTGGCCAGCGGACGATAAACGGAACTCGATGTCCGCCTTCCCAACTGTCCCGTTTCACACCGCGCCAAGGCCGCGCGCCGTCGTAATCGTGGTCAACTCGCATGTGAATCACGCTGGTGGTTTCCGGGCCGTTGTCGCTGGTGAAGATAATCATTGTGTTGTCCGCGATGCCGAGTTGTTCGAGCGTAGCCATCAGGTCACCGACGACATAGTCCAGTTCATGGATAAAGTCACCGTGAGGACCGGAGTTTGTTTTCCCTTTGAACTGCGGTGCAGCGAATGACGGCAGATGCACGGCCTGAGTCGAATGGAACAAAAAAAGAACGGCTTGTTCGGCGTTCGGTTGACATGCTGCTCGATGAACTCGCGGCTCTTTTTCAGGAAGACCAGATCCACTTCTTCCATCGAAAAATCGGGCGCTATCAAGCCTTCGCGGCAATCTTTGCTATTTTGTCTTCATCAAGCGATCTCCACAACCCGAGGGCCGAGTACTTCAAATCGCGGTGAGATACCCAGTCCCGGCTCGTGGCTAGCCGTCATAAAGCCCTGCTTTCGCTGTGGAGCGCCGCTGGCCGTGCTGACGGTGACATAACTATTGAAGTCCGTACTCGTGAAACGGAATTCTTCCGGAGTGCTGTGCGCGAGATGTGCAATCGCGGCCGTGGTGATGTCGCCGCCCCAACTGTCTTCGAGGGTCATCGCAATTCCCATGGAAACGCACAGGTCGCGAGCTTGTTTCGTCTTTGTCAGACCTCCCAGTTTGCTGATCTTCAGATTGACAACATCCATGGCCAGATCCGCTTTGCCACGCAACAACATATCGAGCGAATCAATATTCTCGTCAAGCACAAACGGATGAGTCGTATTGCGCCGCACTGCGAGGCATTCTTCGTACGTCAAGCAAGGCTGTTCGATGTAAACGTCAATATCCTGCACGGCTCGTACAACACGCATTGCTTCATGCTGCGTCCAGCCTGTGTTCGCATCGGCGACAAGTCGATCTGTTGACTTCAACATCGCTCGCACAGCGCGAATTCGTTCGATATCCGTATCTGCATCCCCGCCCACTTTCAGCTGGAACCGGGTATAGCCTTCCTGACAGTAGCCTTGCACATTCTTTGCCATCTCCTCAGGTGCCTGCTGTGAAATCGCGCGATAAAGACGCACGCTCTCGCCAAAGCGACCACCCATCAAAGTACAGACCGGCAGTTGCGTGGCCTTGCCAAGAATGTCCCAGCAAGCGATGTCAATGCCTGTCTTCACATACGGATGACCTTTCAAGGCGGCATCCATTCGATGATTCAGCTTCATCAGTTCACGCGGATCATAGCCGATCAGATGCGGACCAAGTTCGCGAAGTCCGGCTCGTACACCTTCGGCATACGCTGGCAGATAGAACGGCCCCAGTGGACAGACTTCGCCGTAGCCAACGAGTCCGCAGTCTGTCTCGACGCCGACAATCGTACTGTCGAACACCGACACCGACTTCCCGCCGGACCACTTGTAAGAGCCTTCGACCAGGGGTAGCTCGACTCGATGAGCAAAGATTCTCGCGATCTTCATTTGGGACTGATCTCCGGTATGTTTGTTGTGTTTGATTCATCCTTTGCCAGCCTTGCCCAGTTCCTACCGTGGCGAATACGCCTCCGTCGATGGCTTCGGATCGATGATGGCATCGGCCTCGGGCAGACCGGTGGCTCGACGATTTACAGCATCCCACATGATCGGCTTCTGCGTCCGCAACGCCAGAACTCCCAGCATGCCGACTTCAGTGATGCGAGCTCCGATCTCAAACGGTGAATAGGTCTTTACGTCTCCGGCACATGCCAGAACCCATTCGAACATGTGGGAGTTATTGACTCGGCTCCAACGTGGCCGTTGTCCCTGCGCGGCCTTGCTCGGGTCCCATTTGAGCACTTCCGTATCGATGCGTGGCTGAGTCTTTGCGATCTTCGCCACCTCCGGCTGATCCGCGCCGCGGAATTCCTTTGCTCCCTTCAATCGAACATTGCAGTCGGTGTTCCAAAGTCCCGCTGAGAGTGTTCCCTCGCTGCCCACGATCAGACAGCCGGTCGATTCAACTGCCCCCTGAGTCACTTCCTTCGGAGGAATGTTACTATCGCCGGAATAGAAGATCAGCTTGACCGGGCCTCGCTTGCCCTTTGCTGCGAATCCGTATGTCACGGTACAACGCGTTGGGAAAGATTCGTGACCCATATTTTCACCGATGGCATCAATACGCGTCGGCGCATCCAACTCGAGAGCACGATAAGCTAACTGGAACCCGTGACAGCAAAAGTCCGCCAATGATCCGCCACCAAAATCATACCATCCACGCCATTTGCCCGGATGATAGATCTCATTGTTGTAAGGTCGAGCAGGCGCCGTGCCGAGCCAAAAGTTCCAGTCGAGTCCCTCAGGAATAGCGTCACTTGTCGTCGGCCGATCGACTCCATTGGGCCAGCTATGAGCTGGATGCCACGCATGCACCTCGGTAATGCTGCCAAGCAGTCCCGATTGAATCACTTCGAAGCTTCGCCGAAATCCTTCGGTCGAACATCCCTGATTGCCTGTCTGTGTTGCCAGCTTCGGATGACTCAACGCCAGCTTCTCAAGAGCTCGACATTCCTCCACTGAATGCGCCAGCGGCTTCTCGCAGTAGACATGCTTACCCGCCTGCAATGCCGCCTTGCAAATTGGCACATGCCAATGATCGGGCGTTCCGATAATAACCGCATCGACGCCCGATTCTTTTTCGAGCAGGTCTCGATAATCGCGATACGGCCGGGCCTCTTTGAGTTCTTTGACTTGCAGAGCACTGTCGAGTTGTCTCTTATCGACATCACAAATGGCGACGACCTGCTGATCCAGCTTGTTGAGTTCCGGAAACAGATAGCCTCGCATCTGACCACCCATCCCGATGCACGCAAACGACAGTTTTTCGTTCGGCGACTGCCCGGCCAGAAGTCCCGACGGCAGAATCATGGGGAGCCCCATGCCTGCTGCCGACGTTTGAGCGAACCATCGACGAGTGATTTTGTGAGACATGGCAGTCTGCCTTTCTGAGCGGGTGGGGTGAAAAACTTAACCGATGCACCGTAAACCCGCTGTTCTGTCGGCGGGACACCGCAGCTCCCGTCAGCGGAGCGACGGGGCTACGGTACTTGACGTGTCTAATCGTCCAGCTGTTCATAAAGCGGCAGGTGCCGGTAGTAGATTTCGAGCAGCAGCAGTTTGATCGACGTTGAGTAGATACGCCCGCCTCGATGTTCCCAGCTGTCGATCGGATTCCATGTGCCAGCCATATGGCCGTCTTTGATTTGCGTTTCGACAACCATGTCACGCAGTGCGGTGTTCCATTCCTGCCAGTAGTTGCCCTGCATGTGATACATCACCTGCGTGCCGTAATACCAATAGTACGACGTTGCTCCCTGAGATTTTTCAGGCAACTGAGTCAGTAGATAATCGGCTCCCGCCCGCATCGCCGGGTCGTTGCGCCTGGTGCCCAGAAATTGCAGACACAGCAGACCTTCAGCCGACATCGCCGGAGATACATTGCGGTCGGTATAGCCAAATTTTCCGCCGACCGGCTGATTGCCTTCAACAGATTTCAGCCAGCGTCGAACGCCTTCCTGAGTGGCGGCGGGAACTGCAAGACCAGCCATCTCACCGCTCTTCAATGCCATCACCTGCCAACCGACGACCGATGTGTCGCCTGCTTCGCCGGGATTGTATCGCCAGCCGCCGGTGTTCTTGTTCTGTGCGTTAATGATGTATTGCAGAGCTCGTTCGGCCGGTTCGCGAAACGCCGGATCCTGCGTCATTCCGAAGGCCTCGCACAACGCAATCGCGGCGATCCCCTGGCTGTACATTTTCTGTTGGTCGCCGGGACCGAGCAATTCACCGTCCGGTTTTTGGTGATCGATCAACCACTGCAATCCCGCAGCCACAACTTTTGCATACTCGCCGTCGGCCTGCGTGTTTCCCGCCGCCAGAAATGGTAACAGCGCCATACCTGTGGCCGCCGTGTTGGACGATTCTCCTCCCTGTCCCGTGCAGTTCGGATGCTTATCTTTGCAGTTCTCCTGAAAGCGGTTCAGGCTCCAGCTGCCGTCGGCGTTTTGATGCTGAGCCAGCCAGACCAGACCGCGATCGACCGCCTTTTCGGTTTCTTCCGTCCCGCCAAAAAGTTCGATGTACTGCTTGCGAGTGTCCCCCTGACGAAGCGTGAACATGGACCGCAGTCCCACACTGTCGGCAGCGAGCGACACGGCGGCTGCCTTTGCCATCGGGCGATCCAACTGACTGGCAAGCGTGTTGAATGTGGGTGGCGCGTTGTTACGTTCCAGGCTGAGGGCACCGACGAAGATCCGCTGGTCTGCTCGACTGGATGGCCCCGTCATTTCTTCCGGCGTCAACGGTGCCGGGCCGGTGGATTCAGCCCGGTCCACTTCCAGCTTCAGGCCGTTAATGGTGGATTTATCCTGCTCGGCGGAGTCGCTGGATTCGAGTTCGGCCAGCTGAACATCTTCTGTTTCAATCTGCGCGACGCCGGCAAGTGAATTGCTGGTCGGCGACGGCGCGGTTTCGCGGGCTGGAACGGGTAGCATCTTCGAAGGATCAGCCGGTCGGTTCTCGATGATTGCGATCGGCGCGTTCAGTTCGACAAATGCCTGGGGCTGTCGAGTTTTCATCCGTTCTCCGGCAGTGGCGAACTGGACGGGATCCGGCGTTGTCGCGCTGACTTTGTCCACATTGGTCAGGAGGACGGGTGCGTCGGTGATTTTTTTCACGGCTTCGACCGGAGCTGCGGGCAGGACGACGGCTTCGGCCAAATCGACAAACTCGGTGTCGTTCACGATGGGCGAGACGCGCATTTCCAGGGGATTCGAAGGCAGTGTCGCCGCTTTTCGTTGCAGACCGATCTCAACGGCGGGCGGAGTCAGATCTGTCGATGACCGCATGCGAAGCTTTGGGGCATTGGCGATTTTGATATCTAATTCGACCGGCTGAATCGGTTGCTCCGTGCGCGGCATGTCAATCTGCGTCGCGATTGGTCGTTCACCAGGGGACTCGACGGGTTGCGGAAGTTCGATGGCCGCCATAGCCAATTCGGGAACGGCCTGGGAGATTTGCGGGGTCGGTCGCGCCAGAGTTGGCGCGGAATTATTCTTCGGCGTCGGCCGTTGCTGTTGCGTTCGCTTCGGTGGAACGAACATCAGGCGCTCGGGCGGCAGGCTACGGGCAACTTCGAGCGGAATCGTGGGCAGTGGATTGGTCGTGCGTTCGGGGACATTGAAAGTTTCGGTTTCCTGCCGCGTGACTTCCGACTGCTGCACGTCTTCCAGCGACTTCAGGTCCGCCAGTTTTTCATAGGCCGCGCGGCCATCTTCGTGCGACTGATGCTGATTGTCGTCGAACAGCTGAGTTGACGCTTCGGCATCGAACGTTTTCGACGTGATGACTTCGATGACTCGCGGCAGATTCCAGATCGCCAGCAGGAAGAGCAGTACCACGTGAAAGACCAGACTCCCGGCAAAGAACTGGGCGGAAGCCGCCGCTTTCGAAAATGTCCGACGCGCGGCGAAGAAGATCGCGGCCACCAGCACGGCAAGCAGCGTGAGCAGCAACGCCTGCAGCCAGATCCCGGAAATCGACTTGAGATTCGACGAATCCCATGCGGTCTCGAACCGGATTTCTTCAGCACGACTCAACAGCAGCCGCTCGTGTCCGTCGCGGTTGGCCGAATAGACGAGCGTGAAGCCTTCCGGCGACAGTGCAGGTTCGGTCTCATGCGAGGCCGTGTTGATACCGGGGCCAAGATTCTCCGGCGAAGACGGCAACTCACCGGCGATGTTTGTACGGTACAGATCGAGATTCCGATCCTCGCCACTGCGGACTGGCCGGTCGGATGCAAAGTACAGGAACGTGGCATTCGGAGAAACAAATGGAGCGCCTTCGTTGCTGTCAGGCCGGTTGACGGCGTCGAGTGCTGCGGCAGCTTGCCACGGGGAATCGATGTCGTTTCGAACGGCGACGTACAAATCAAAGTTGCTCGATTCACGATGGCGAAGTGTGCCGCTCCACTCGGTTGATTTGACGGCGGCAGACCCGTTGTTGCCGCTGGCGAAAGGGTCAGGCCCCGTTGAATCGACGGCGGCATGTTCACGATTCGAGGCGAAGTACAGCGAACGTCTATCGGGTGAAATCGCGGGATCGTATTCGTCGGCCGTCGAATTGATCAGCATGCCGGCGTTGACCGGCTGAGTCCAGTCATCGCCATTCCATTGCGAAACGTAGATATCAAATCCGCCCGTGCCGCCTGGTCGATTCGAATAAAGTAACAGTTGGCGTCCGTCCGCCGAGGGAATTGCGGCGATGTCATCGGAAGGTGAATTCAGTGAGGTCACCGGCTCCGCCGGCTGCCATTCGCCATGATCCAGCTGACTACGATAGATGTCGGCCTGCCCGCCCGGTGATCGAAGCGTGAAGTACAGGATCGTCCCACCATCGGCAAAACGCGGGGCAATCAGCGATGCGTCCGCCATGTCAGGGGGCACGACGGAGGCGAGTTCAAACGACGGCGTCCAGGCAATCTGCCGCTGTCGAGGCGTCTCCGCATCGGCCCACCTCGCCGGTCCCGAAACGGGAACAACACGCTCACGCGGTTTTGGCGCAACCCAGGCGACAAACGCCAGCAGGACAACAATCGCCACGCCGACCGCAAACTTCCAGGTGCGCAGAATCTCCAGTCCGGCGTTTGCGGCGGCGAGAGTCTTCGGATTGTGAGTGAACTTTTTCAACGTTGGTCCTGCGTTATCGTTCTTCAAGTGCGGCAATTCGGTAATCCATCCCGACTTCATTGCACAGACCCATCACGCGCACGGCGTGCTTCAGCGCGACTTCACCGTCGCCTCGAATCAGAGCTGACTGATGGGGATTTTTCTTGTGGGTTTCGCGAATGACGCTACTCAGCTGACGTTCGTCCATTTCCACCTGCACGATCTTGTACTTGCCTGTCCGCATGACGTTGATGACCAGTTCGGGAGTCATTGACAGAGGCTGCGCCTGTGTGACTTCCGGCAGCACCACTTCCAGCTCGCGCTCTTCCTGATCGTAGCGCGTGGCGACAAGAAAAAAGATGAGCAGCAGGAATACGACGTCGATGACCGGCGTCAGATCCGGTCCGGCGAAGTCTTCGGTGGGGACAGAGATTTTCATGGGCAGGGAATTCCGGTGTGTCTGTAGTACGCGTCCACTCTCGATTGTTCACTTTATCGTCATGATTTTATCAACATTCCGTTCACGCTCGGTCACGGCCGAAGCTTCGGTCGGCCGTGGCATCACGACGCGTCCTTCGAAGCGAGCAAAGCAGGAGAACGTTTCCGTCAGCGCCTCATCAATAATTCGGAAGAATCCCTCGATTTTCGTGTTGAAAAACGATGCGAACAGAATGGATGGAATCGCAATGCAAAGGCCAGCGGCTGTGGTGACCAGAGCCAGATAAATGCCTTGTGCCAGCATTTCTCCCTTGCCGAGACCTGACTGGCTGGCGGTTCGAAACGCGATAATCATCCCGACCACAGTCCCGAGCAGTCCCAGCAACGGAGCAACGCTTCCAGCAACTGTCAAAGGTCGAACGCGGCTTCGCAAGGCCGCCATCTCGCGAGCCGCCGTGTCTTCCATTGCCTTTTCAACTTCCGTGAGCGGTCGCCCGGCTCTCTGCACTCCGGCCAGCAGGATTGTTGCCGCTGGTGTCTTGTGGCGATCACAAACCGCCTTCAGATCCGCAGGCGTTGACGTGTTACTGCTAACGACCTGTTTCAGTTCGCTGACAAATTCGTCTGGCACGATCTTGTGACGCCGCGTGTTCACCGTGCGTTCGATTGTCACGGCCACTGAGACAAGCGAAAACAAGCCGAGCGCAGCCATAAACAGAAGCCCGAGCGTTCCACTGTCCATCACGAGGGACAGCATCGAGTCCTCGGCGGGCGGCGATTCGGGCGCTGCCTCCGCACTGGATTCAACTGCTGGCGGCATGTCTTTGCCATCCTTCACCTCATCGCCTGGTGAAAGCGGAATGAAAACCGCCAGCAGCAAACAGATCGACGCGATCACAAAGCGATTGTTCCAGGATATCATTTAGTTTGCTCCGAGGGTTTGTTCGTTTAACCCCAATACCATTGAAAAAGTAGCAGGCACACTCCGTGTGCCGTCCGCCAGTTACTGAAAACCAAGGGTTTTCGGAGGTTGTGGCTTATAGAATGTGCCTACCACTTTCATTCGTTAAACGATTGTGGATTCATCATCGAGTCAATCACATCGCCGCCTTTAAATCCACCAACAGTTTCGCCGCATCTTTTGCTCGTTCGTGATTCGGAAATTTCACTACGACTTCCTGCAGCGATTCCCGAGCTTTGTCGGGCATTTTCAGTTCGATGAAACACCGAGCGGCTTCGAAATGGCCGAGGGCCTGCCATTCGGGATACGGATATCCGATTGCCGCTTCCAGAAAGTGCTGCCATGCGACGTCGTACTTCTTCTGCGCGAACGCACATTCTCCCATCATGAAGCGAGCCTTCGCGGCGGATTCGGTGTTTGTTTCTTTTGTCACACGATCATACATCGCACTGGCCTGATCGAGCTGATTCTGATTCTGCAGAGCAAACCCCAGGCCGTACAACGCTTCGCCGACTTGTTCAAACTTCGGAAAGTGCGTCGTGAGCGCCGTGAAGTGTTGCTGGCCGAGCGGCCACTGCTTGAGTTCGTTCGCGCAGGTGCCGGCTCGATACATGGCTCGCGCGTGATACTTCTCTGGTTTCGCATCGACGGTCTTTTGATACCACGGAAGCGCTTCCTGGTACTTGTTCTGACGAAACAGACTTTCGGCGACAAGCCATGAGGCATCCATCAGCAGGCCGCCCTGTGGATGTTCAGTAATCTGGGCCTGCAGCGTTGTCGCGGCGTCGGCGAAGGCATCGGCCGAGAACTGTGACGAGCCCTGGCGAAACTGAAGCTGTCCTTTCAGTTTGGGATCTTTGACCTTTGTCAATCCCTGCACACACGCCGCGATGGCTTCCGTAAACTGCTTTTCTGTCGAGTGATAATCAGCAACGCGGAGCCAGCACTCGGGCGCGAGCTCGCTGTCCGGAATCTTTGTCGCCAACTGGCGAAACGTGTCCGCCGATTCCTTTGCCTTACCGGTTTCCGAGTAAGCAAAGGCCAGTTCGTACATCACCTTGTCAGCGGCGACATAGTCAGGCTTCAACTTCAGCAATTCATTGGCAACCAGAACTGTCTGGTCGTGCTGTTTCAGTCCGGCGTGGCAGAGGACGAGCGAATACTGAACATCCAGCTTTACGTTTTCGTTCGCCGGATTCAGTTTTAGAAACTCCTGCAGATCAACAACTGCGGCCGGGTAGTTCTTCTGGCGATGCTGGCAAAGCCCGCGCATATAAAGTCCATCCGTCGCGATGGCTGACTTCGGAAACTGCGACAGCAGGCCATTCAGCTGATTGATCGCTCCGGCATAGTCGGCCTTGTCGAACAGCGTTGACCCGGCACCGTAAAGGGCCAGCGGAGCGAATTCACTGGCGGGATATCGCGCGACGACCTGCTGAAAGGCCGCGACCGCCGCATCGAACTTCTTCAGATCGGCCTGAATCTCCCCAAGCCGGAACCACGCGCGGTCGCCATATTCGCTTTTCGGAAACTGTTGGATCAATTGATTCAGTTCCACGATGGCGGCATCCGGCTGATCCGAGTCAACGAGAGCCGTGGCGAGTGCCAGCAGCACCTCATCGCCGCGTTCCCAGTCCGCCTTCGCCTGCCGCACCGCTCGCAGCGCGGCGACAGCTTCCGGTCGTCGTTTCATGGCCGTTTGACTGAGCCCAATCAGAAACTGCGCTTCGGCAACCAGTTCAGGAGCTTTCAGACCAGGCACGATTGCGTTCAGAGACGCAATTGCCGGATCGAATTGTTCGAGTGAAAACAGACAGAAACCAGCACGCACGCGAGATCGGGGAGACTGTGGATGTTCAGGAAATTCGGTGATCATCCGCTGATACAATGCGTCGGCAGTTGCCAGGTCCGGCGTTGCGGCGGCGAGTCGGGATTCAGCGGCCACAAAAATTGCGTCTGGCAAAAGCGGGTGAGATTTGAAAGCAGCGTTGTTCATAAATAGATCGCTTTGCTGCTGTGCCACTACCAGATCGCTGAGCTGCAGCGCGGTCAGAGCGGCGCGGTAACGGGAGTCCGCCGCCAGCTCGTCCGTGGCGAATTTGTCAGCAAACTGAGCGTAGAGCGTGACCGTTTCGGGCCGTCGTTTTTCGTCTTCGTAGATCGCTTCGATACGCGTAAAATGCAGATCGGGAAGAAATTCACTTTGCGGCCATTCGGCAATCGCCTGGTCCAGAATGGGGATCGCGGCGGCGGCCTGCTTGAGTTGAATCAGCGTCTTCCCAAGCCACCACGCCGCTGCGGGGGATTCGGTCTTCTTTGCGTTCATCACCACGGTGAACGCATCCTTCGCTTGCGGAAACTGATTCGCCAGAAACCGGCACTTGCCGCCTTCGAGTTGCGCGACGGCAACGTATTCGCTGTCCTTGAACTTCTGCGGCAGAGATTCAAACACTGCGGCCGCTTCCGGCAGTTGATTCTGCTCACGCTTGGATCGTGCCTGATGGAATAATGCGAGGTCCGCCATCGCAAAATCTATCACTCCGGCGGCGCTCGCAAATTCCTTTTCGGCGTCAGCGTAGTTTTTAAGTTCCGTCAGTGTGAGGCCCAGTCGCAGTCGGCATTCGGCCGCCTTCCTGTCGGTCGCAAACTTTTCCAGGAACGTGCGATAAGTCGCCGCGGCCTCGGTGTTTTGTCCGACTTCCTGCTGAGTCGTGGCGAGCGCGAACAGCGCCGTTGGCAGCAGTGGATCGGCGGCGTGCTCGGCGATCAATTTCTGATAGAGCGTGATAGCTCCCGGCCGATCACCGGCTTGAAACATGCACTCCGCCTGATAGTACAACGCCGCGGGAATGTGAGAACTGTGCGCGGAGTGCGCGGGTACCTTGGCAAATTCCACGGCAGCCGCTTTGAAGTCGTCTGGCGTCTTTGACGTCAGGGCCCTATTGTAGAGTGCCAAGCCGAGGTTGAACTGCACAGCGTCACGTTGTTCGAACTTAGGAAACTGCGACAGCACCTTCAGAAATGTCGCGACCGCTTCCGTATTGCCGGACTGCAACTGACAGACGCCCAGATGATAGTGGGCGTTCGGTATCCGAGTGTCATTGCCGAACCTTGTAATAAACTGCGTCCAGCGTACGGCGGCCTGTTCGAACAGCTTCTTTTTCTGAAACCCCAGTGCCACGGCGTATTCGCGAGTAGCCACGGGATCGACAGTTTCTGCCTGTTGCGCGAGCAACAATCCGCCGTTGCTTGTGAACTGGACCACCATGACGCAGATAAGCACGCCAATCGCCAGGCGACGGTGTCGGTGTCGGGCACCTGTCATCTCTGTCTCCTCTGAATTTCATCGCTCTGCACTGCGGAACGCGCGGCAGGCCGACCTCGGACCTGACTGATGGTAATGCAGAATCATCTTCGTATCAATCAACTCGGCGGCAACTCGGCGGCAACTCGGCGGCAGTGTCGGCGGCAACTGCTCACACGCTCAATCAGAGCGCCGATTTTCTCACAGAGGAATTCTTTGGACTTGCTGCCGTATGACTGCCCCTTCTCTGGTGCTGAGTTGCTTGTGAAGCGACCGGGGAATACCGACGCGTGACACGGATGGCTAACCCCCAAGCCGCTCGCCTTGCGGATCCGCGTCGGGTGCAAATCTCGCGCACATCCGCTGAATAGTGGTTTGGCGACCAGAGAGTCTCGATCGATTGGGTGTGGCGCAGCGCCGGAATACACTCGCTGGGTGACGTCACATTACTTTTCATGCATGGTAACGATCCAAGTTCATATTGGTCCCCCCAACTAAATACACAGGAATCCTGAGGAAATCCATATGTGGACGAAGTTTAGAGCGTCATCACAAAGTGAATGGCCCGACTGAGTCCGCCCAATCGCTACCGTTCTCGCCGCTGTCTGAGTAGACACCATCGGTGTGGACTGTTAGAAGAATTCGGAAGGAAGTATCAAGCACAGAGTTTGATGTATCCAAAAACTCACGTACGGACAGTTAAGGGCGAAATAATGACGCTGGAACCAGAAGGCTCCCCGAAGTATTGGCCACCTCTTGGACTGCCCGTTGGAAGTGTACGAGCGATCCTGACCTTGTTTGTGGTGTCCATCGTGACTCTCAGCGTCGCACGAGGTCATGATCTGGATCTCGTCTGGACTGAGACATTGCTGATCGCATTGGCTCACTATTTCACATCCAGGCGATTCGTGTCGTTGCCTCCCGAAGTGCTTGCTCGGATTCAGAAGGAAGGAATTCTGGAAAGAGAAGGGAATCCGCTATACCTGCCTCGCCACAGTATCCGCCTGCTGATTGTTGGATCATTCATCGCGCTCGGAGTTTTTCTTTATCGACAAAACAGACTTTGGGAATCTCGAGCGGTTTCTCTGCTCGGAATTGTGGCTGCGTATGCACTTGGTGCAATCGCCAGAAACATCAGTTCCTGGTTTGGCAGCCGATCGGGTCGTCGGACTTCAGCAGGATGGGGAGATTTCAAAGCCGTTGTCGTGCTCCTGGCGGTGGCTGTTGCGGGTGTGCCCGAATTAATGTCAATGCCCGACCTGTTGCCGCCGATGACTCACAAAATCTCGCTGGCTCTAATGCTGTTTTATTTTGGCTCGCGATAGGATTCAATTTCGATGGGATTTGCCGAAACATGTTGATGAATTTTCGCGGCATTTGACGTTCGGCCAGAAAAGTTTCAATTTGAGATCGACGTTTGCGATGACTGCGTTTATGCTGACGACCCCGCCACTGTAAATCCTTCCTTGTTTGTCCGCTAAATCTGCCTGGAGATGTTCCATGCGACGACTCGCCGCAGCAAAGCAGAAGTACGCACCGTCTCGCCGACAATGGATGACCGCAACTGGCTCGCAGGTCGCGGGACTGGGAACACTGCAACAGTTCTGGAGTACGATCGCTCAGGCGGATTCGTTTCCGACTGACGCTGCCAAATCGTCACCAGCTACGCGTCGTGCGAAATCGGTGATTATGATTTTCAATTGCGGCGCGCCGAGTCATCTCGATTTGTGGGACATGAAACCGAATGCTCCTTCGGAGATTCGTGGTGAGTTCCAGCCAATCGCGACGAACGTCCCCGGGATTGAAATTTCGGAGCTGCTGCCCGAAGTCGCGAAGCGAATGGATAAACTGTCGATTGTCCGCACGCTGCATCACACTCACGGCGGCCACAATTCCGGAATGCACTGGTCAATTGTTGGTAAGCCTTATCGCATCGACAGCACGCTCATCAATCCCAGCCGCGCAGATATTCCGTCGTTTGGTACGCTCATCAATTGGCTGACTCAACGTGATGGATATTCAGGAAACGTGCCGCCGTACGTGATCACGCCAGCTCCACATTGTGATAGTACGAAGTATCTGACGCCCGGACAGTTTGGCGGATGTCTCGGTAGCCGCTTTGATCCATTCGTGCTGAATTCTGATCCGAACGCAAAAGGTTTTCAGGTTCCCGGACTGCAGCTGGATGCAACCATCACGCAGCAGCGTTTAAGGGATCGTCGGTCGCTGTTGAGTTCTCTTGACGGCTCAACACGCCTGGCGGCATCTGACATCACAGCGGATATTGATGCAGAGCGTGCCAAAGCATTGGGACTTATCAGTTCCGACGCTGCCAGCGAAGTCTTTGATCTGTCTCGTGAACCCGACAGTGTTCGCGATCGATACGGACGACACAGCTGGGGGCAATCACATTTGCTGGCTCGACGATTGATTGAAGCGGGCAGTCGTTTCGTGACGACGGTCAACGGCCCGAGCATTACGTGGGACACGCATAAAGACAACTTCAATCAGATGAAGAATCGGCTGGTGCCGCCGATGGAAATGGCCTACGTCGCGCTGTTGGATGATTTGTCCGAACGTGGCTTGCTGGATGAAACGCTGGTAATCTGGATGGGCGATTTCGGTCGAACTCCAGTCATCAACAAAGACGCCGGACGCGACCATTGGCCGCAGTGCTATTCCATGGTGCTGGCCGGTGGCGGTATTCGCGGCGGTCAGGTCGTAGGGGAATCTGACAAAACCGGCGCGCGTCCTTTCGTGCGGCCGGTGACTCCGGCTGATGTGCATGCGACTGTGTTCGCGGCACTCGGCTATGACGCTCAGCACATCAACTACCATATGACCGACGGACGCCCTGTGCCGGTTTGCGACGGGTCCGTCATTCATGAATTGATCTAGCTGGACAGCAGGCATGAGTAAGGCAGCCATGCACAAATTATTGGACATAATTCGTTTAACGCCTATGCCAATGGCGTGGACTAAAGGAATCTCAGTGGTGAGCGGGTACGAAATGTCTTGATTTTCGCCGCATTCGCAACATATCACGGGATTAACGTTTCCCGCTCGCCTTAAGCCGACGCTATTGGGGACGGAATCGCAAGTGGCCGACCGTTATCGAAGCGCAATGAATTCTCCACAAAAAACCTTAACGGCGTTGCCAGATCGGGGCGCGCAGTAATTTGCCAACAACTGGCAACGTCCGACGTCCATTTTTCCAGACGCACAACATAGTCTTCCGGGAGTGGAATCTCCCCGATCGGCGCGCTGCTAAGCGACAATGGCAGGCACGCAGTCGTGATCAGGCCGAGATTGCTATCGAACGCTCCATGTCGCTGGCGATTCTGCAGCGCAGCAAGCAGACACGTAGTCGCCTTCTGACTTCGGAAGGGTTTCCGGAAGGCTGCCGCTGGCGTGTAACTCAACGACTCTACTCCTCAGTCCAGGACTGACAGAGCATTCATCGTAAGGGCATTTCATTGCAAGTCAATTTTTAGATCGTCGGCACCGGCTGCAGGCACTTCGATAACAATTCCCGACGTTTCCGGGTTCGCGTAGTTTGCTGGAATCTCCACTGATGGCTTTGGCATTTCTTCCGGATTGTCGATCGGACTTGCTGACAAGTCATCGAATCCTGCTGGGCCAGCCCATGTGACTGCCACTTTGTTCGAGCCAGCCATGGCACCATCGCCCGCATCATTCGTTCCCAGTTTAAAGTGACCTGTGGCATCACTAATTCCGGAGGCCGGCCGTTCTCCCGACACAGGCATGAACGTGACTGTGAAGCCTTCCAGAGGTCTTCCCTCGTAAGTCACGGTTCCTGAAGCATTGAAAACATCAACTACCACTCGCCGATGACTTCGCCGTCACCTATACTTCCCACGGAACGCCAAATAGTTTCGTCGATGTTATCACTGGCGAAACGTACCGATCCGTCAGCCAAGATAAGCTGTGCGCCGCCGACGTGATAACTTCTGGTCGCAAGGTGGCCGCGGTCGAGACCAGTACCGCGAACACAGTCATGCCGCTTTGAATTCGGCGTCAACGTATGCGAACAGTACGTTGGAATCACCAGACCGCGATAGTATTGCTTGCCTCGGTAAAGCCAATTCGCTGTCGCGGCATTATCGTATGCAGCCACAGCGATCGTATCTCCGGTGGCACCCGCATCCCATGTTCCAAAAGCTAAGTCCGTGGCGGTATTAAAGTACATAGGATTAGTGACGGCCAAAACCCCCCGATGTATTTCCGGTTCTCGTGGAGGGCCCAAGTCGGATTTCCGCAAACAGACCGGTGTTGCTCATTCCATCTGTGAAATCCCGAAACTTAGCACCATATCGACGACCAAAAGGTCCATTGTTGCTCGCATAGTTCGCATTGTTTCCAAGACTTTGAACGTAAGTCGTCGTTCCACAGCCGCTTGGACACTGGGTTCCCGTGAGCACAAATGGCGCTACACCTGGATGAGACGGGCAATGAAACATAGACATGTTTTGCTGACGTGCAACAAAGTTGCTGGCATGGCTATTTATATCCACATTGAAATTAAACAGTGTGTAGGCATTGCCTTGCTCAATAAACGGCATAATCATTGGAATTGGGGATGCATTGTTCGGTGTTGTTCCGCCGTTAAATGTCCCCGCAGGAAGAATCGAGTGCGTCGATTCATAGTTGTGCAATGCCAACCCAATTTGCTTCAGTTTATTCTTGCACTGTGTTCTGCGAGCAGTCTCGCGAGCTTGCTGAACTGCAGGCAGCAGCAACGCAATCAAGATGGCGATGATCGCAATCACCACCAGCAACTCAATCAGGGTAAAACCACGCGTTCAAATTTTCATTAGAAATCCTCCAAACAATCAACAAAAAAAACGGTACGATGAACGTAACGAGACGACGACCTCATTGTCTTTAGTGGACAAGTTCCTCAGATCTTTATGCAAAGCAAGTTCGCAACAGAAATTCCTTGCCATCCAATCAGCAACATCAACATCAATTTATCTCAATCGGGACCGGTGAACATGGAAACTATTTGAACACACCGGTCAAAAATGCACGATTTACTCTCCTGTATTCGCGAATCAAATGCAATAGATTGCTTGAATTTCGAGCATGCCCGCATCTTAATAGATCGATGGATCTGCATCTTTGCTTCCATCTGCGTGCAGAAAGCGAAAGTCGCAGCCTTCGTGAGCTTGTGTTGTCTCGTCAAAATACAGTTTGCCGTAGCCGCGAGTGAACTTCGATTCCGGAGCCTTCCACGCGGCTTTGCGGAGCGTCATTTCGCCGTCGTTGATTTCCAATTGCAGGCGACGGCTGGCAACGTCCAGCGTGATCATGTCGCCGTCCTGGACAAGTGCGAGTGGTCCGCCGATAAATGATTCCGGCGATACATGCAACACGCAAGCTCCGTAACTTGTGCCGCTCATGCGAGCGTCGCTGATTCGCACCATGTCACGCACCCCTTGTTCCAAAAGGTACTTCGGAATCGGCAGCATGCCCCATTCCGGAATGCCGGGTCCTCCCAGCGGCCCTGCGTTTTGCAGCACGATGATATGATCCTTCGTTAATGCCAGCGATGGATCATCAATGCGAGCTTTCAGGTCAGGATAATTCTTGAACACCACCGCCGGGCCGCGATGCTGCAGTAGTTGTGCTTCCGCCGCCGCCGGTTTGATGACGCAGCCGTCCGGAGCCAGGTTGCCTCGCAATACCGCCAGGCTGCCCGTCGCACAGATCGGATTACTGCGAACGCGAATGACATCTTCATCCCAGATTTTTGCACCTTCAATGGCCGTCTTTAAGGTCTGACCTTCCACCGTTTGAGCATCCAGGTGCAACAAGTCGGCAATTTGTACCAGCAGAGCATTCAGGCCGCCCGCGTCGAAGAAATCTGCCATGACATATTTTCCGGCGGGACGCAGATTCGCAAGCACCGGCGTCCGTTGTGATGCCTTGTCGAAATCTTCAAGTGTCAGAGGCACGTTTGTTCGCCCGGCCATCGCCATCAGATGCACAATGGCATTCGTTGAACCACCGATTGCCATTAATGTCGTGATAGCATTTTCAAACGCCTTGCGATTCAGAATCTCAGTCGGCTTGACGTTTTGCCATGCAAGTTCCACGGCCTGGCGACCAGTCATTGCTGCCATTCGAGCGTGACCGGAATGCGTTGCCGGAACCGAACTTGCTCCCGCCAGCGTCATCCCCATCACTTCTGCCAACGCCGTCATCGTCGAAGCGGTTCCCATCGTCATACAATGACCGGGGGATGCTGCAATATGATCTTCAAGCTGGCACCATGCTTCGCACGACAGTCGTCCAGCACCGCGTTCTGCCCAGAATCGCCAGACATCTGTACCACTGGCGAGTTGTTCGCCGTGCCATGCCGTTCGATTCATCGGTCCGCCCGGCATGACGATCGACGGAATATCCGCGCTGAGCGCGCCCATGAGCAGAGCTGGCGTCGTCTTGTCACAGCCGACCATCAGCACGGCGGCGTCGATCGGATACGTTCGCAGCACTTCTTCAGCTTCCATCGCGGAAAAGTTGCGATAGTACATCGACGTCGGCTTCATAAACGTTTCGCTCAGTCCCATGACGGGAATCTCAACAGGAAACCCGCCCGCTTGCCACACTCCGCGTTTGATATCTTCCACACGCTGCTTAAAGTGTGCGTGGCAGGAAATCAGATCATTCCATGTATTCAGGATGCCAATGACGGGCTTGCCTTCAAAGTCCTCCGTCGAGAATCCAGATTGTTTCTGGCGCGATCGATGTCCAAAAGAACGCAGATCGTCAGGTCCGAGATATCGAAAACTGCGAAGTTGTTCCGGCTGCAGGCGTGGGCGCGAAGTCATGTGAATTTTTTTATGTTGAGTGTTTTGTAATATGACATGAAACACGGAATGATATGCGGATGGTCGGATGCGATGGAAGTTAACGGCGTCTGAAAAAACGCTGGCGAGGTTCTGACAGGTCGGACGACATTGGGAAATCTGTTGTGTAAGGACCCATGTTGGAAAGTACGTCAGGCTTTCCAGCCTGACATCAAGAGAACGAGTCAGCCTGGAAAGGCTGACGTACTTTTTTATGTGCGACCGATGCCCCGACATTCTCCCTTTCTGTTCACACTCCTTTAAAAGACTAAAACGATGCAAACATTGAATACTGCTTGCTCACGGCGAATCATCGCGATTCTCTTGACGACTGCCATTTCCCTGTACGGAAGCCAAAACACAAATAGCCAGGGTAGAACAACAAAAGATACCGACACCGCTGATGTCGTGATCTACGGCGGTACGTCCGCAGGTGTCGCGGCAGCCGTGCAGGTTTCGCGGATGGGGCACAGCGTAATTCTGATCGAACCAGGTCATCACATCGGAGGCTTAACAACCGGTGGCCTGGGCTTCACAGACAGCGGTGACAAACAGGTCATCGGCGGCATTGCTCGGGAATTCTATCGACGGATTCACAAGCATTACGAGTCCCCGGAGGCCTGGGTCTTCGAAAAGGCAACGGCGAATGGACGCTTTCGAGCGAACGAAGATGCGATGTGGACGTTTGAACCGAACGTCGCGGAAGCCTTGCTGCACGAAATGCTCACGGAGGCCAAAGTGACACTCGTGATGACAGAGCAACTGAATCGTGCGACCGGCGTTAAACTTCAGGGATCGCTGATTGAATCCATTACGATGGAATCCGGCCGAACTTTTCGCGGTGCGCAGTTCATTGATGGAACCTACGAAGGAGACCTGATGGCTGCTGCGGGAGTTCGCTATACCGTGGGTCGTGAACCGAATTCGCAGCACAACGAAACGTTGAACGGCAACCAGGTGAAAGCCAATAGTCACAGTCACCGCTTTGTCAAAAATGTCGATCCGTACGTCAAGCCTGGCGATCCATCAAGTGGATTGCTGGCTGGAATCGAAGCTGACGGTCCTGGTGTGGATGGCACTGGAGATCATCGTGTGCAGGCGTATTGCTTTCGCATGTGTATGAGCAATGTTCCGGAAAACCGCGTTCCGTTTCCAAAGCCAGACAACTACGACGAGAACCGCTACGAATTGTTATTTCGCAACTTCGAAGCGGGCGATCTGCGGTTTCCAATGAAGCCGGACATGATGCCCAACGGAAAGACCGACACAAACAACAACTGCGCATTTTCAACAGATTATCTGGGCGGCAATTACAAATACCCAGATGCAAGCTATGCAGAACGAGCGGCTATTATTCGTGATCATGAAGACTACCAAAAAGGACTGATGTGGAGTTTGGCCAATCATCCGCGGATACCAGAATCCATTCGCAAGGAAATGTCGCAGTGGGGACTGCCCAAGGATGAGTTCGTGGACAACGGCAACTGGCCGCATCAGCTTTACATTCGCGAAGCTCGCCGCATGGTCAGTGACTATGTTGTTTCAGAACTTGACTGTCGCCGAGTTCGCATCGCCGAAGATTCCGTTGGCCTTGGCAGCTACAACATGGATTCGCACAACGTCCGTCGTTTTGTAACGGCCGAGGGCTTCGTGCAGAATGAAGGTGACATCCAGGTGTCTCCCGGCGGACCGTACCTGATCAGCTATCGCTCGATTATTCCGGCCAAAGATCAGATCAGTAATCTGGCTGTGCCTGCGGCGTTGTCTTCAACGCACATCGCATTCGGCTCAATTCGCATGGAGCCCGTCTTTATGATTCTGGGCCAAAGCGCGGCGACTGCAGCCGTCCTGGCGATGGAATCTAAGATCGCGCTGCAATCACTTCCCTACGCCAAACTGCGAGAGCGAATGTTGCAGGACGGCCAGGTCCTTGATCTGCCGCCGACTGCTCAGAAGAAAGTGCTGACATCAAAAGCCAGTTTGCCGGGCATCGTAATGGACGACACGGATGCAGAACTGACAGGAGTCTGGACACACAGTGCTTCCACTGGTGGATATGTCGGAAATGACTACATCCACGACGCCGATTTGGAAAAGGGACTGAAAGCAGCAAAATGGATTCTAAAAACATCGACTGCCGGCAACTATAGTCTCAGAATCAGCTACTCGCAAAACCCAAATCGCGCGACAAACGTGCCTGTAAAAATCACGACGGGTGGCGCAACAAAAACTGTGCACGTGAATCAACAGAAAGCTCCTTCCGTGGACAATCTGTTTCAGCCAATTGAGACGTTGGCCTTAAAAGCCGGGGATACGGTGGCAGTTGTTGTTTCGAATGAAGGCACAAACGGACATGTGATTGCAGATGCCGTTCAGTTGCTGCCGGTGAAATAATTTCCGCCTTGGCAAGTGGCAGAAACTGGACTACCAGAGATGTAACTTAGCCAAAGGAATTCGACCTGAGAGAGGTCGAACTACGTAGGCAGATCTGTCCTCAGATCTGCATCCTTCGGTGTGGTATATTCTCAACCGACCGTTCGATCTACAGACGGGTCAAAGGCAAATCCCTGCCAGTTGTCGCCTGGCGTCAAAAGGCTCTGATCGTAGTCGAAAATTTCATCACACCGAAAGTCATCTAAAGTATTAGATGATCTCTTGCCACACCGCTCTGCTTTGGCTACTATCTGCTAATTGTTTAGATGATTATTTGTCGATGTTAATGGAGATGCGCTATGGCTCGACCGGAATCGGAGCAGCCGACGGAGCTGGAACTTGAGATCCTGAAAGTGCTATGGGAGAAGTCTCCGCTGTTGGTTCGCGACGTGCGTGCCGGGCTTGAGCTTGCCAATCGGCCTCTGGCTCACAGCACTGTGATCACAATGCTGAACATTATGCATCGCAAGGGATATCTGAAGCGGCGGAAGGAAGGTAAATCGTTCCGGTTCTGGCCGGCGACTCCGAAAGAAAGCATGATGAGTCGTATTACCGGCGACATTGTTTCACGGCTCTTCAACGGCTCTCCGGCGGCGATGGTGCTGAACCTGCTTGAAACTGCAGACGTGGATTCAGAAGAACTCGCGGAGATCCGTAAACTCGTGGCTCGCAAGACAAAGGAGACGCAGCAGTGATTGAATTTCAATGGTCCGATCCCGTCGTCAGCGGGAAAATCTGTCTCACTCTTTTGTATTCGCTTTGGCAGGTTGCGTTAATCTCGGGTCTCGCAGGTGTCACGGCGCGGGTGCTTCGGTCGACTGCGGAACGCAGTTATCAATTCCATCTCGCAGCCTTATTCGCGGCGATGGTTTCGATTCCTGTGACCTATTCGTTGGTTCAAGTTGCAAACTCGCCGGTCACGACGTCGGCAATTACGGTGGCGTCGGACATGACCGAAGTCGTACCGTTTGAGTTTTCGAATTTGAAATCTGAGGATTTGAAATCGACAGCGTTGCCACCAACCTTGCTTGCAAACGATTCCAACTTGCCGCCGAATTCGATTTCCTCCGAAATGACGCCTACAGAAATAGCAGCAACAGGAATTCAAACTGCAACAGCAATTCAATTAACGAACAGTTCTACAGCAAAGGCAGATAAGACTCCGGCGTGGCAATCACTGGCTCCATGGATCGCGGCTGTTTACGTTTTCGGCGTTGCCGCGATGTTGCTGCGGCTTGTAATTTCGGTGATGAAAGCGAATCGCCTGAGACGTGAATGTCAGCCGGTCACAGAAAGTCGAATTGGCCAAACGCTGCGTGCGATAGCGGCTCGATATTCTATGACAGTTGTGCCCGCTCTGTTGCAGGCAGAACGAGCGATCGTACCGCAGGTGATCGGATTCGTTCGACCTATAATCCTGCTGCCGACGTCTGCGATAACTGGGCTCAGCGCTGACGAACTGGAACTGATCCTCACGCACGAGCTCGCTCACATTCGCCGCTACGACATGTGGTTCGCACTGATTCAGCGGCTGGCCGAGGCCCTGCTGTTCTTCAATCCGGCCCTGTGGTTCCTCAGCCGCCGCATCAGCGAACTGCGAGAATTCTGCTGCGACGATATCGCCTGCCGAGTTGACGTAAAGGGGTCTGATCCTCTCCCTCCGGCAACACGCAATGTAAACGGCGTCACAGGGTCTGACCCCTTTACGTCAACGGTCCATGTTCGCTACGCCCACGCTTTGTTGAAAGTCGTCGAGATGAGTCGGCCAAATTCCTCGACACAGTCACAACTTGCATCCCTCGCCGCCAGCGGACGTTCACCATCTGAACTCCGCCGCCGCATGGCCAGACTGCTCGGTGAACCGCTCCGCGAGCCTATTCAAATTTCACGCGGAGGATTGTTGGTTTGTGTATCCGTGCTAGCCGGTTTACTGGTTGGTCCCACGCTGATTCCGGGAAAGCATTCACAACACAACGCCGTGGCCGATGAGGCTGAATCCCCGAATCTCGCTGTCCACGATTTGCCATCGTTGATTGCGGCGGTTGAGAAAAATGAGCGTCTCTACACAGAAATTGACCTGAAGGTTCTCTAACGGCACGTTCGTGCCGATGGCTCGTCGTTCGATTCAAAACATTGGATTGTCCGACAAGTGCCAAACGTCTGGGTTCCTGCTCACGGGACGTACACATTATTCAACAGAATCCATCTTAAAGAGAGTGATGAGCAGATATTGCAGTGGAAGGAAACATTCCGAACGACAGATGTGTCCCTCAAGCCAGTACACGCTGACGACTTCTTTAAATCCATTTTCACACGTCACGAAACCCATCGCACGTTTCGCCTGACGGTCAACGGCCCGGATGGAAAACCTGTTCCAAATGCGAGTTGCGAGATTCGCACCACGACGGAATTGACGGCGGAGCAGGTTCTTGAAGGTGAGTTCGTGAAGGTCGGCAAGTACGGGCCGTTTACAACGACAAACCAAAAAGGGCAGCTTTGTCTCTCGTTGTCTCAGCGACTTGAGCGACTCGAAATCAATATCTCAAAGAAAGGCTTTGGTCCATACCGGGCCTCATGGGTTTCCCGCAGCAGTTCTGCGGGCATCCCAGATAAATTCACAGCCGAGTTAGACAATGCCTGGTCCGTTGGCGGTATCGTCGTGGATGAACATGGTGCCCCCGTTGCGGATGCAAACGTGGGGCCTTCGATTGAATACAAGAAACGACCGGGTGACACGTCGCAATTGGGCGTCGGCGATCTCGTAAAGACGGACTCAGAAGGCAAGTGGCGTTACGACCATGTTCCAGCATCCCTGCACCATGTCAGTGTGTCCATTCATCACCCGGACTTCCAGCCAGTGTCGAAGCCGTTATTTCGTGAAGAATTTGAAATCCAAGGCGACTCGACACCATCAGCTCCGATTGAAGTGCCGCACGGATTCCAGGTGAGAGGAACAATTGCCGACGATCCTGGTATGCCAATTAAAGATGCTCTGGTCCGCGTCGAGATACAGGACGAAGTTCGGGAGGCACGAACCGGTGAGAATGGCGTCTATTCTTTGAATGGTTGTGACACTTCTGTAACTCGCATCGTCGCTTCAGCTTCCGGACGCGCGAGAGAACTGCAGATTGTCCGAGTCGAAGCTGACATGAAACCTGTCAATTTCATATTGAAACCTGGTGGTCATATTCGAATTAGGGTTGTGGACGAACAGGGCAAAGGGCTTGCTAAGACTCGAATTTTCCTTCAGCGATGGCGAGGACGTGTAGATTATTTTGAGTTCGATCACGTTGATGACTACTGTGATAAAGACGGCATCTGGGAATGGAATGAAGCACCTCTGGATGAATTCCAGGCAGACATTAATGCTCCGGGCCGCATGGGGCTTCCGAAGCAATCGCTGACTGCACGCGAGGAAGAATACGTGTTCACGCCACCGCAGATGCTACTTGCATCCGGCCGAGTCATTGATGCGAAAACACATCAGCCGATCCCAAAGTTTCGCGTGATTCCAGGCATCCGCAATGACTACAACAAGAAACTTATCTGGATCAACAGACTGGGCTTTACCGCAACCGATGGGACGTACCGTGTCCCGTTGGGAATCGGAGAAGACTGCCCCGGATATGTCGTTCGCATTGAAGCGGAAAACTACAAGCCTGCCGTGTCACGTGACTTCAAATTCGACGAAGGCGAGATCGAGTACGACTTTGAGTTACAAGCTGCTTCGGATCTGGCAGCGACAATTCTGACTGCGGACGGCGCTCCTGCTGCGGGGGCCGATGTTGTCCTGAGTGTTGAAGGATCACAAGTCGGAATTCAAGACGGACGAATTGAATCAGCAAACTATGCGACTCGACTTGTCGCCGACAATGACGGCCAGATTCGAACGGCTGCCGTCGATGGCCCGTTTGAATTGATCGTCACGCATGACTCAGGTTTTGCGCACGTCGCTTCGGCAGATGGCGCGCTCCATGAGCCTGTGCGATTAACTCCCTGGGCTCAAGGCAAAGGCACGTTTCGCATCGGCCGAATCCCTGGCAAGGAAGTCACTCTGGAACTGTATACAGATGGAATTCATTCCATGGGAAGTAAGTCTCCTTCTATCTCTGCGAGTTGTAAAGCGGTCACGGCAGCCGACGGACGATTTGCGTTCACGCGAGTATTTCCGGGGCGTGGCATGATCAATCGCTCGATCTCGCGTGATGGCGAATACGGAACGGTTGATGCCACATCGACGGTTTCACAAAGCGTGGAATTCACTGCAGGAAAAACAACAACACTGGACTATGGCGGGAAAGGTACGGCGGTGACTGGAAAACTGATGATGCCAGCCAATTCATCGGCAGAGGGTTTCTGGGGGTTCGCTACGGTGTACATCAACCGAGTCCCTGACTTGCCAGACACACGGCTAGGTCGGAACCGAATCGCGTATGCCACTGTGAATCGCGACGGCTCGTTTCGTATTGATGACATGCCGGCAGGTAACTACAACCTCAGTGTGAGATTCAACCGCGACGCACCGGGGGCGATTTCCGAGCATAAGTTCACTTTACCGACTATTGCCGTTGGAGAAACCGCAACGACAGTGGAACTCGGCGAACTCCGGCTGATCGTACTCGACCGACAATGATCCAGCGCATGGTGATCAGTGGATTTTGAGTTTACAAGTGCGAGATCGCCGCGAATCGCAATCCGGGGACCAACGTCCTCCGGTCGCCGGACTTCGGCGAGCCGCGAGACGTCAGTCTCCGGATGCAGCGTTTTATCTTGGATCGTTTTTTTATCACAAGTAAACTCGTCCCGAAATGTACGTCAGGCTTTCTAGCCTGACACAAAGAATCACAAGTCAGCCTGGAAAGGCTGACGTACTTTGTTTCGGGGCTATTCCCAAAGGCAGTTAAACGTATACTGCATCCGGCGTGATTTAAATCGTTTCATGGCAAGCTGCATGCGTTGACTGGTCGGCAGATTGCTGTGATCTGCGATTAGCCCTAAACGCGCAAATACCTGCCACTGGATGTATCTGTATGCAATCACTATCGTTTCTGATTCAAAGTACTACTGCGATGTTAATCAACATCTCACAATCAATGTTGATTCCGTTCTCGGTTCGAATCTTCTGCGCCATGCTTGTAATTTGCACGCTCAGTGGATGCGGAGGCGCGGAAACTGCCGCCGACAGCGAGGCAAAAGTTGCCTCTGTGACCGCTGAAGTTAATGTGGATTCACCCATAAAGTCGCAGACAAGGGTAGCCCGCGTTGGAAAAGTTCGAATCGCATTGGTCATGAAGTCACTGGCGAATGAATTCTTTTCGACCATGGCGGATGGAGCTTCAATTCATGCTCTTGATAACTCAGAAACGTACGAATTGATCGTCAACGGAATTCCCGACGAAACCGATCTCAGCGCGCAGGTGTCGCTGGTTGAGCAAATGATTGCTCAAAGTGTGGACGCGATTGTGATTGCTCCAGCGGATTCTCAGGCGTTAGTCCCTGTGTTGAAGCGGGCTCAGGATGCTGGAATCGTTGTTGTGAATATTGACAACAAACTCGATGCCACTGCCGTCAAAGATGCGCAGCTGGCGGTTCCATTTGTGGGGCCTGACAATCGTGTCGGCGCGAAGAAGGTCGGGGAGTTCCTGGCAAACAAACTGGCGGCGGGGGATGCCGTTGCTATCCTGGAAGGTGTTCAGTCATCATTCAACGGACAACAACGCAAGCTGGGGTTTGAAGATGCAATGCAGACTGCAGGAATGAAAATAGTAGATTCGCAGTCGGCCCAGTGGGAAATGAGCGTCGCTAATCAGACAACGGCTGGCATGCTGACGTCGCATCCGGAAATTAAGGCCATTCTTGCCTGCAACGACAGTATGGCTCTTGGAGCAATCGCCGCGACAAAGGCGGGAGAGCGAAAAGATGTGATGGTCGTTGGCTTTGACAATATCTCAGCCGTACAGCAGGCCATTCGCGATGGCCAGATTCTTGCGACGGCAGATCAACACGGGGATAAGCTCGCCGTCTTTGGAATCGAGCTGGCTCTGCAGATGTTGAAGGATGCGAACGCGACGCCGCAGGATAAAGAAACTCCCGTGGATCTTGTGACTGCAGAAACTTTGTAATTACAGGAAGATCGGAGTTCCAGCCAATGAATTTCAGATCAGGCACCGAACAGCATGGGACTCAGCTGGCTTAGATCTGTCAGCAGACGATCGGGCTTTTTCTTGGGATCTTTGAGCACTGCGGCATCGACTTGCAATCCGGATTTCTCTGCAACCAGTAACGCGGTTTTTATTCCGACCGCTCGTGCGGGGACAAGATCAGTCGTCAGTCGACAACTGATATGCAAAACTTCCTGAGCCTGAATGCCAACCGATCTTAACTGATCGACAGCATACGTGAACAAAGATCGCGATGGCTTCTTCAGCCCGATGCTGCTCGATAGGATCAGCGTTTGCGGTCGAAAAAGTTCATACAGTGGCGGCAGCGGCCCTTGCATCGACAACGCACGCAATGTCTGCACCAGCGTAAACGACTGACCGTCGGACAGAAATCCCTGCAGCAGTTCGTTACTGCAGATATCTGTCATGGCCTGCACCGCGCCGGCTCTTGCTTCGGTGGCCTGCAGGCACGAATGAAAAAAGTAGGCGACCTTTTCACTGAATTCATCGAGATCACCGTAAACGCCTTCATCGAAGATGTATTCCTTTTCAAAAAGGCGTTCGATGATGGATCGCCATGTATCGGCAAGATTGACGTCAGTGATATCACCTCGCGCGGCAGCCTGCATTTGCTGGCGTTCGATAGTGCTTTGGTAGAGCCCGATCATGGACTGCCATGGCGGGCCCGGCCTGCGGTACATGTGATTCCACATGTTGAATTCATGGATCGTCTTGTCGAGCGCGATCTGCAGTCGTACTTCTTCGTCCGGGATGATCGCGAATCTGCCGTCTGAAACGCGCAGGAGCGTGCCGTACACGTCCCATAAAACAGCTCGAATATCCGGCAGGTGCTTAATTGACGGAGTTGCGGAAACTGTCTTTGGCGGCTGGACCTGCGGCCAGATCAGTTTGCGTTGGTCGAGAGAGTCAGCGTATTCAGCCAGTGACTGCGACATGTTCGATCGAAAATCCTTCGTTCAATCTTTGAGCGCCGAGGGTTGTTGCTGTGTCATACAGTGAAACGCGCCAAGTCCCCAAATCAGATCAATCGCATCCACACCGACAATCTCGCGATCCGGATAACAATCCTGAAGCATTTGCATGGCCACATCGTCTGCCGGATCTTCGAACGTCGGCACGATCACAGCTCCATTGGCAAGATAATAGTTGCAGTGGCAGGCCGGCAGACGATTGTCGTCGAGAAGTTTTGGCTGTGGCATGACTAACGGAATTGACTCCAGGTTCTGGCCAGCACTGTTCTGTCCTGCGGACACCGCTTCAAAATTGGCTCGCAGATCCGCCGCTTCTGGCGCATCCGGATGATATGGCGCTGCGACCAGGACACGCCGTTCATCCACGAAACGTGCAACTTGATCGATGTGACCATCAGTGTCATCGCCAACGATGCCGTGACCAGGAATCCAGACAATATTTTTCGCCTGCAGCCATTGCTTCAATGTGTCTTCCATAAAGCCACGTGTTGCGCCGGCATTTCGATTGGGATTCAGCAGACAGCTTTCTGTCGTAAGAATTGTTCCCGCTCCGTTGCCTTCGATCGCGCCGCCTTCCAGAATCAGGTTTGGGCGAACGCAGCGAACGTGCAGAGAGTCCCCGATGCGGCGTGCCGTGAGTTCGTCCAGATCCCACGGAGGATATTTTCCGCCCCATGAGTTGTAGTTCCAGTCGATAATGACGCTCTGCCCGGCTGCTGGTGTGTCCCTGCGACCTGTCAAAAAAATGGGACCATGATCGCGACACCAGGAATCGTTGACAGGAATATCAAACAGCTCCGGAACAAAGCGGCTGCCTTGACGGCTACATGCGGCATCAATCAAAGGTCGCGCGAATTCCGCAACTCCCGCTCCGCCAGCAAGAATTCGAACCGGTTCAAAACGTGCGATCGCCGCTACAAATTCAGCGTAGGCCGCCGGGATTCGTTCAAAGATCCCTGGCCATGTGTTTGGGTTGACAGGCCATGCCAGCCACGTTGCGTCATGTTGTTCCCATTCCGCAGGCCAGCGATAGTCGTGAAGCGAATTCATTTTGGGTTCATCATCTCCACATCAGGTTTTGACATCTTTTGTTCTTCTTCGGACATCTCAGGCTTCTGGTCAGACATGTCTGGTTCACCCGCCGGCATCATTTCGCCTGGTTGCATTTCTGTTTCGCCAGTGGCAGTGCTGTCCGGCTGTGTGACCGTGTTGTCCGAAGGTGCAGCCTCTTCGGTCGTCACGATCTCATTCGAAATTGAAACATTGTATTCACCAGAAAAGCCAATCGAAGCGTTGCCCATGGTGCGCCCGGCAATTTTGAAGTGGGTGATATTTTTCGGCAGGCAAAAATACAACTGCCCCGAACCTTCTTCTGCCGCACAAGGAAAAATTGTCGAATCCACAATTGCATGCACCGCATAACTCAATGCGCCGCCACTGGCGTTCAACGCCATTTTATCACGCACCATTGCGCCATCAATGGCGATCTGTTTGCCGTTCGCTTTCAGTAGTTTATCTCGAGCGTACGCCGCAATTGCGGACTGCATTTCTTCCAGACGAAATCGATTCAACTGAGGGCCTTCTTTGCGTCGCCAGATCGCCAGCGGTTTTTCGAGGCTGGTATCCACAACAATCCATTGACTTTCCGGGGTCGAAGACAGTGTGACAACGATTCCTTCGTCGCTGCCTGACATACGGCAGGAGATCACCTGACTTGTCAGTGTATCCGGATGCGTGGTCAATTCCTGCTGAAGTACTTTCCTGTCGTCTGCACCAACAGCAATGTCGCTCCACGGAATTGTTGTGGGAGGAAGCATCACGCCATCCATTTTGCGGGCAGGCAAATCTCCGTGCAGTTGAGGTAAGCTATCCATCAGGCTGTAGGCAATAATGCCAAACAATACCAGGAAGCAAATGACTGGCAAACCGATGACCAACGCCCGACTCGGACGACGTCTCGCTTTTCTGCGTCGAGATTTCGCAGTTGTAGTCACGGGCCGAACAGCGAATGGATCGTCTGATGGGGCTGCGTTTCCGTTGAGTCCGTTGGGAGCTTGCCCTTGGGCAAACGGTGTTTCAGCAGGAGACGGAATTTGTGAGTTGAAAGCGGCCGGCACATTCTGCATCTGCGGCGGCATGGCTGGCTGATTTGCGGCTGCCTGTTGATTTCCGGTTGCTGGCTGATTCGGCAGCGGGACGCTTGGAATCAGCAGTTTGGTATCGCACTTCGGACACCTTCCCTGCTTCCCGGCATAGGCATCCGGAACGCGGATCGTGGCGGTGCAATAGGGACAGTTAAATTCAATCGCCATGACACAGGTCTCTTTGATTCGGAGAAATCAGATTCCTCAGGAATTTCCAATGGCCACATTGCATTGGGCGGGCAAACTGATGGTAAATCGAGTGCCTTTTCCAACTTCGCTCTCGCACAGGATTTGGCCATGATGAGCCTCAACAATGCGTCGGACGGTAGGCAAACCAAGTCCGCTGCCGCCGGACCTGGTGGAAAAGAAGGCCTGAAACATTTGAGATCGCGTCTTCTCGTCCATGCCCTTGCCTGTATCGATGACTTCAAGAATCACCTGGTCGCCGCGCATGCGGGTCAGCAGATCGATTGAACCGCCGTTCGGCATCGCTTCAATCGCATTCCGGCACAGATTCACCAGAGCCTGTCGCATCAAAGATCGATCCAGCATCACGACCGGCAGATCAGTCGCCAGATGAGGACGCAACTCGACTTCCATGCTGTTGGCTTGAGGCTCCAGGAATCCAACATAGTCCGTCAGGATCGTGTTGAGATTTCCTTCTTCCAGATGCAGTTCACCCGCGCGGGCAAACTGCAGGAAGGCGTTCAGGATTTCTTCCAGATTGCGACACTCGCCCTGCAGACTGGAAATTCGGCGGAGGACTCGGCGAGCTCGCTGGGAGTCGTCGCCTTCCATCTCTTCCACAAGGAGTTCCAGATTCATGCCGATCGTCGAGAGCGGATTTCGGATTTCGTGCGCCAAGCCACCGGCAAGTGTGGCGAGTTCAGTATTTTCCGCCCGCAGACGTTGTCGTTCCTGCTGTTCGTCAGAGGTTTCCATCGGAACGGTTTTCTGAATGGAAGGAAACTAATAAGCATTCTTTTAATAGGTGCATGGCCGTGATTTGACCATCCCATTCGCCTTGCGGTTTTGGCCGGTGGCGATGCACAAGAAAGCAGGACGGGTTTTGCGACCCGTCCTGCTTCGCACTATTGCCTATTCTTCGTCGTCGTCCGCTGGCTCATCTTGCCTGGAGGCCAACAGGACCGCCTTGCGAGACAACTTCACGCGGTTCTGATCATCGACAGCGATGACCTTGACTTCGAACATGTCGCCGATTTTGCAGACGTCCTGAACATTCTTTACGAAGCCGTCGGACAGTTCACTGATGTGGCACAAGCCGTCTTTACCTGGAGCGATTTCAATAAAGGCACCGAAGTCCTTAATTGAAGTCACTTTACCCATGTAGACGCGACCTGGCTGAATTTCTTCGCACAGTGCTTCGACGCGAGCCAGCGCCATGTCGGCACACTGAGCGTTGACAGCAGAAATCGTCACCACGCCGTTTTCGGCCACTTCGATTGTCGCCCCGGATTCTTCCTGAATCGCGCGAATCGTCTTGCCACCCGGGCCGATCAGCAAACCGATCTTTTCTGGATTGATCTGCGTCTGAACCAGCTTTGGAGCGTGTTCAGAAACATCCGCACGTGGACGACGAATCGTTGTCAGCATTTCTCGCAGCAGTTCTTTGCGGGCCTTCAGAGCCTGCTCAAGCGTACCGCGAATAATTTCTTCGCTGATGCCTTCGTTCTTCAGGTCCAGCTGAATACCGGTCACACCGCGACCAGTTCCAGCAACCTTAAAGTCCATGTCGCCGAAGTGGTCTTCGTCGCCCATGATGTCGGTCAACAATGTGAAGCGACTTCCTTCGTCAACCAGACCAATACTGATACCGGCAACCGGCTGCAGAATCGGTACACCGGAATCCATCAACGCCAGCGTGGCACTGCATACAGACGCCATTGAACTGCTGCCGTTCGATTCGAGAATATCCGAGATGATCCGAATCGTGTACGGGAACTTTTCAGGTGGCGGAATGACGGGCAATACCGATCGTTCTGCCAGACAGCCGTGACCAATTTCGCGACGTCCTGGACCACGAATCGGCTTGCACTCACCCACCGAAAACGGAGGGAAATAATAGTGCAGCATGAATCGTTGAGCGTCTTCGCCAAACAGTCCATCGAACTTCTGCTGATCGCGAGTCGTTCCCAGAACCAATGTTGCCATCGACTGTGTTTCACCACGTGTGAACACGGCAGAACCGTGAACTCGCGGCAGAACGCCGACGCTGCTTGTGATAGCTCGCATATCCGCCGGTGCACGACCGTCGATACGTTTGCCGTCCATGATCAGGTCGCGAACAACTCGCTCTTCAACATCATGGAACGCTTCGCCAAACTGAGCCTTAGTAAGCCCGTCGGCAGTTTCCGTTGCGTTTGCCGGGAAATACTTTTCGACGAGTGACTTTTTCAACTCGCGAACTTTGTCAGCTCGCTCCTGCTTTAGCTTTGTCGTCTTTGCTTCCGTCATCTTGCCGTAAGCTTCTGCCTTCAGCTTTTCATAGAATGGGTTCACTGGCGGTGCAGGAATCACAGCCGGAGCAACACCCGCCTGCTTTGCGAAATCGATCTGCCAGGCACACAGCGTTTGAATGTGCTTGTGAGCGAACATGATCGCGTCGCCCATTTCCTTTTCAGGAATCTGGTTGCCAAAACCTTCGATCATCAGAACGGATGTTTTTGTACCGGCCACGATCAGATCGAGCTTGCTGGTTTCCATCTGCTCACGAGTCGGCATCAGAACCAACTGATCATCAATCATGCCAACGCGAACAGCCGCGATCGGGCCTTTGAACGGCATACCAGAAACCATCAACGCGGCACTTGCACCAGTGATATTCAGCACGTCCGGATCATTGATGCCGTCACATGACATGACGTTGCACATGATCTGAACTTCGTCGCGGAATCCTTTTGGGAACAATGGCCGAATAGGGCGGTCGGTCAGACGGCTGGTCAACACTTCGCGAGTCGTTGGACGGCCTTCACGCTTGAGGTAGCCGCCAGCGAATTTGCCTGCTGCAGCCAGTCGTTCACGATAGTCGACCGTCAGCGGGAAGAAGTCCGTACCCGGTCGGGAGGGACCTGTTTGAGAAGCGATGAAAACACTCGTTTCACCGAACTGAATCATCACCGCACCACTGGACTGTTTCGCCAGTTCACCGGTGGTTAACGAATACTTTTGGCCTGCAAAATCAATCTCAACAGTAACTTTTTTCACAATAAACTTCCTTACCCGGACCAGCCGGTAAACGGACTGCATCTCAGGCAGGATCGAGAGTCAAATTCAACGCTCGTGCAGCAACTTCACGACATCAGGAAAGGACGCAGCAGCGAATCCATGTCCACTAAACTGCCAACAGACTACCGGTGCAGCACCGCCCAACATCAGGGGAGATCTGGCAAACCGGACTGCAATTTTCCGACAACTCAAAGTCACCACAGGATGCGGCAATCCGCTACGAACCTGCGGCAGCAGTCAACTTCACTTCCAACAGAAACGAAACCTACATCAAACAACACAGTAGAAAGCAGAAAAGGCGTTGCCGGGATGAACCGCAGCAACGCCTGATGAAACTACTTTCGGATATTCAGACGAGTGATAATCGCGACATAGCGATTCAGATCATCTCGCTTCAGATAGTCAAGAAACTGACGACGACGGCTGACCTTAGCCAGCAAGCCGCGACGCCCGGCGTAATCTTTTGGGTGCGTCTGCAAATGTTCTGTAATCGCCTGGATTTCGGCAGTGAGAACAGCAACCTGAACTTCCGGCGACCCAGTGTCGCCCGGCTTCTTGGCATGTTCGGCCATAATCTTTGTTTTTTGCTCTGCACTAATCGACGACATTTCAGCTCCCAAAACACTAACCACAACCTGCGGGAATACCACCGCAAACCACGTTGCACGCAGTACCCTTGAACGCCCGGATGGGTGGTTCAATCAAAACTACAGCACAGGACAGCCCTATGCCACAAGCCGAGCATTCTACTGACTTTAGCCCATTTTTCAATGCAAAATCACCGAAGCGGTTTTTGCCGGGAAACCGCGTCATTTGTGCCAAATTCAGCAAAAGACATCCCAGCCGATTCTCCAACGCGGCATGGCATAACCAGATTCCTGTTCCGGACCATTCCCAGCAACAGGGGGGGAATTGTTTTCTATTCGTGTCAGGACGGGACTAGAGTCCCGTCATCCCCGGATCGTCAGCTCGGCAGCAGCCTCGCCTGCCGGAAATCGAGATGTTCCAGTGCGTTTCGATCTGCACTTTGTTTTTTGGCCACCTTCCGGATCGTCGAAGAATGCCTATAATCTGACCAAAGTTTAACTGCCCTTTTCTGCTGTCCCGAGAGTCAAGACCGTGGTTCAATTACCTTCAGTGGAACTGCTGGAAAGTCGCCACGCATTCCCGTGCCACTTCACATTCAAGGTCATCGGTGCTGCTCAAGACAACTTTACCGCCCGCGTGGTGGCCTGTGTCCGTGACGAGCTGCGAATGGAAATCGACCCTCCATTCACAATCAAAAACACTGAACACGGCCGACACGTCTCCGTCACGATCGAACCGATGTGTGAGTCGTCTCAACAGGTTTTGGCGATCTACAGTCGTTTATCGGGAATGGACGGCCTGGTCATGCTGCTGTGATCGCAATGCTTATTTTTCAAGTTCAAGATACAGCGGCAGATGTCGGTAATAGACTTCCAGCATCAAGAGATTCAGGCACGTCACATAATGTCGCCCACCGGCGTTGGACCATTTTTCGGGGGTTGGCGATGCCGGGTCCCAACTGCCGCTTAACGGACCGGCTTTGGATTGAGTGTTCACAAGCGTGTCACGCAGACTGTTGTTCCAGACACTCCAGTGCTCGCCCTGCATGTGGAACATAACCTGCGTTGCGTAATACCAATAGTACGAATCTCGCTGGCCGAAATCGGGTAATCGGGTCTGCAGAAAATTTGCTCCTGCGATCAATTGAGCATCGCTGCGTTTGGCTCCCAGATACTGCCGCATCAGCAGACCTTCGGCCGTCATCGTCTGTGTCGCGGCCTCCGTTGGATGGTAGCTGAATTGTCCGGGCGATTCTTTGCTCTGCACCGAATCCAGCCAGCGACTGACGCCCGCGTACGTTTCCTTCGGGACAACCAAACCGGACATCTCGCCGCTCTTCAATGCCATCAATTGCCAGCCGGAGACGGATGTATCGGATTCGAATCGTGGTCGATATCGCCAACCACCGAACTCCGGGTGCTGCGCTGCGACGATAAAGTTCAATGCCCGTTGAGCCGGATCTTTCAGTGCGGCGTCTTTCGTCATGCCGTAGGCTTCACACAGTGCAATGGATGCCATGCCGTGACTGTACAGCCAGACGAATTCCAGTTCGTCCGCAAACAGATCGCCGTCTGGTTTCTGGTGTTGCAACAGCCATTTGACTCCACGATCGACAACGTCCTGATACTTTCCTGATTGATGCGTATAACCAGCCCCCAGATATGCCAGCAAAGCGAGCCCCGTGGCAGCACTGTCTGCCTTGAAACTTTCACTCTTGATTTTCGGCATCGTGTCGCCAGGGAATTCTTTGATACTCCAGTGCCCGTCGGCAGACTGAATTGACGCCAGCCAGGCAAGACCACGTTCAACGGCATCTTCAGATTCCGGTGATCCTCCCAGCGTGCGAGCGGCTTCGCGACGAGCGTCTGATGTTCGCATCGACAGACTTTCGGCCATGCGTGCTTCCGGAGAGCCACCGATGCCAGGCACTGATTTTCTGATCATACCAGCGATGACATCTGCTGACGCCAATGTGGGTTTGTCATTGCCGACACCAGTGCGCGGGCTTCCGACAGCGATGCGGGACGGCTGAGCGGAACTCGCAACACTCGACGCAGCCGCTGCTGCGGACGGACCACTACTGCCAGGAAGGCCAGCGGATCGCCGCGGCACCGAGCTGACTCGAGGCCCCGACAATGCGCCACCGGACATAACTCCGCCAGTGGCAACGGCCTGTGGTCCGGCAAGCACAAGTTTGCCGCTCTGTTCGGCGGCTATCGCTCCAGCAGGCAAGGCCGCGACTGATGCCGACGATCGCGACATCGCAAGTCCTGAACTTGAGCCGCCGGAAAAGCCGGCATTCGGATTCAGCATCGCGCTCGGCTCGGTTCCTCGACCAGCAATCGCCGTGGCTGTTGATCGTGCGGGGCCGGTTTGAGTGCCTGCGGAAGAGGCGGGATTCGACGGGCCACTCGAAGTGCCGCCAGAATTCGAACGTGATGGAAGGCCGTTTTTGCTGCGGCCAATGGAAGTACTTGCAGGCCCGGCGATGAGCGCTTCGCCGTTTGTCGTACCCTTTCCGCCAGACATTGCAATGCCCACCGAATCGGCTTTCGTTCCCACCGCATTGGCTTGTCGCCCTTCGCCGCGACCGGTCAGGGCTGATGACTGACCGTTGGCACTGCCGAGCTTTGGATTGTTTCCACCGCTGGAAGATCGAACGATATTTGCTCCGGAAACCGGGCCATTGGCTTGGCCAGAACCTTGAACAGTTGCAGCACCATTTGCGTCAGAACCAGCAGGCACAGACGCTGCCGATCCACGCCGATTCGCCGACGCGGCTGAAGATTCCGACATCGCCGGCGCGCCAGAGCCGGTGGTGGATGAGACTTCGACACTTTCTGCGCCGGAGTTGGCCGCAGCCGCATTTGCATTCGCATTCCGTCGAGACATCGCCACCGCGCCACCTGCCGTTGGTGCTTCTTCGGAAGGATCGCCAACACCTGCCGCTCGCTGCGGATTCGCACTACTCACGGCGGGACTTGCAGATGATGAAGGTGAGCTGTCGCTTGAAGGGGCTCCAGCAGATCCGGAAGCTGCTGCCTGTTGGCGTGAGACTTTGATTTGCTGTTCGGTAAGTTTCATTTCCTGAGCACCAGCCGCCGGAACTTCGACGTTTTCATTCTTAGCCATTGCAGCTTCCAGATCTGCATCAGCTTTAGGCGACATGCTGGCCTGAACTTCTTCCGGAGTGATCTTAGCCTCAGACTTTTGTGCTTCGATCTGAGCCGCCTCCACAGATTGCGCAGCCGTTGCGATTTCTGTCTGCTCACGTTCGCTCGTCGGCGCGTCGGTCTGTTGCTTTTCCTGCTGCATCTGCACGTCCAGCAACGGCTGTGAACTGTCGGCGGTGCTTACCTTCGGCGCGTCGGCTGGTTGTTGGATGGGTTGATCGCTTTCCTGAGCCTGACGTTCCATTTCGGCGGCAGCATCGGCTGCGAGTTTTACTTGTTCCTGGCGCGGAATGTTCTCAAGTTTTTCAACGTCTTGAGCGTCTGGCTGAGTCGCGGCTTCGGATTGCGGTTTATCAGTCTCCGCAATTTCCATTTGAGCACGTTCGAGCTCAACGCTGTTTTCGGGTGTCGCCGTGTCGGATTGTTGTTGCCACAGTGCGTCTGAATTCGGATTCTCCTGACCTGCATAGTCCGGCAGTGTGAATTCTTCAGCCGTGGCACCGAGGAGTTCGTTGGCTGTCGCAGGAATCGGTTGCGGGCCGCGAAATTCAACGACCGACATGGAAGCGCAGAGCAGAAAGTGAATCAGCAGGCTGAGAGCGATACCCCATTGCAGCCGGCGTTTGATGACACCTCGCACCAGAAAGGTGACGGCCACCAGCATCGCCACAAGCGCCACGGCCCATCCGATCTGACCTTCAAGTTTGTTCATGCCTGGCAGCGGGACGGCTTTGGCATCGGTGAACAATGCCACCATGCCTTGCAGCGATACGATCCCACAAGCCACAGCGATGCTGATCGCTCCAAACATCCGCAGACGCTGGCCGCTGGTCAGTTCCTGCAATTCGGTTTCCGAGATTCGAACCAGGTCTCTCATGGTGTTCCGCCCTCCGTGGATTCTTCTGGCGGCACAACTGCCACACGATAGTCGCGAATCCGTGCCTGATTGCAAAGACTCATCACCCGAGCGATAAACTTCCAGTCTGATCGTTCATCGCCTCGAATCACAACCGGCTGATTGCCCGGGTTGTTGGTTTCCGCCCGCAGCAGTCGGTCCCCAAGTTGAGCTTCCGTGTGCTTTTCGCCACCGACGTAAAACTCCCCGCGATCATTGACGTTCACGACCATTTCTTTTGGTCGCATGACCATTGGCATCGCCGCCACTGCATCCGGCAGATGGGCGTCGAGAGAGCCTTCTCCGGAGATTTTGGATTCTTCTTCAAAACGGCTGGCGACCATGAAAAACAGCAGCAACTGAAACACGCAGTCGATCATCGGCGTCATGTCGATGAGTCGTTTGCTGGCGTTGCGGTTTTTGAATTGAAATCGCATGGTGTTGTATCCGGGTCATTTCAGCGCGTTTTGAATGTGATCGTTTGCGAACTTTCATTCCATGGCCCCAGTCGTGGAACGTCCTGTTGAATCGCATTTGGAGGCAGAAAAACGGAGACAGAAAAATTTGTTGTTATTTTTCTGTCTCCCTTTTTCTGTCTCTACCATCGTTCTGCTCGCGACGAGTGGTCTTACAATTTTGAGTTCAATTGAGTTTGCTGGTCCATTCTCGTTCCAGGGTTCCAGCCCGGGAACGCGCTGCCCGGGAGGCTCCAGCCTTCTGAGCAAACGGTGGAGGCAGGAGCCTCCGGCGCAGTGTGTTCCGAGGCTGGAGCCTCGGAACAAGTAAGGATGCTGCGTTGCTCATTCTTTCCCTTCTGCGATTTCAACCGGCCGAGTTGGTTTACGCGTCTTCACTGAGGAATCAGTTGCAGCTGGAGTTGGTGCTGCATCGGCCCTCGAATTTGTGCCCTTCAGGATCACGCCTGACGAGTCGCTTTTTAACATGACTCGCCACTTGCCTTCGAATCGTTCAAACAGCGGCAGGATTTCATTGAAGACGTCTTCCATGCCTCGCAACAAACGTTCAATGCGACCTTCGAGCATGTTGGCGACAATGATCGCCGGGATAGCCACTGTCAAACCCGTGAACGTTGTGACCAGTGCAGTGTAAATACCCTGAGCAAGTTCGGCCCCTTTAGCTTGTCCTGTTGCCGTTGTGGTGCTGATTACCATGAAAGCCAGAATCATCCCTTGAACTGTTCCCAGCAGCCCCAACAGCGGAGCAATGCTGGCTGTGACATTGATCGGGCGAATGTTCTGAGCCATCTCGTCGGCTTCCCGAGCAACCGCGTCTTCCACGGCTTTTTCCAGCTCCGCGTGAGGACGTCCGACCTTTAAAATGGCCGCTTGAATCACGCGTCCCAGTGGCGAGCGGAATTTTTGGCATTC